>Ga0326728_10000545_pt1 | contig 147775 bp, 109 predicted proteins | sample MB3enrmetagenome_FD_207602 | JGI IMG/M metagenome (GOLD analysis project Ga0326728, IMG submission 207602) | Lab enriched peat soil microbial communities from McLean, Ithaca, NY, United States - MB31MN | ecosystem: Environmental > Terrestrial > Soil > Wetlands > Peat | place: USA: New York... | reverse complement strand
ACAGGAACAATATCCATATCAGACCACCATAATGGCTAATCAATTGCGGGCCAAAAAGCCGACGCCGCCGGCCCGGAGCCCAGCATTTGGTTAGGCGAAAGGTTTTCCGTGGAAATTCAGGCTAGCCCAGGTTGCGGTTCTTGGCGCGGGATTCCTCGGCCAAGCGGGCTTTGAACTGCACGAACGCTTTTTGCAAAGCGGCATCGCCCACAGCCAGAATTTGAACTGCCAGCAAGCCGGCATTGCGGGCGCCGCCAATCGCGACCGTCGCGACCGGGATGCCGCTGGGCATCTGGACGATGGACAGGAGGGAGTCCAGTCCCTTGAGGGCTTTGCTTTCGATGGGCACGCCGATGACGGGCAGGGGAGTGAACGCGGCCGTCACGCCAGGCAGGTGCGCGGCGCCGCCGGCCCCGGCGATGATCACCCGCAGGCCGCGCTCGTGCGCCGTGCTGGCGTATTCTTCGAGATCCCGCGGCGTCCGGTGCGCCGAGATGACGCGAGACTCGTGGGCGATGCTAAACTCCGCGCAAGCGTCCGCCGCGGCTTTCATCGTTGGCCAGTCGGAGTCGCTGCCCATGATGATCCCGACCATCGCCTTTCTGGGGCTCTTTTGTTCTGCCATAACCTTACTTTTCGCTGGCCTGGCCTTTGCCCGTCTGGGTGCCCGTCCAATGGGGCGGAAGCTGTCCGGGTTTAGCATTGCTGAAATCCACCGTCTCGGCGAAAAGGGAGAGCGCACATGCGCCCGAGACGATGCCTGCGATGACTGACAGTTTCATTCCCAGATACGACGGCCTCATGGCCAGCATGGTGGGCCGGCACCGGGCGGACTTCAACTATGAAATGGATTGGGCGGGAGCGCACCGCTTGAATACACACGCGTCGTGAGCGGTTGGCGGTCCATTGCAGAATTCCTGGCGCTGAAGCGCAACACAGGGCTGATGCTCGTGGCGCTCGTCCTGGCGGGCACGGGCGAGAAGCTCTGGCTTGGGTTCGCGCCCAAGTATCTCCAGACGCTGGGCGCGGGCATCCTCATCATCGGAGCATTCGACGCGCTGCAGACGTTGCTGGGCGCTCTCTACGCCTACCCGGGCGGGTGGCTGACGGACCGGTGGGGCCAGCGCCGGGCCTTGATGCTCTTCAGCGTGGTGTCACTCGCGGGCTACTGCGTCGTGCTGCTGTGGCAACACTGGCTGGCGCTGGTGCTGGGAGCGTTTCTGTTCCTGGCCTGGGGCGGCTTTTCGCTGCCCACGACGTTTGCCGTGGTCGCGACGTCCATCGGCGCGCGGCAGCACACGATGGGAGTGGGCGTGCAGTCCATGATACGGCGGGTGCCGATGATGCTGGGGCCGCTGGCGGGCGGGTGGCTCATCACGCGCTTTGGCTGGCGGCAAGGGATGCAATACGCGGTGCTGCTGTGCCTGGTCCTCACGCTGCTGACCCTGGCTTTCCAGTGGTTGATGTCCGAGCCTGGCGCCCGGGCGCCCGCGCCCGCTGACGGGTCGGGCGGCATGGGCCTCCGCGCCGTCGTGCGGTCGTTCACACCCGCTCTGCGGGAACTGCTGGTCAGCGACATCCTGATCCGGTTCTGCGAACGCATCCCCTATGCGTTCGTCGTTCTGTGGGCGATGAACCATGCCGGTCTGGATGCGCAGCAGTTCGGCGTGCTGGTCGCCTGCGAAATGGTGACCGCGATGATCTGCTACATTCCCGTAGCGCATCTGGCGGACAAATATGGGCGGCGCCCCTTTGTGCTGATCACATTCCTCTTCTTCACCCTGTTCCCGGTGACGCTGCTGTGGGCAAATAGCTTCAGCCTGCTGGCGCTGGCGTTCGTCGTGCGCGGGCTGAAGGAATTCGGCGAGCCGGCTCGCAAGGCGCTGATCATCGGCGAGGCGGGCCCCGAGCTGCGGGCGCGCACCTACGGTGCGTATTACTTGATTCGCGACTGCGTGGTCACCAGCGGGTCCTTTCTGGGCGCCTGGCTGTGGAGCATCAGTCCCCGGGTCAACTTCGCCGGCGCGGCGGTGTGTGGAGGTCTGGGAACCCTGTGGTTCTGGTGGTTCATCTATCGCCGCGGCAGGAATTCCTGACGGGCGTCGCCTGGAGCGATGCGCACTGCCGGCATGCCCATGCATGCAATGGCGGCAATTATGGACTGCGGCGGCAAGCGAAGCGCGACGCCGCTTTCCCTGGCCAAATCCGGCCCTGCTCTAAGCCTCTACGCCGATTCCAGCCAAAGCGGCGTCGCGCTTCGCTTGCCGCCGCAGTCCACATCGGTGGTCACCCGATATGCCCCTGACTTTGTCACTGGTCCTGCCCCACCTCCCGCGCTGCTTCGTCTCCCGCTTGACGGCCTGCATTCGTGCAATAGCTTGATGCGGCTATGGAATACACCAATCTGGGTTCGACGGGGTTAAAGGTCTCTCGCATCTGCCTGGGCTGCATGACCTTTGGCAGCAAGAAATGGCGCGAATGGGTGCTGGAGGAAGACGCCAGCCGCCCGCTCATCCGGCAGGCGCTGGAGGCCGGCATCACCTTCTTTGATACCGCAGACGTCTATTCCCAGGGCGTGAGCGAGGAAATCCTGGGCCGCGCCCTCAAGGAGTTCGGCCCGCCGCGCGACCGCCTGGTGATTGCCACCAAGGTCCATGGCGTGATGGGCGACGACCCGAATCAGCGCGGGCTTTCCCGCAAGCACATCCACCACGCGATCAACGACAGCCTCCGACGCCTCCAGACGGATTACGTGGACCTCTACCAGATTCATCGCTTCGACCCGGCGACACCGATCGAGGAAACGCTGGCGGCCCTGGAGGACGTCGTGCGCGCGGGCAAGGCATTGTACGTGGGCGCGTCCTCCATGTGGGTGTGGCGGTTTGCGAAGATGCTGGGCCTGGCCGGAGAGCGCGGCTGGACGCGGTTCGTGACCATGCAGAACCATTACAACCTGCTGTACCGCGAGGAGGAGCGCGAGATGATCCCCTTCTGCCGGGCGGAAGGCGTCGGCATCATCCCATGGAGTCCGCTGGCCCGGGGGGTGCTCGCCGGCAATCGCAACACCGGCACCGTGCGCGCCAGGACGGATGATTTCGCGCGGCACCTTTACGGGGCGACCCAGGACGCTGACGAAAAGGTGATCGAGCGCGTGCGCAGCCTGGCCACCGCTCATGGCGTGGCGCCCGCGCGAATCGCGTTGGCGTGGCTGCTGCACAAGCCTGGCATCACCGCCCCGATCGTTGGCGCTTCCAAGGCGCTCCATCTGGAGGACGCGGTCGGCGCGCTGAACGTCAAGCTTAAGGCGGAGGAGATGAAGGCGCTCGAAGAGCCTTACGTTCCCCACGCGATCGTCGGGCACGAGTGACGGGCTAAGCCGCATAGGCCGCCTTCCGCGCCCAGCGGAGTTTGGCCGGGGCGGAGCGCGGGTTGGCGCGGAGTTCTTCAGCAGCAGGCCGAATGACCTCGCGCGCAATATCCGCATAGACGCCTTGGCGCAGGCCTTCCAGGAATGCCTTCTTCACCCGGCGATCTTCCCCTGAATGAAAGGTCAGCACAGCGGCCCGTCCACCGGGGTTCAGGCATGCGGGCAGATGGCGGAGGAACGTATCGAGGGCGGAGAATTCATCGTTTACCGCGATGCGCAGAGCCTGAAAGACACGGCGGACAGAGGACTCACGATCATTCGTGCTGTGGCGCGACAATGCCGCACGGATCGCGGCGGCCAGGGCAGTGGTGGTGCCGAAGTGACGCCCGGCAAGCGCATCTGCCAGCAGCCGGGCGTGGGGTTCATCGGCGTTCTCCGCCAGCAGCGTCGCGAGGCCGTCTGGGCTTGATTTTTCAAGCAACGCCGAGGCTGGCCGGCTCCGCTGCGGATTCATGCGCATGTCCAGCGGCCCCTCGTGCTTCAGGGAGAACCCGCGCGCCGGATCGTCGAGCTGCATTGAAGACACGCCTAGATCCGCGAGAACGAGGTCCACGCCGCCGAGCCCGGCCTCTGCCAGCACCCGCGGCAGCCCGGCGAAATTGCTGCGATGGGCCGTAAACGCCTCCGGGCCGAACCCGAGCCCTCGCAGGCGGGCCTCGGTTTTCGGGAGCACGATGGGATCAGCGTCCAGGCCAAGCAGCCTCCCACCCGGTCGCAGCCGCGCTAGCAGTTCCTGCGCGTGCCCGCCGTAGCCCAGCGTGCAGTCAACGCCGGTTTCCCCTGCTTTCGGCGCGAGCACACTGAGAACCTCCGCCACCATGATCGAGCGGTGTGTGCCGGCGGGGGTCTTGCCGGCGGCAAGCACCTTCGCGACCGTCTCGGAGTAACGCTCAAGCTGGTGCTCCTTGTACTTGTCCTCGAACCGCCGCGGATACTTGCCGGCGTAGCGCGGGCGGCGACGATGCCCAATTGGCCCGGCCTCGGGCGCAGGAGCAGGAGCGGCTTCGTCGGTCACGGCGAGGGCAGGATGCCCCAGGAGTGGAGCAATCGCCAGCGACTTTTCGGGAGCTGCCTGCTACGTTCCCGGTGCATGAGTTCCCAACGTGTTGTTGTAGCCGGCGGTGGTGCGGCCGGCGTCTTTGCGGCGATCGCATGCGCCGAAGCTGCGCCGGAAGCGGAACTCACGCTGCTCGAAAAGGGGCCGCAGTTCCTGTCCAAGGTCCGCATTTCCGGCGGCGGCCGCTGTAACGTCACGCACGCCTGTTTCGATGCGCGCGAGCTGGCCGCACACTACCCGCGGGGAGGACAAGCGCTGATCGGCCCGTTCGAGCGCTTCCAGGCCAGGGATACCGTCGCGTGGTTCGAGTCCCGCGGCGTGCGGCTCAAGACCGAAAGCGACGGACGGATGTTCCCTGTCACAGATTCGTCCCAGACGGTCATGGACTGCCTCTTGCGCGCAGCCGAGGCCGCCGGCGTCAAGCTGACCCCCAACTGCGGCCTCGATGACGCGACCAAACGCCCGACCCGGGGATTTGACCTGCAACTTTCCAACGGGGCGACCCTCGCCTGTGACCGCTTGCTCCTGGCGACGGGCGGATGCCGCGCGCCGGCCCTGGGACGGCTCGCGGTCACATTCGGCCACACCCTGGCGCCGCCGGTGCCCTCCTTGTTCACGTTTCAGGTCGAGACCCCGTGGCTGCGAGAGTTGGCCGGGGTGGCGCTCAAGGCGGTTGAGATTTCAATCCCGGGCACGAAGTTGCGCGAACGGGGCGCGCTACTGGTCACGCATTGCGGGTTGAGTGGCCCCGTGATTCTAAGGCTGTCAGCCTGGGGAGCGCGGGAGTTGCACGGCTGCAATTACAGTTTCCCGCTTCACCTCAACTGGCTGCCGCACCTCGATCGGGAAGCCCTTGCCGCCAACCTTCAGGCGTGCCGCCAGGCCCAACCGGCGCGTTTCGTGGCGAACTCACCTCTGGCGCCGCTAACTGCCCGCCTTTGGGAACGGCTGGTCATCGCCGCAGGCATTCCCCGTGAGACGCGCTGGGCCGATCTCTCCCGGCCTGCCCGCCACCAGCTTATCCAGCAACTCCTCCGGACCGAATTGCGCGTGACGGGCAAGAGTCTCAACAAGGACGAGTTCGTCACCTGCGGCGGCGTGCTCTTGAACGAGGTGAACTTCAAGACCATGGAAAGCCGACGCTGTCCGGGGCTCTATTTTGCCGGCGAACTGCTCGACATAGACGGAATCACCGGCGGCTTCAATTTCCAAGCCGCCTGGACTACCGGCTGGATCGCAGGCCAGGCCATGTCGGGCGAAGGCGCTTAGCCCCAATGCCTTTGGCAGATTCGGCGATGTCCTGTCCCGCAACGGCATAAAAGCACCTCCGTAGCCACGACCGCGAGCCCGAGGGGGCCCTGGCCACCTCAGCAAGGCTCACAAGTTGTGTACACCGGAGGTACACCGGAAGTACACCGGAGGTACACCGGATGATCACCAGCTACACTGTTGTGCCTCCGGTGTTCATCCGGTGTACCTCCGGTGTACTTCCGGTGTACACAGCGCTAAGCGCCGAGGAACCACTGAGGGTTGAAGCCACCCAAACTAATGAAGGACAGATGGTTAGCGACTGGATATCGGGAGTTTCTCTTCCCGCCCGGCAATCGGGCTAGAGCGACCCACGACGAGACGCCGAGCAGGATGCCGACAGGAGCGTGGCCCGCGGGTGTGAAAGCCCGCGACACGAGGGCAGCTCAGGGCGCTGCTTCGTCAGTCCCGCGGGAGACCTTGGTGTGAATGACGCCCTGGTCATCGAACCACAGCGGGTCAATCGCCAGGAAGCGGTGGAAGTTCTGGTCCTCGTTCCACTTCTGGTGATAGACCATCCAGAGCCTCCCATCGGGACCTTCCACCACGCAATGGTGGCCCGGCCCGAGCACGTTCCCGCCACGATGGGCAATGGGATTGCCGGGGTATTTCACGAACGGCCCGGTGGGCGATTTGGACGTGGCGTAGCCGATGCCGTAATTGGGTGAGTCGGCGCCGGTGCCGGAATACATCAGGTAGTAAGTGCCTTTGTGCTTCAGCATGAAAGGCCCTTCGGTTACCTCACCGCTGCGCTTCTCCCAATCCTCTGTGGGACGGATGACAACCTTCGGCTCGCCTTCCTTGGCCAGCGGGTTGGCCATCGGCTGCACCATGATCTTGAACCCTCGGACCAGGTCAACGTAGCTGAGGTAAAGCTTGCCGTCGTCGTCCTGGAAGAGGTCGGCGTCTATCGCATGCTTCGCCAGCACGCTCTTGTCGGTGAACGGGCCCAGCGGGCTGTCCGCCACCGCGACGCCGATCTGCTTCTCCAACGGCCCGCGCCTCCACCCGGGCATGTTGTCCGTGTAGTAGAGGTAGAACTTGCCGTCGCCGCGCCGATTGCAGAACACCTCCGGCGCCCAGTCGCCCTCGCGGGGGTCAGTGAATGCGCGCGCCTTCCGCTCCCAATGCACCAGGTCATCGGATACGAACACCTCGTAACCCTGGGTGTCGGAGGTCGGGTAAAGGTAGTACTTCTTGTCCACGCGCAAGACGAATGGATCAGCGATCTCCCAATCCGGGAGCAAGGGGTTGCGGTAGGTCTTGGCCGGAGCCGCGTTGGTGGAGGCCGCTGGCTGGGCGTGAGCTGCGCTGCCCGCCGCCAACGCGGCCAGAATCAAGGCAACGGTCGTTTTATTCATCGAGGCGCGACATTAATGGACCGGTGTATTCAATGCTATTCTTTCTTTCTGGAAGCCGCTTGCGTGCGTGTGGGTTCGGATCGGAAGGAGCGTCTCAACGTCCGAGAGGCTCAACCCGTAACAAAGTACAGGTGCCGCTGCCCCCACGCGTTTAGGGCCTTAAACCGTAACATCCCGCCCGCACAGTCGCACGCGACCTTATCCCCGAAAGAGCCGAGCCTGCCGCCCTGGAGGTAGAGCTCGCCCTGAGTCACGCCCGCCGGCAGGGGCAAGCTCATGTCAGCTTCGCCCTGAACCCAGATTTCCATGGTGGCCCCCCCAGAAACACGCCGTTGCGGCAGGACGGGAGACCAGGCAGCCAGTGCCATCGGGGCGCTGGCGAAAGCGAATTCCCGGCCATCAACAGCGATCTTCCGGCACTTATAGCCCGCGAACGCAGCGAGGGTGCCGACGGCGTCCAGCCGGAAGGCCATCGCAAGCTCACCGTCATAGGTCACACGATGGCCGTTCACCCGCAGGTCGCGCAGATCAAGGGCGGCAGAGGGCAAGGGGTTCTTCGCCAGGATTTCCTGGTCTTGCTTCGCGTCGCGATGGAAGCCGCCCGGCCAGCTTTCCACGTGCGTGCGGTAATGCGCAGCGAGGCTGACCGCGCCGTTGGGAAAACGGCATGCGACATAAGGGCTCGTGCGCGATACCGCATCCGGGTTATCGTTCAGCGACAGGTCCGGCCCGCTCGGCGGATAGGCGCCAAGCGCCAGCAGAATCTCGAACCAGGTTCGCGCCTCAGCTCCCAGCGACGCGGCCTGGTCGTCTCTTGGCCGGAAGCCGAGGAAGGTGGTGTTCCCTGACTTTGCCGCCGCCCGGTGAACTCCCACGACATGCTGGCCGACCTTGGCAACCGTCTCTGTGCCCGCGTCCGGCTCGACCGGGTAAATGTAGTCCACCAGGAAACCCGTGAGGATGTTTTGCGGCGGCACCTTGCTGAGCGCGCCAGAGAATTGAACCTCCCAGCCGACGGCATCGTGGCCTTCGAGGCTAAAGCGCAACGCTCTCACACCGAACAGCTTCTGCCATTGAGCCAGCACCGATTGGCCCGAGAGGTCCACGCGCGGCGGCGGACCCGACCAGACAAGCTTGCCGCCAGCCTCGACAAACCTCGCCATGAAATCCAGCAGCCCGGGCGGCGGCAGCGGCTCGAACAGGACCGCCAGCGTGCCGAACTTGCGCCCGGCCATTTCGATCTGCCCATTCGCCCCCACGCGCCCATGTTGCAGCAGCTTGCGCGGCGTGACGGAGTTGGCGTAGCCATATTGCACCATCCACGAGCCGAAGCGCTCCTCACACGCCACCAGCGAGATCGGGTAGAGCGTCAGCACATCCGTATCCCGGTGCTGGCAATCCTGCACGGCCTGGAACCACGGAGAGGCCGACGCTCCGAATGCGTCGCATACCGCCTGGTGCCGTTGCGCCACCAGGTCCGGCATGCCCCACGCGGCAGCGTACGCATAAGGCGTGCGGTTCAGGATTCCAGTCGAGCACGCCAGGGCGATGCCGTAGTAATTCCGGTCCGACCACCCGCCCTCGGCATGGTCGTTGCCACCACCGGTCAGGAAGTCGTTCCAAGCGAAGTAATCCGCGCAGGCCGACGACGCCTGTTGGACGGTGTTGGACCACCAGAAGTCGGGCGTGTATTCGTACTTGCGCGGCGCCTCCGGCTGGGAGCCGGTGCGCCAGGTGTCGCACGTGGGGCTCTCCGCCCAGGTCGCGTGCGCCCGCGCCTCCAGCTCGTGGCCGTAGGTCTTCTCGGCGAACTCCTTGGCGCCGGCAAACAGCTCCACCACGCTTCCCTCCAACAGCTCGTAATAGCGCCGCCGCAGCAGGAAGGTCCGCTGGATGTCCTCGGGGCTGGTTCCAAGAACGTGTTGCGCCGGCGCCCGGGCCTCCAGCGTGGACAGGAATCCGTGCTGCGCGTAGGTGAAGTAGAGCAGGTACTTGTCGAAATCCTTGAACTCCGGCCCGTAAAGCTCTGCGTAGCGCGCCGCCAGGTGTGGTGTCATATACCGGAACGTGAACTCGCCCTCATCGTGATGGCTGCCATATCCCCAATCCTGCTGGATATGCATCTCATCGGAGTAAAGCCCGTTCAGAGGAATGCCCGCAGCGTGATAGCGCTCGATGAGCGCGTGCAGGAACGGCCGCGCCTGCGGGCTGAAATAATCCATCTCCGGCGTAGCGTAGGAGACCACCGCAAGGACGCGATCCAAGCCGCCCACTTGCGCGTCGCCTCGACCACGAATGGTCATGCGCCGGGCATCCGTGCTGGGCTGGGCGGACTCATCCACTTCAATGTCCGGCGCTGCTTTCAGTTCCACGATGCCTGAAGGGTCAACATGGTAAAAGTCAGTCCCGCCGACACGTTGCTCGTTGAACGCAAACAACCGCACGCCGGTTCGCTTGAGCAGAATGCTCCCCTTGTTATTCGTCCAGCGCCGCTGCTCCCAAAGGCAAACATTGAATTCCCCGGTCGCCGGGTCCCGGTAACCCTCGCGATACTGCACCCAGCGGCCCGACTCACCGGTCTTCTCCTGGTAACCGCGGCCAATCTCCAGCGGGCTCAGCAGGCTCAGTTCCAAGCCCAGCCCGTAGCCCTTCAGCGTCTGGCTGATCTTCGCCAGACGCTGCACATAAGCCTCGGTGTCAGGCAGCAGCTCCCGTGGCTTTCCACCCTGGCCCTGCCGGTATTGCGTCCAGAATTCGTCAAAGGCAAGAATGATGGTGCGTGCCCCCTGCGCCCTGGCGCCCTCACAGACCTTTCGCAGCGTAGTCAGGTTGGGCGTGCTGCTCATGCTCAAGTCCACCTCCCGCTCCGGCTCCTGCAAATCCTCCAATTGCTGGTCGCTGACGAGGATGATTGCGGACTTGGGCAGCGCGAACTGCCACGGGCCGGGAAAGCTCAACGCCAGCTCGGGCAGCCTCGACGGTTCAGCGCCAAAGACCCTCCAGCCTGGCGGCAAAGCGGAAACGGTTATGCCCAGCCCTGCGAGCCGGCGTAGGAAGGCTCTGCGGGATTGACCCATAAAGTCGCGTAACATGTTAGATGGACGGATACTTCAGCGGGGTATTCGGTATTACTGCGGGCGCCAGGGCACTCCGACGGCCACACCTGGGCGACTTGGGCCACTTTGCCGGGCGGCAGTAATTGGTTCGCAACGCATACCAGGAGCATACGGAAGGAAGCAGGCAGAAGACAGAAACCGCCAGCAAGAGCCTGCAAACATTGATCAGTTCGCTATCAACACCGGGGACCCACCGGCATATCGCCGGTATCACACCGGGACATCGCCGTCGAGACGCGGGCTGGGGAGTGAAGGATGAGGGCAGAATGGAGATCGAAGAAGGCAGAAGGCGGAGGGGAGAGGATGATCCGCGAGCGCACGGCGGCTTCCGACGCGTGATGCTCACGCTACCTGAGTGAGAATCACACCTAATGAGAGCGCGGCGCACCGTGAAGGGGCCTTTTTGTGCCAAGCGCGGGCTGGCACGAGCAGTGCTCACAGTCAGAGGCTCCGTAATGGCGAGATGGGGAATGGCCATTCTTAAGAGAAGAGCCCTTCACATTTTGTCCGTGTCTTTGTCGGCGGAAGAAGTTAAAGCGGATTCCGCAGAGAAGCATTGGAACTCTGCCGGGGATTCGGAATATCAACCATAATGCAAAGCGTCCGGCAAACTTCGCAGGTGAACTATGAGCAACCAACGATCAGCGGATGGAGATCCCAGCAGAGCAAGAAACATCAGGTATTCGCTTTGCGCTGTGGCATCATCAAGAGCCGCCTGCGCCGTGAAATTGGCGCCGCTGCTGCTTTTAATCTTGCCCCCATCGGCGCAAGCCCAATGGCAATACACCACCAACAACGGCACGATCACCATCGCCGAATACACCGGTTCCGGCGGCGCGGTGAACATTCCCAGCACGATCACCGGCCTGCAGGTCACGACCGTCGGAAGTAACACTTTCGAATACTACGGCTATTACGTAACGAGCGTGACGATCCCCGACTGTGTCACCAACATTGGGGATGGGGCCTTCTATGGGTGCCCCAGCCTGACGGCGATAACCGCAGCCACAAACAATCCCGCCTATTGCAGTGTGGCTGGAGTCTTGTTCAACCGCAGCCAGACCACACTCGTCCAATGCCCGGAGGGCGAAGCCGGAACCTTCACCGTCCCGTCCGGCGTGACCACTATCGCGTCTGAAGCCTTCGCCGGGTGTGGGGGCCTGACCAACATCATCATTCCCGAGGGCGTCACAAGTATTGGGGACTGGGCGTTCGCCGCCAGCGGGGTGACCAACATAACAATCCCCGAGAGCGTGACCAATATCGGTGATGGGGCCTGCGCCTCGTGCGCCAGCCTGACCGCGATTACCGTGAGCGCGAACAATCCCGCCTATAGCAGTGCCGGCGGAGTCTTGTTCAACAAGAGCCAGACCGCGCTGCTCCAATGCCCGGCGGCACAAGTCGGAAGCTACACGGTCCAGTCCGGCGTGACGAACATTGGGCCCGACGCGTTCTGTTACTGCACAAGCCTGACCAGCGTCACGATACCCGATCAGGTCACCGGCCTCGGGGCGGAGGCTTTCTACGCTTGCTACAGCCTGACCAATGTCACGATCCCCAGCTTCATTACGAGCATTGGAGAGAGCACGTTCTATGAAGCCGGTTTGACCAGTGTCGTGATTCCTGGCAGCGTCGCCAGCATCGGGGATTCCGCGTTCCAGTACTGTTCCAGCCTCACCAGCGTTGCTATTCCTAATAATGTCACCAACATCGGGGATTACGGTTTCTATGGGTGCGCCGCCCTGGCCGGCGTCACGATAGGCAGCAGCGTCACCCACATTGGAGACTCGGCGTTTGCTGAGTGCCAAAACCTGGCCCCGGTCACAATGCCTGATAGTCTGATCAGCATTGGGGACCAGGCGTTTGAGTATTGCTCCAGCTTCACCAGCATCGCGATCCCCGACCGCGTCACCAGCATGGGAACCAATGTGTTCTTCTACTGCCAGGGCCTCACCAACGTGACGATAGGAAACAGCCTCACGAACATTGGGGACAATGCTTTTTACGAATGCACGAGCCTGCTCAGCGTCACGATAGGCAACAGCGTCACCAGCATCGGTGTGTCCGCGTTCCAAGGTTGCGGGAGCTTGAAAAGCGTTACGATCCCCGACAGCGTCAGCGCCATCGCGGGATTTGCATTCCATTACTGCTACGACCTGACCAACGTCACCCTGGGTAACGGTGTGAGGAATATCGGGGCTGACGCGTTCGCGAATTGCTCCAGCCTGACCAGCGTGGCATTCCCCAGCAGCATCGCCAGCATCGGGGACGAGGCGTTCAACAGTTGCTCGCTCCTGAGTGCGGCTTATTTCAAAGGGAACGCTCCCGGCGCTGGCGTCAACGTCTTCTACGAAGCGGCCTGGAATATGAGGGTCTATCACTTGCCGGGCACGGCAGGCTGGGGCTCGACCTTCGGTTGTGCTCCGACGGCGCTCTGGACATTGCCCTATCCGTTGATCCTGAGCACGCTCCCAAGCTTCGGGGTGCATAGCAACGGCTTCGGTTTCACGGTCTCCTGGGCGACCAATCTCCCGGTTGTCATAGAAGCCTGCACAAACCTGGCCACCGGGGTCTGGTTTCCCATAAGCAGCAACGTCCTTAGCAACGGTACAAACTACTTCAGCGATTCAGCCTGGGCTAACGATCCAGCTCGCTTCTACCGCATCCGCTCACCTTGAGGTGTTTAGAGGAGCTTGCTCTAGCGGTGGCCGGGCAGGCGGGGTCGAGGCCGTTCGGCGGTCGCGGCGGGGGGCGGATGGCCGGGCGGGGTGTTCATAGCAACGCCGTGGACATCATATTGGTTAGCCGCGCTGAGTTTGTGCAACCGCTCCGCTGCTCCGTGGCTGCCGTGATCTGAAGAGGCACCACTGACATTCCCAGGCTGCGCCAGCGGACCGCAACGGCCAATCGCGTGCGCCCGATCCACTGGGATGCCTCGCTGTCGGGCAGGGCCCCGGCCAGCGCGCACGCTGGGCCAGCCGGGCGGTTCCCATGTCCGGCATGAGGGTAAGCTTTCCCCCCGCCGCTTTGGCGACCTGCGAATGGGCGTGCTTCACGGCCATGCTTCATATTCAGGACGGCGGCCAAATGGAATCCGAACTGACGAACACTGTCAAGTCCGATATGCACCTTGGAGTAGGGCTGGCGTCCTCGCCGGGCTTGTCGCGACACCGCCACGGGGTCGGCGTTCGCAATGCGGAGGAAGCACCTGCGCCGAACGCCGCGGAAGGCGTTAACGGTCCAGCGAGGAGGGCTGAAGGTTGGCTCGGGCAGGGCGTGTGACCCGCGGGAGCCTCCGGATTCTTCCTGTAGTCGTCCTGTATTATTCCTGTATTATTCTTGTAGTCTTGGCCCTTTTTGCGTGCCTAAGCGCAGCCACGTCCGGGGGCGCGAGGGGCGGATTGGCCGTAATGTTCGACCGCGGCGATTGTCGCCTGCGGCGACACTACTTTATCTATTGATCGGTGCGAGGTCTGCATTGGGTATTTTCAGCACGACGCTATTCGGATAGCGTGCCCTAAGTGAACAGACAATACTTCGAAGCCCGATCAACGATCTCTTCCTGCTTGCTCGCACTCGCTCTTGGGACCGTGGCTATTTCCTCTCTTGCCCAAACCAACGCAGCCTTTGACGGCAGGCCTTGGAATGTTTCGAGCGGGAACCTCTCGGTCAGCTTCATCCAGGCGTCGCCGATCGGTGCCTTCCCGCGGCCGGACTACCTGGAACCGCCGCCTACGGTGGATTCGCAGATTGAACTCAAGCGCCTTGGCCTGGTGGCGAACGAGGATTACGTGGGCTGGGGCGCTGTCGAGCGGGAGCCGGGTGAGTGGAGCTGGAAGCAGCACGACGCGATCGAGCAAACCCTGCACCAGGCGGGCTTGAAGTACGTTGCCTATAGTTGGGTCCACTTTCCGCCCGTCTGGCTGCGGGATCAGCAGCCGGAGCGGCGCACGCTGATGCGCTGCCTGGAACACGGCCAGGAGGCCAACTACCTCTCGATCTTCGACCCGCGCACGATCGAATGGTATGACCATTTCTACCAGCATCTGCACGGCCATTTCGGCGCGCGCCTGGATGATGTCTATGCCTGCATCCTCGGGCCCTATGGCGAGGGCAACTACCCGTTGATGACGCCTGACTGGGTGAAGATGGGCCATTGCCACGAGGGCTACTGGTGCGGCGATGCCTTCGCGATCAAGGCCTTTCAGCGCGCGATGGAGCAGCGCTATTCCCGCATCGGCAAGCTCAACCGCGCTTGGGGGACTGACTACAAGGCGTTTGATGAGATTCGTCCGCCTCGTGAGCTGGGCAATGAGAAGTTCCAGCCGTCGCCCAAGGCCTTCCCCACGCCCCAGGATAAGCGGCGGTGGTTGGATTTCATCACGTGGTATCACCAGGCCATTATTGACTTTGCCGAACAGTCCCTGCGCACCGTGCTGAAGTATTTTCCCGCTGAGAAGGTCCGGATGAAACCCGGCGGCACGGCGCGAGGGGTGAATCCAATCGCCTGGGGAACGTATTGTCCCGGTTATGCGAAGATGGCGGGCCCATATCACATCGTCCTGCAGCCTGCCGACTGCCAGGGCGCCGTATTCGCCGACAAGTGGGCCGCCACCGCCTACCAGTTCTACGGGGTCACGGAATGCACCGAGCCAGCCGGCGGCCTCGATGAGCCGGGCTTCGTCCGACGGATGTTCTCAGACGCTGCTTGCGGGGCGAGCCAGTTCTTCACCTATGAGTTCCCTCAGCACGCGGCAACCATGCAGAAATACATCCACCTGCTCACCGGCAAACCAGGCGACACCGGGGTGGCCGTCTTCTGCCCGACCACGCTCTACCGCCTGGGAGGGAGCCTGGAGCCGACAATCCAGGCGGGCTACGGCCTGCGGGACCTTTGCGATTTTGACGTGCTGGATGAACTGCTCATCGCCGATGGCGCGCTCACGCCGCGCCGGTACCAGGCGCTGATCGTCTTCCAGGCCGACTTCGTGGACCAGCCCATTCTCGACAAGCTGGACGCCTTCGCCCGCGCCGGTGGGCGGATCATCACCGTGGGAGATAGCCCGATTCGGAATGTCGAGGGTAAGCTGTGGCCTCGCGCCTCCAAACTCGCCCGCGTCGCGCCGCTGGCAAAGGACTCGGCATGGCTCAAGGACCTGGCCTCCCAACTCGCCGGCTGCAAGGGCGTGGACGGACAGATAGACGGCCTGTGGACCTGCCGCCGCGGGGACCAGGTGTTTGTCTTCAATTCAACGAGCCGGCCAGCCGAGGCGAGGGTCAATGGCCAAGCCGTCCAACTGGCGGCTCACACCATCTGGTGGAACGAAGACTCCGGGCCAAAGCGCTAGGCTGCTTGTTGGGCAGGCCTCGTTGAGGGTCCTTGGTTGCATGGGGTGAATACCCCATAGCGGCGTGCTTTTGCATTTTGTAGCAACAAGCACACTTGTCTCCGGGTTTCACTCGACACTGATATGCCTATCGAACACGTATTTGCTGTAATGCTGGAGAACCGTTCCTTTGACCACATGCTGGGCTGGTCAGGAATCACCGGCACGGATATCCAGACGAATGGAAACACCTCTATCGGTGGGGCGGCGGCGACCAACCAGAATAAGGACGCAGGAGGAACCCCTTACAACCAGGCTAGTCCGGCTCCGTACATAATGGACGTTGACCCTGGACACGAATTCCCGGACGTGCTCGAACAGCTAACCACCGTGGTCACGACGGTCCCCCTGGCCGGAGGAGCTTATCCGCAGCCAATCAATATGGGCGGCTTCGTGACCAGCTTCCAGAAGGCCCTGCTCGCGAAGCAGGATAGTGACCCGCCGGCTGCAATCATGGAGGGCTTCACCCCCGGCCAACTGCCGGTCCTCACTGCCCTGGCGAGCGAGTTTTGCGTGTTCGACAACTGGTTCTCGGCTTTGCCGGGGCCAACGTGGCCGAACCGCTTTTTCTTCCACGCGGCTACGTCAGGCGGATGGGACCATAGCCCGGACTCGGCCCACATGGCGCAATGGATGTACTTGAGCGGCTTCCAGTTCCAAAACGGCACGATCTTTGACCGCCTGACCAAAGCAGGCTTGAATTGGGCAATCTACTCGGACGACGGATTGCCCCAAGTCCGCTCTTTGGCCGGCATTGCCAACGCGGACATCCGGGCCTTCAGCACCTTCGCGAATGACGTCGCCAACGGCAATTATCCGGCGGCCTACACGTTCATCGAGCCCAATTACGGACACGACATAATCCCGGGCAACTATAAAGGAGGAAACTCGCAGCACCCGACGGACGACGTCACCAGTGGCGACGGCTTTCTGAAGACGATCTACGAGGCGCTGCGGGCCTCGCCTCTCTGGGAGAGCAGCTTGTTGTTGGTCGTCTATGATGAGCACGGCGGATTCTATGACCATGTTCCCCCGCCGACCGGGGTCTCTCCCAACGACGCTCCGACAGACAGCAGCGCCAATGCGTGGAACTTCAAGTTCGACCGCCTGGGCGTGCGAGTGCCGGCGATCCTGGTCTCGCCGTTGCTCCCGAAGAACTGCATTGACCACCGCGCCTATGATCATGCCGCCTGGCCGGCGACCATCGAATCCATCTTCAGCCTGGCGCCGCTGACGGCGCGCGACCAGTGGTATCTGAATAACGGGCAGACGCTGGACAAACTGCCGCTGCTCGCTCAAGCCCGCACTGACACACCGCAAACCCTGCCCCCGCCGGCCAATTCTCAGGTCCCGGTGTTCTCGGACACGGCGAAGTTGCTGGCGAGGGTCAATGCCATCGAGCTTCCTGAAAGCAGCGCTCCACCCACGGGTAATGAGCCCGGATTCCTGCATGTCGCGATGATGATGCAGGCGGAGTCAATTAAGCCGTCCGAACGGCAGCCGCTGGTCAACGCCGTGCGCGCCATCAAGACACAACGCCAAGCCTCTCAGTTCATGGATGGGGTCAGGATGAGGCTGCGGGCCCAGCAAATGACGAAGCGGCCCCAGTGAAGAAGACCAGTTCGATCCTTCGCTTAGCCCTGCCCTGCCTTTTCGCGGTAGCAGTCCTTGCTGGCGGCACGGGAAGTTGGGTGCCGCAACCGTTGGCATGCAGGGAGTTAACTGCACAGGCCTTCGCCGGCCAGATCGGTTGGCTTGTCGCGGTCACCCTGCGAGATAATTCGGCCCCCTCGGGCCTGTTCAGGGCGGTGGACGTGCTCGTCACCGGTGCTATGCTCGCCGGCGGCAGCGAAGGCATCCACCGCATGGCCAACGGCTTTATCAGCTTCATGGACAATCTCTCCACCCGGGCCGACCAGGGGAAACCTCCAGCACCTGCCCCGGTTGCTTGACGAGGCAACCGGTTTTGCGGCCGCAACCAAAGCTCCACAGAAAGGTTGATGATGGGAGACAAAGGTGAATCGAAGGTCGAGTCGCCCCAGATCAACCCGGCCACGATCATGGCCTTTTTGGCTATAGTGGGCGGCGTGTGGTTTGCCTTTCGCCCGCTTTCCAGTGATCGTCCCGTCGTTCCACCCGGCACGCCTAACGATGAAATCTCCGAGCAGAAGATTGACACGCGCCTGTGGGAGGACCCATTCAGCGCGTTACAAACTGAGTCTTATACCAACCGCCTCGGCGACCCGTCTGCCGAAATCGCGCAGAAGCTTCGCCACACCAGGTTGGAGACTCGGACCGCCGGTCAGACCAATGGGCAGGGTCAGACAGTTGTCCTTACCAAGTCTCAGACGAAACCCGTTATCCGGGCCAACTTGCAACTCCTGGCGGTCATGGCCCCAGGTGGTCCCGCCAGCGAGGACCGTGAGGACCGTATCCGCAGCCGGTTTGCGCTTGTCTCTGCTCTAGCCGAATCCGGCTACGCTCCCGAAAACCCGGGTCATATCGGGATCGGACGAATGTCCTGGCCTTCCTCTTTGGAATTGAAGACCGACAGCTCCACAATAGTCACTAAAGGTTGCGACTGCGCCTTGCCCTCAAATAGTCCCAGCTCGGCTCTTCTCATGGCTACCGGCGCGGTCGCCAAGGTTGAGTCCGCCACGAACGAGTGGTCGGTCGCTATCCCTGCTCAAGCGCTGGCCCCTGGCGGGCCAAAGCAAACCAGCCTGTGCACCAATCACCTTAACTTTGCCTTCGAGTGGTTCAGTCGGGAAAGGTTTGTCCGCCCCCTGCAATACGCCCCGACGAACTCAGACGACGTTTTGTTGCTTTGGTTGGACGAAGACGCCTTCGACGACTATCCGCTGTCCCGCCTGGGCCTTTTCTTCCAGCAGCTCGTCCCGCACGGCAACTGGATCACCGATGCCGTTCCACGATTGGCGGTATTAGGCCCGCGCTCATCTTCGACCCTCCGCGCCATGTTCCCGGGTGAGTTCCAAGAGGGCGGGGAAACCAGTGAGGTTTGGTACCACACCAATATCCTGCACGCCGTCTCGCTATTTTTAGCGACACCAAGGGCGATGGATGAGGTTCTGGTCACCAATCTCCCGACTAATGAAGTCAGCCGGTCGGCTGTTACTTCTCGCCTGACGAACGTGTTCTCGAGCGGCGTTTACAATTTTGCGGCGACGGACAGCGAACTTGCCGGTGAGGCCTTCAAAGAACTCGCTCTTCGGGGCGTTGACTTGACCAACTCCAACAACAAACATCACCTGGTTCTCGTGGCGGGCTGGGATGAGTTCTTCGGGCGGATGGTGACTGCCGCGTATGTCGCTGAGCTGGGGTATCGGCAAAGCGGGGGGACCAATGCTTTGCTGCGACCATTCTTGGACGCCTACCGGACCAACGGTCAGGTACCAACCAACCTCCATACTTTCTTCTACTTCAGCGGCATAGACGGACAGGCTCTTTACGGCACGGGCGAAGGCAGGAGCGAACCTCATGACGACAGGAGCTCTGACAACGGTGATGAAACTAAGCCTCCCAAATCCTGGACCCCCGATGCTAATAAAGCCGAAGGGGCGACACAACTGGATTACCTGGGCCGGCTAGGCGACCGCATTCAGGAGTTGGACAGCAAGTTGCGCGAGGGCGGCGCTTCCGTGAGCGCCATCGGCATCGCCGGCGGAGACGTCTATGACACGCTGCTCATCCTTCAAGCTCTAACGCCGAGGTTCCCCACGTCGGTCTTCTTCACCACAGACCTCGACGCGCGCTTTTGGGATCCCAAGGAGCTAAACTGGAGCCGAAACCTAGTGGTGATCAGTGGTTATGGACTCCAACTGAGCACAAACTTTCAAGGCGGGGTAGCCCCCTTCAGGGACAGCATGCAAACGGCACAATACGCCGCCGCCCTAGCCGCACTCGGAAACACCGGCCTGTGCGCTCTGGCTAAAACTAACATTCCCATCAGGCGATTCGAGATCGGGCGGAGAGGGCCCGTGGACCTGAGCGAGAATGGTTCGAGCCGTGATTCGAGCCCGCAGCCGGAGAAGCCCGTTAGCCTGCGCGAGTGGTTGTGCTTGCACAGGCTGGCAGTTCTGCTTTCAGTCCTTGGGGGAATCGCCCTGGCGCTGATGTTATCAACCAATCTGAGGAGACTTGCACTTTTCCTTGCGAGCCTTTGGGGCGCCGACCTCGCTGTGATGTTGTCCACCCGATCCAGAAGGCTGTTTGTGGTCGTCGGGACCCTCGCGGGAACTCTCGGGCTTTGGAAATTGGCGAAGGGCTACGGAACGCTTGCGTTCTTCCCCGCAGCTATTGGCTGCATCGCTTTGGTAGCGACCAGGTCAGGTAGGTTTAGGAGCGCGCTCGACCGGTGGCGCAGGTTTCGGTCCGAACCTCTTTGGCTGCGAGAAGAATACCGATCCGGAGACACTGCTGATGAGGGCCAGAAGGAGTTCCCATTCGGCGAGTGGTTGGATGGAAGCTTTGAACGCCGTCGAGACGAACTGCGCAAGCGGTGCGGACGCTTATTGCTTGTGTTCACGTTCCTGTGCCTTGGCTTGGCCTTTTGCCTTCTGCGGGCTACGTTGGCTGATCCTTCAGGACGGCCTTTCAGTCTCTCAGGGACGACGGTCTGGCCAACTACGTGGCTCTGTTTCCTGGCATTGGCAATGGGCGGAGTGTTGCTCATAAAGTCGTTTTGGGAGCTCCGCCAAGGCGGCCTCGAGACGGCGCGGAACTGCCGACTGGAAACCCCTGAAGCAACGAGCTTCGATCGGGGCTGGACAAGGGTCCGGAGATGGGCCTCCTCGGTATGGTGGCGGCCAACCTCCGAGGCCTCTCATGTAGTTGACGCTAATCAGATCTGGAGAGATTACTGGGAAAGCGGCCGCGGGGGGGTTCGGTTATGGCGCGCCACCGCCCTTACAGCCGCGTATGTGGTCCTAACCAGCTCCACTTATTATCTGATTACTGGATCCCTCGATCCCTGCTTTGTTCGCCAGCCGGCGTCAGCCTGGTACCAAGGTATTCAAGGTACTATGTTCCCTGGTATTATGGTCCCTTCTTACATTGTGTTCCTCCTCCTGACTTTTTTCACCATTGACGCAGCGCTCCTTTGCCGCTGGGTTATCTGGCGAATCAGCCAGGGTCCGACCGTGTATCCAAAAGCCACCCTGGAGTACTTTCGACGCCAGCGAGGCCAGGTTCCGAAGGACTTGCTCCCGGACTGGATTGACGTCCAAATCGTCTCGAGAATAGCCGAGCGGGTTGGAAAGTTGATCTATTACCCTGCTGCGGTGATCCTGCTCCTGATCTTGGCGCACCACCGTTTCCTTTATGACTGGCCTTGGCCTCCGGTCGCCTATGCACTGGCAAGCTGCAACTTCGTGTTGGCCGGCGCGAGTGTCGTGATTCTCCAACGCGCGGCCCAGCGGGCGCGTGATCAAAGCGTTGCGCATCTGGATGAGAAACTGCAGCAACTGAGAACCGAGATGGCGGCAGCCAAAGGCCAAACCAAGGAGCACGAGCTGGGCGAGGGGAAGAAACTGCTGGATGAGATGCGCGGCCTGAACACCGGGGCGTTCGCCGGCTTTTGGGGAAACCCCGTCGTGCGTGCCGTGCTCGTGCCCTCTGGTGGTGCTGTGCTTCTCGAACTGCTGCAGAGATACGTCGTCCACTGAAGGCTGCCTGGAAGGAGCCTTAGGGAGCAGGCTTGCAGGGCCATCTGGAGGCAGGCGTTCACAGCGGATTTGAGGAACGTTTCACGCGTGCTGTTTTCCGCCGGGTACGGTATGCTTTACAATCATATGGCCATGATGACATGTGGAATGGGGCGTTGGAGCAAGTCGGGGCCGGCAGCAACCTGGCTGGTGGCGTTGTACGTTGGTTTGGCTGCCGCTCTGATGGCAGGCTGCGCGCACGCGGATAAGCACAAACGAGAGGAGCCTTCATCTTCGGCTGGAGGAATACCTGCCCCGGCGGTCCCAGCCTTTCTTAACGGGCCTATGGCCCTGGCGCTCACCAATGTGGGCGGGTTCCGGGCGCACGCGGTTCTTGAAGGCCCTCCAACTTCGGCGAACCGACCTGACATCATCGCTGGCGAACTCATGGGCAGAAGCGGCGAACTGTTCTTCGCACCCGAACCGGGCGCGCCCGCAGATAAGCACTCGAAGGTGGAAGATTCCAGCTACATCTGGAACGTGGGTGAGAATCGAGGTTTTCTGCTGAACGGTCCCTTGCAAGGCTACGCGCCGTTGTCCTCGAATATACGGTTTACGAACGTGGTGGTAACCGGCGGCGGGAACAGCGCGGCACCGGAGAAGGTCGCAGGATATATGTGCCAAAGGTCCGATGTGAAAGTCGGGGCCAGTGACGGGACGGAAACGTCGCTTCAGATCTGGCGGGCGAGAGATTTGAAAGGAATGCCCGTCCGTGTCACCTGCAACGTTAACGGGAAGCCGCTTACGTTCGGCCTTTCAAAGATTCGCCTGGAGTCGCCGCCGAGCGACCTGTTTGTGCCGCCGGCGGATTTCACCAAGTATACCAGCGCTGAAACGATGATGAACGAGTTGATGGCAAGGCAGGAGAACCAGAGACGGAAGCGGGGCTGGGAGCCGCCGCCAAGTGATGAGGTTGGCGCGCGGGATGTCCATGCTCCAGGGCAGCCACACTAGTCAAGCTGCCGGCGCGCGTGCCGCTGCCGGTTAGGCGTCCCCCTGCTCGAGCCGGGCGATGCGTTCTTCAATCGGCGGGTGAGTCGCGAACAGGGCTAGGAATCCGCCACGCTGGCCGGAGATCTTTAACGACTGAAAAGCCTGGGCGCGGTGCGCTTCGGCGGCTGCGACTTCGGGATCGTTGAGGTGGCCGAGAGCCTGTAAGGCGTTAATCATCGTCTGACGCCCGGCCAGACGCGCGCCCCCGGCGTCGGCCCGGAACTCGCGTTGACGGGAGAACCAACACACCACGATGCTCCCCAGGATGGAGAACACGATCTGGAACACCATTACCATCAGGAATTCAATAGCACCGCCACCGCCGCCGTCGCGCTCGTCCCGCGACCGCATCGCCTGGCTGATGACAAACGCCAGCACTCGCGACAGGAACAGCACAAAGGCGTTCACCACACCCTGGATGAGGGTCATGGTGACCATGTCACCGTTCGCTATATGAGTAACCTCGTGGCCGAGCACCCCGGTCACTTCGCGGCTGCCCATCCGCTGGAGCAATCCCGTCGAGACCGCCACCAATGCGCGGGACTTGGTCGGCCCAGTTGCGAAAGCATTCACCTCGTCGGATTGGTAGATGCCTACGTCGGGCAATTTGGGCAAGCCGGCGCTGCGGGCCAAGTCGTGTACCGTGTCCACCAGCCCGCGCAAGCTTGGGTCGTTGGTATCGGGAGGAATCACCTGGACGCCCATCATCCATTTGGCCATGACCCTTGAAAGCGCCAGCGAAATGAAAGCGCCGCCAAAGCCCCAAGCCAAACAGAACACCGCAAGCTCCCCGAGACCGCCTTGCGGGAAGTAGCGGCCTACTCCCAGCAACCCCAGCACCAAGGTGATGGTCGTCATCACCAGGATGTTCACCACCAGCAGCAGGAAAATGCGCTTCGTCATCTGCATGATCTTCATGCCAGTTTGGTAATTCAGTTTTGCCGGGCCGTCAAATGGGTAAAGGAGGCCAAAAAACGATCAAGGAATGCCAATATATGGATGGCGCCCGAAGGGGGCATCTGGAGTAATGGCTACCGTCCGGTGACAACGTTTACCCGCGGGCTCCCCGCCCGCACTCTCCTTGGCGTCTGTCGCCGGACTCTCTTTTTAGCCCATAAGTAAAGAAAGCGCGGAGCGAGAAGCCGTGACTATTTCGTATGAGCTTCCCCTCTAAGATCAAGACGCGCGGGGCAATTGATCAGATCCAGCCGCGACCAGACCACAGGCCTCCCGGAGCCAGGCTTGAGCAGGCAGGGCTCTCAGGCCCCTTGCCGTCAAACGGCCCGGGCGGCAGCCGGGTTAGACCTCGCCCTCTCGGGCGGGGGAAGGAGGCACGTGCCTCAGTAATTTGCGGCGATCTCGTCTTCCGACGGGCGGTCGCCGTAATCAAAATCGCCCAAGGCGCGGGTGAACGTGGCCTTGGCTGGAGCGACCACCAGAGCCCGGGCAGTGGATTTGACGCTCTTCGAAATGGCCGCTATAGGCAGGACGGCCACGAAGATCGCAGTGCCTGCCACCGTGGTCGCAAACAGAGCCGGCCGCATAACCACGGCATCGGCAGCCACCACCGCTGGGTCTGGATCGCAGCCCGCAAGAGCCGGGGTCGCAGTCGCCAAACCCATAGTTGCCGCACACAGAATTGCAAGAGCTTTGGTTTTCATAAGTATTCTAACAGTGCTGGAAGCCTCGCATGAGATCCCACGAACTTCAAACACATCGCCCGCCAACGAGTACGGACGTGGATCGGGTGAACGCCCGAAGGCTCGGATCTCCTGCCGGCCGGGAACGCCGGCTAACTGTCTCTCTTGAGCAAGTGCCCGGCAAGAGCTTCGAGGGCAAAGGCCTTGCCGTGAAAGGCCTTCAAGGCTTGAAAGGCGCGGTTGGTCAGTTGGGCGGCGATGTGACGGGACTTCGGCAGACCAACAATGGACGGGTAGGTGGCTTTCTGGGCTTTCGCATCCTTGCCGGCGGTCTTGCCCAGCTTTTCGCTGGTTTGGGTGACGTCGAGGATGTCGTCAATGACTTGGAAGGCCAAGCCGACATGATAGCCGAAGTCGGTGAGGGCCTTGAGCTGGACCGGGGAGCAATTGGCGCTCATGCCGCCCAGCCGGACGGAGCAGCAGAGCAGGGCAGAAGTCTTGCGTTCGTGGATGTATTTGAGCTGCGCGGCGGAAATCTTCTTCCCTTCGCCCTCTAAATCAGCCACTTGGCCGGCGATGAGCTGGAGCGAACCGGCAGCGCGGGTCAGTTCCAGCAGGATCTGCTGGTGGGGATACCGGCGCCAGCCTTTGCATTGAGCGGCAATCTCGAAGGCTTGCGTGAGGAGCGCGTCGCCGGCCAGGACCGCGATGCCCTCGCCGAAGACCTTGTGGTTGGTCAGCTTGCCCCGCCGGTAGTCGTCGTTGTCCATGGCCGGGAGATCGTCGTGGATAAGCGAGTAGGTGTGAATGCATTCGACAGCGCAGGCCAACGGCATTGCGTCGGCCTCATCGCCGTCACACGCTGCCGCCGCCGCAAGGCATAGCGCGGGACGCAGGCGCTTGCCCCCGGCGAAAAGAGAGTAACGCATGGCGCGGTGGATGGTGGACGGCTTTGTGGCGGCTGGGGGCAGGAAACCGTCCAGAGCGCGGTTGGCGGCCTCCGTGCGGGTGGAAAGAAAGGCAGGAAGGTCAAAGGAGGCGCGCGGGGCTGGATTCGGATGTTTCATCAGGGCGGACATCATCCGTTGTTTTAGGGACGGGCTTTCGACGAGGCAAGCCCATTCAGAAGTTTTATATTGCGTTCAAGGCCTGAGCAGTTATTGTACCCCCCTCGAAATCAACACCATAGCTTTGAACGCTGAACTGACAAAAAAGGCACTGGAGAAGGTTGGCAACCCCAACGTTCTGGTCAATCTGATTTCACGCCGGGTACGGCAACTCAACTCAGGCGGGGGGGCGTCGAGCCGTCCGTTGGTGAGCGAAACAGGGAACCTGGGTGCGGCGGACATCGCGCTGCTGGAGATCGTCGAGGACAAGATGGGGTTTGAAGTGCCGGAGCCGGAGGAATTGACCCGGCCAGTGGGCCGGAAGCGAAAGAGGCGTTAGCGCTGGTGGCTGATATTCTGACCAACGCGAAGGCGCGCCGCGATTACCATATACTGGAGACGTTCGAGGCGGGCATTGTCCTGCACGGCACGGAGGTCAAGGCGCTGCGCGCGGGGAAGGGTCAGATCAGCGATGCCTTCGCGCGGGTGGAGAAGGACGAGGCGTTTCTGTACAACGCGCACATTGACGAGTATTCCCACGGCAACCTCCAGAACCACCAGCCCAAAGCCCCGCGCAAGTTGCTGCTGCATAAATCGGAGATTCGGAAGCTGCTAGGCTTCACGGCTGTCAAAGGCAATACGCTGGTGCCGCTGGCATTCTATTGGAAGAACGGGAAGGTGAAGGTGGCGCTCGCCGTCGGCAAAGGCAAGGCGGAGTTCGACAAGCGCGAGGACCTCAAGCTCAAGGAGGCCGATCGGGAAGTGAAGCGGGCGACGATGAGACGGACGAAAGAAGGTTGAGGGACGGCGGAGGCTGGTGAGTTCGACGCGATCGCGGGAGGTGTTGGCGGGCCGAGCAGGACAGGATTTCCGAAAGCAAAGCTTCCCTGAGCCGGCGTATTGCGAAATAATGGGTTGCGTTCTGCTGCGGCAGATGAATTTAATGATCTAAAACTCCGTCTATACATTCCCATGCTTTCACGATTCAGGCTTACTACCACGTCGAAAGCAGCGGCGGCAGTTACGCTGCTGCTGATTTCGTTCACCGCGTGCCAACACACTAAAACCCACCCGACAACCCCTTCCGAGAGCGGCGTTACAAACACGCCGCCGCGGGTGACGTACAGCAAGACTTACGACCCGGAAATCAAAGCCATCATGGAGCTGGCCAACCAGGGACGCTGGGAAGAAGCCCAGGCCAAAGCCACCGCGCTGCATGAAGAGGCTCCGAAGAACTCAATCGTCGAGCGCGTTTATACCTGGGTGGTTCAGACCGGCCAGCAACGGCGCGAGCAGGCGCTGGAGAACGAGATCCGGGCCATTGATGCCAAGAATTCGGTTTTTGATCCCACGCTCAAGAGCATCCTGAAGGACAACAAGGACCGCGGTTTGCCGGCCCGCAAAGACATCCGCGACGCGGTGGATCGGATCGAGAATACGCCCTGGATTCCAGAGACCTACGGTAAGACCGTTCATGAGCAACAGGGGGCGCTGTTCGACTTCGAAAGCACCAAGGGCCACATGGTGAAAGTGCTCGAAAAGGAAGTCACCATTCACCTGGATAATGTGCCGCTGGAGACCGTGCTGCTAAATCTGAGCCAAACCGCCGGGGTGAATATCGTGGCGGACAAGTCGCTGCCCGCCTTGAAGCAGGTGATGAGCGTGAATCTGGACAAGGTGAAGCTGGCGGAGTTCCTGCGCTACGTGGGGCGAAATTATGATTTGCAGTTCCAGGTGGGCGACGAACTCGTCTGGGTAGTGGATGGCAAGGACCCCAAGCGGCTGATGGAAGAGACGCGGTTTTACCGGCTGCGCAAGGGTTTCGTGCTGCCGGCGGAATTCGGAGCTCCTGATGCGACCAAAACGAGCACCACGGCCAATAATGTCACCACCGTGCAGGAGGTGCAGAAGTTCACGAAGTTTGTGAACGACAGTGCGCCGGTCATCCCCTGCCTCGAGCGCGCCATCACGAATCTGTTTACCGGCTCCCGGTATATCATTGATTACGAGCGCAACCTGGTGGTGGCCAAGGGCACGCCAGAACAGCTTGAAGTGATCGAAAAGATCATTAAGGAGTTCGACCGCCCAATTCAGCAGGTGCTTATCGAAGCACGGTTCGTGACGATCTCCAAGCCAGCGTTCATGCAGTTGGGCGTGCTCTGGGAGACCGGGCGGCAGAGCCAGGGCACAAACGCGGTGCAGACCCTGCCCCAGGACCTCACGGGGCTGGTGAACTACCAGAACTTCCCGAGCCCGGACGGGATCACCCCAGCCGTCGGCATCGGCGTCCAATACATGTTTACCAATGTTTTGGGGGCCGCTACCCTGAGCGCCACCATTAGTGCGCTCGAACAAACAGGAGAAAGCCATACCCTGAGCGCCCCGCGCTTGACCGTGCTCAACAACCGGCCCGCAACCATCAGCGATGGACAGGTGCAGTACTATTACGAGGAATTCGCCGTGGCCAATACCGTCCAGCAGTATTATACGGCTTCGGCGATATACCCCAGCGGCAAGCCTACCAGAATCACGGCAGGTGCCGAGTTGAATGTCCTTGCCAGCGTCAGCGGTGACGGGAAGAGCATCGTCCTCGCCTTGAACCCCAAAGTGAATACCCAGGTTCAGCTCGTGCCCTATAACACGATCGTCCAGTATAACGCGAACAATACCCCGCAGAGCTCGTTCCAAATCAAGCTTCCCACCTACCGCACTGACGAACTGGCCACGCGCGTCGTGGTGAAATCGGGCGAAACGGTAGTAATGGGAGGCGTGCTGCAAGAGGACAAATACACGTACGTCGAGTCGGTGCCGGTCCTGGGAGATATACCCATCATTGGCGCGCTGTTCCGGCGCACCACGGATTCGGATTCGCCCCGATACCTGCTGGTCTTCGTCACGGCTACGATCGTCAAGGACAATGGCGAGTTCCTGGTCTATGACGACGAGCATTCCGCCACTAATGCTCCTTCGATAGCGCGGTGAGCGCGGGCAGCACTTCGTCACCTGCACTTTGCCTATGCTGAAGCTCGACCGAATGCGCCCGCCGGTGAGGCAGGTGCTGGCGGTGGATGCCGGCAGCCGCTGCATCAAGCTGCTGCTGGCGGAGAGCGACTTCGGGCGGCTGCGCATCCGGAAAGAGGATCTGATTGACCTGCAAGCCGAGGGCTTGGTTTCGACCGACGAGATCAAGGCCCACCTGCAGGCGTGCCTGGAGGAGTGGGGGCGGCCGCCGCTGGCCGTGGTGTTGCCACAGCACCTCTCGATCTCCCAGGTGATAGACTTGCCAGTGGCGCCCGAGAGCGAGGTGGAGAAACTGATTGAGGACGAAACCATTAAGCTGAGCGGCGTGAGCGAAAGCCGCATCGTGTATGACTTCGTCCGGACCGAGACTCCAGCCAAGAACCGGCAGCAGTTCTGGGTGACCTTTGCGCAAGAGGGCGACATTCGTGAGCGCATCCTGCGCCTGGGAGTGGAGCAGGAGGACCTATGCGAGGTCACCACGACTGCCAACGCTCTCATCGCCGCCTACCGCGCCACTTCTCCTCTTTCCTCGCGGGCTGTTCTGGTGCATTTGGGGGCCCAGACGACCATCGTGGTCATTCTGTTGGCCGGGCAAGGGGCTTTCGCCACGAGCTTCCAAATGGGAGGGGATTTCCTCACCCGCGCCCTGGCGAGAGCGCAAAACTGCTCCGAGGAAACCGCCGAGTCGCTCAAGCGCACCCACAATCTGCTGAGCGGGCCGGAGGCGACTCCGGAGTTCGTTGAAGCAGTGGAGGGTTGGGTAGCCGAGTTGAAACGCCAGTTGAACGAATGGTTCGAGCGCAATCCAGGTGCGGCGCCGGACGCGGGTTCGTTCGAACTGGTTGCCAGCGGCGGGGGTTTTGACCAGCCGGGACTGCTCGAATACCTGAAGTTGGAGGCGGGTTTGAATTTGCGGCCATGGCCCAAGGCTGCCCAGCCTGAGGCGGTGTCTCCCGCCAAACGATTTGAGGTGGCGTTCGGCGCAGCCCTGCAGGCGCTCGGATACAGCGCTCAACCCGTGTCACTCCTGCCCGACGATTACCGCAGCGTCTGGCGCAAACGCCTGGCCCGCCAGCGGCTTGAATTGGCCAGCCTGGCGCTCGCAGTGGTTTGTCTCCTCGTGCTTGCGTTCGGCACCTGGCACCAGGCGTCATTGCTGCACCGCAAGGATGCGTTGCTAAAGAAAGTGCAGGCCGCCCAGGAGGCGGTCGAGGCCAACGACGCCTTGACGAGTGACCTGGTATCCGAGTACGAAGGCCTGCGGCCCGTCTTCGCGGCCCAACAGAACACGGTGGACACACTGAAGACCCTGGCCCTGCTGCAAGAATCACGCAGCAATCGCAGCTTTTGGTATGTCGTCCTGGCAGACCAGCAGAGTTACTTCAGCTTGCCGACGGCGGCGCTCATTACAACCAACAAGCCCGCTGCGACCAATCTTACCTCATCGGCGTCGGGTCAGGCCGGGCCGGTCCCCCTGGCTTTCGCCGCCTTATCGGCGACCGCGACCAACCTCGCGCCGGTAAAGCCCGGCTATATCGCGGAACTGAGCATCCCCGAGGACGCGGAGAACGCCCGGCGGCTTTTGAGCCAACTGGTCAACGACCTCAAGGAGCAGCGGCTCTTCACGAAGGTGGACCTGCTGTCGCCCGATCTGCGGCGCGATGTGGCGGATCCGAAAGTAACTGTTCCCGGCGAGCACCGCGTCCTGGCCCTCGACTTCGCCTCCACGGAGTTTCAGCAAACGGTGCCGTTCAAGAAATCGCCCGGCGCCGCCTCACCGAAAGGGCCCCGGCGCCCCGCACGACCGGCGTGGCCGCCAGCGGAGGGCGGGGACAATCCCGCGCAGATTGCGCCGTGAAGTTCCGCTTCCAGGAGTATCGCCGCCGTGGCATCATCCCATTCGCCGGGCTGGCCTTGGCCGCGTATTACTTGTTCGTCTTCCTGCCGCTTGGGCGCCGTGCCGAGAGTCTGGACGCGCCGCTGCAGAAGGCCTGGGAGAAGCTTTCGACTTCCCTGGACCTGGGACAGACCAACGCCACTGCCATTGATTTCTTGCGCATCACAAACCAGATCAACGAAACCCGCCAGGCGCTGACTGTGCTGGAGAATGCCAAGAAGCAGGCGACGGCGCGGCTTCAAATGGACCCGGCGTTGCGCGCGAGAATGAGCGCTCCCTTCCAGCTCCTGGAATACCAGAACGAGCGCAGCAAGCAATTGGACGAGCTGAGCAGCCTGGCCAAGACGCAGCAAGTGACCATCGAGCCCGCGGTGTTTGCCGGTTTTCCCGAGCACACGGCTGATGTGAGACAACCCGCTCTGCTGTGGCCGGCGCTGGCGGCCATTGACGGGCTGCTGCGCACTGCCTTCCAGTGCAAAGTCACCGCGATCCACTCCCTTGAGGCGCCGCTCGCACTCACCAACGCCCCGCCCACAAACGGCCTGGAGCGGCTAGCCGAGATTCCCTTGGAAATCGAGTTCACCGCCTCGGCCACCAACGCGACGCGGCTCTTGCGCTGCCTGCCCTTGCGGGCAGACGAAATGCGCGCCGCCGGCCTGCCGGAGGCGCCCCCGGACAAGCCGGTCCTGTTCGTTGACCGGCTTGTCGTGCGCAAGCAATCACCGGACAAGCCGGACGAAGTGCGCGTGTCGTTGCGCGCGGTCGGGTTTGTCTTGCGGGAGTGACAGATGGCGCCGCTAAACCTCCCATGACCCCAGCAATCACCAAATCGCTGCGCAGCCGCTGGTTTGCAGGCTGCGTTCACGCCGCCTTGTGGCTGCTGCTGTATCTGGCTATTACCAACCTCGGCGGCAGGGCATTTGACTATGCCGAAGTGGATTCCTCTGCCAACCTGCCGCACAACCCGGTGCCCGTCTCCGCGCTCGATCGGTTATTCGGGCCGGACGTCTGGCCGAAAGCCCTCGGGGCGACGAATGCGCTTGATCCTTTCTTCACGACGCACTTTATCCCGCCGCAGGCCGTTCCGCCCACGAGCCGCATCATTGAATTAACCTACCAGGGCTTCTACCAGACTGGCGACGGGCCGAAGCACGCAATCTACAAGCTGGGCGACGCGTTCTTCGCGACTCCGGTTGGCGGGAAGGTCGCCCCCAGCCTGTTCGTGGCGGAGGCAACGATGCAAGCGCTGACGTTGACGAACGCGGCGGCCAGGACCAATATTGTCCCCCTGAACGTGAAGAAGGAAATCGTGGTTCCGATTCAATGAGCGAAAGCGCGGATGCAAGCCCAAAGGAAGCCGGCGACCTCCTGCTGGAGCAAGGCAAGCTCTCGGAACAACAACTCGAACAGGTGCGGCGCCGCCAGCGCAGGCTCAACCTCCCGCAGCATCGGGCCATCGTTGACCTGAACTTCGCCTCCGAGGAGGACACCTGGCGGGCGCTGGCCGCGGCCAAGCACCTGGAGTTTGTTGACCCGCTCGCGCTGGACCTCACGCGGGAAACGCTGGAGCTGGTGCCGATCAAGTTCATTTTCCATTACCGCCTGCTGCCGCTGGGCATGGACGGCGACAGCCTCACCCTGGCCTTCAGCGAGCCGCCGCGCCAGATGGAAGAGGGCAACCTGCGCCTGCTGCTGAGCAAACGTTTCAAGATCGTTCTCGCCACGCCCAGCGCCATCCACGCCGTCATCAAGAAGCACTTCGGGCTCGGCGCCGAGACCATTCAAAAGCTGCGCGACGAACGCGGCGGCACGGAGATCCGGCAGGAGATTGTCTTTGATGTGCAGGGCAAGGAAACCGACTCCGCGCTGGAGTCCACCGTCTCCGCCTTCGTGGACCAGATCCTGCAGGAGGCCCTGCGCCTTCGAGCGACAGACGTTCACCTGGAGCCGTATGCCAATTCCATCCGGCTCCGCTACCGGGTGGATGGGATGCTGGAAACCGTGCCCGTCCCGGTGGACATGCGTTATTTGCACACCGCCGTGGTGTCCCGCCTCAAGATCATGGCGGAGCTGAACATCGCCGAGAAGCGCCTGCCGCACGACGGGCGCATCGCCATGAAGACCGGCGACGAAGAATACGATCTGCGGGTTTCGATTGTGCCGACGAAGCATGGGGAAGCAGTCTGCCTGCGCATTCTCGGGCGGCAGAGCCTTTTCCTGGACCTCGGCCAGCTCGGCATGGAACCCAATCAGGAGGCCGTCCTGGCCCAATTGACCCAGTTGCCGCAAGGGATGGTGCTCTTAACCGGCCCCACCGGCAGCGGCAAAACCACTACGCTCTACGCGGCGCTGGCCCAGGCCAATAACGAGGGCCGCAAGGTCATCACCTTCGAGGACCCCATCGAGTATCAGCTCGAAGGCACGGTGCAAATCCAGGTCCGCGACCAAATCGGCCTGACCTTTGCCGCCGGGCTGCGCTCCGTGCTCCGGCACGACCCCGACGTCGTGCTCGTGGGCGAAATCCGTGACTTTGAAACCGCCGAAATCGCCATCCGCGCCGCCCAGACCGGCCACCTGGTGTTCTCCACGCTGCATACCAATGACAGCGTCAGCGCCGTAACGCGGCTGCTGGAAATGAAGGTCGAGCCTTATCTTATCGCCTCCTCGCTGGTCTGCAGCATTTCGCAACGCCTGGCGCACCGCATCTGCCGGCACTGCGCCGAGCCGGACCTTGCCCTCTCTGGCCCAACCCGCGAGGAAATGGCGGCCGCCCTCGACATCCCGGCCGGCGAGGTGAAAGCCTGGAAGGGCCGCGGCTGCGTGGAATGCGATCAGAGGGGCTACCGCGGGCGCGTCGCCATCTATGAGTTCTTCCTGCTGAACGAGGCCATTGCGGACCTCATCCAGCCGGGTTTGCGGACGGGTGAACTGCGAGAAGCGGCGCGCAAGCTCGGCTGGCGCTCATTGCGTGAGATGGCCTGGTCCAAGGTGCAGAAGGGCCTGATTCCCGTCGCCGAGCAGGAACGCTGGACGCGCACCATAGATCCCGCGGCGCTGGCCAAACCAGCGCCGAAGCCTTGACCCTGCCGGAGCGTCAGGACCTCAGGCTTTGGCCGACGCAGCCTCTTCCTTCTTCCAAGTGCGCTTCGGCGCCTTGATTACCAAACCCTGCTTCAGGGCGTTGGCAGTGACGCGGACGTAGCGCACTTCGCCGTTGACCACCGCTTTGACGCGCTGAAGGTTGGGCATGAAGCGGCGCTTGGTGATCGCCGTGATATGCGTGCCGATACCGCCGCTCTTCTTCGATTTGCCGCTACGCCAAATGATGCTGCCCTTCATTGGGCGCTTGCCAGTCAGTTCACAAATTCTCGCCATACGAATCCTGTTTATACTCGGGACGTGAGAAAGTAGCAGGCAAAGGCTGGCTGGCAAGCCCTATTTCCGCTCGAATTGAGTGCCGGGCGGTGCTCGGACTCGAAATAAAGGAACACGCAGGCGCACTGGGGAGTCCGGCCACCCACCCCGTTTTCAGCTCCCGCCGCTCCCAATCCTGTGCCTGTTGTCGCCGGAGCCTCACCGTAGTCTCGCCGTAGTACCTCTGACTCCGAATCAGAGGTACTACGGCGAGACTACGGTGAGGCTAAGGAGGCGATATGGTGCGGTCGTGGCGGCAAGCGGCAGGGAAGCTGCTCAGGACCACTAAGGTGCGTGGCGGCATTTGCCGCTTTCCGCAGCCTCTTGCCGGCTCTATGTTCCACTACGCCGGGTGGTCCGGCCGCAACCGTCTGCAAACTATGCAATCGTTATCCACCGTCTTACTGAAACCGGGCGAAGCCGACCGCATCCTGGCAGGGCATCCCTGGATTTATAACGGGTCAGTGCTGCGGTTCACTCAACCGGTAGCAGACGGGGAGTTGGTTCAGATCAAAGACCATCGCCAGCGGTTCCTGGGGGTGGGGTTCTACAATTCAAAGTCCAGGATTGCTGTGCGCGTGCTCTCGCCCGAGCGGGTCGAAGTGGACCAGGCGTTCTTTGAGGAACGCATTCGCACCGCGTTGGCGGTCCGGCAAAGGCACATGCCGGGCGCTGCGTCATTTCGCGTGGTGAACGCCGAGAGCGACGCGCTGAGCGGGTTGATTGTGGATAAATACGAGGACGTTCTGGTCGTGCAGACCTCGTCCCTGGGCATGGACCAGCGGAAAGGCCTGATCCTCCAGGCACTGCAAGGGATTTTTTCACCGCGGGCGATCGTGGAGCGGAATGAGGCGGCCACGCGCAAGTTCGAGGGCTTGCCGGATGCGAACGGTGTCCTGGCGGGAAGCCTGGACGCCCCCGTGGTGATCACGCTCAACGGTCTGCGCTTCGAGGTGGACGTGCTGGGAGGTCACAAGACCGGGCTGTATCTGGACCAACAGGTGAATTATCAGCGCGTAGCCGAGCTCGCGCGGGGCGGGCAGGTGCTGGACTGCTTCAGTTTCCTGGGCGGGTTCGGCCTGCACGCCGCTCGAGCCGGCGCGGGGCACGTCCACCTGTTGGACCAGAGCGCCGAGGCAGTCGCTGCCTCTACGCGCAACGCCGCCGCCAACGGCCTGGGCGAGAGATGCTCGGCCGAGGCGGTGAACGTCTTCGACTGGCTAAAGGCGCAGACCGTAACGCAACCCCATGAGAAGCTCGTTCCGCGCTGGGATTTAATCGTGCTCGACCCGCCCTCGTTCACGCGCAACCGCGCCTCGGTGCCGGACGCTTTGCGCGGCTACAAGGAGATTCATTTGCGGGCCCTGAAACTGCTCAAGATCGGCGGCACGCTGGCGACGTTCTGCTGCTCACACCACGTGGACGCAGGGCTGTTCCAGGACACGGTGCTTTCCGCCGCTTTCGACGCCCGGCGGGTTTTGCGGCGCGTCGCCACCTACTCGCAATCCCCCGACCATCCCATTATTCCGATGATTCCGGAGACGGAGTATCTGAAGGGGTTTGCCTACGAGGTGGTGCGCTAATCCGCGAGAAGCGCCCGCTGCCAGTTCATCAGCTCGCTCTGGTGCTTATCCCAGTCGTGGGCGAGGTCTGAGAGGATCCCACGGCTGGCAACGAGCGTTGGGTCAATGCCGAGTTTAGCGGCATGGGCATCACGCCGCTTCTGCAATTCGGCGAAGCGCCGGCGTTCGCCCTCGGTGGTGCGCCGGCTAAAGTTGCGGAGGACCTTGGGATGGCGGTCCGAGGAGAGCGCGAGCCCCCGTGCGACGGCATTGGATATGCCGCCCCGCCGGCGGTCGGAAAGGTGGCGCGGCAGAAAGGGCTCGAACGGCTGCGAAGCCGCGGCGGCGGCGGCAATCCCCACCAGTGCCTCATGGCTCATGACAAAGAACGGCGGCTTGTTCGCGGCGATAGCCTCAGCCTCACGCCACCGCCACAACTCGCGCAACACGGCCAGCCCCGGGCGTTCCAGCGTGTGGCTGCCTTTGACGCGCCAGACCGAATCCAGGTCGGCAGGTTGATTGCGGGTGGAGTCCGCGATGAGCCGAGCACAGGATTCCTGTTGCCAAGCCAGCCGCCCGCAGGCCTCCAGTTCCAATTTCAGGCGGTCGGAAAGCGGTTTCAGGTAGTGTGTGTCGTTGCGGGCGTAGAGTTCCATGCGCGGGGTCAGCGGGCGAAGCGCCCAGTTCGCCTTTTGCGGGCCTTTCTCCAGCTTGACACTCAGATAGTGCTCGACCAGATCACCCAGACCAAACCGGCGCACCCCGAGCAGCCGCGCCGCCAGCATGGTGTCGAAGATGGCGCCGGGCACGAATTCGTGGTGCTTGCGCAACAAGCGGAGGTCGTAATCCGCACCGTGCATGATGAGTTCATGGCCGGACAAGGCGTCGAGCAGAGGGTCCAGGTTGAGGCGGGCCAGCGGGTCTATGAGCCGGTCGCCGGCGACGGTGCTGATTTGAATGAGGCAGACCTTTTCCGGGTAGGCATGCAAGCTGTCGGCTTCCGTATCCACAGCAACCCAGTGCGCCGCGCGCAGGAGAGGTAGGAATGCCGTCAGCCCTTGTTCCGTATCTATCACTTGGGCAATATATTTGCCCGTGTGGAAAGGGCCAGACCTTAAATAAGCTCAGCAGCGACCGGCGGTTGGGGGAGGCTTGAGGGCAAAGGCGATGTGCTCAGTCGTTTGGACGCGGCTGCACCCGGGGACGGGCAGGGCCAGTGACAAAGTAGCGCAGATTTCCAATCTGCTGTATCGCCGATTTGTAATCGGCAGGGCCTCGGATGCATGTTGCCGCTTCGAGCGTGGGCACGCTCTGCAGAATGCAATTCTGCGATACAGCAGATTGGAAATCTGCGCTACTTTGTCCACCCGTGCGGGGGCGGGCGCGCTCCGGAGAAGCCTCCTTGCCCATTCGGCAAGCCTCTGACTAGTATCTTTGCGCATGAATTTGGCCGGCGCCTTCGCGGAGTCCGTTACCAGGCAACCCGGGAAAATCGCCCTTTTCTGGGGTGAGCGGGAGTATGCCTATGCCGAGTTATGGCAGCAAACGGTCTTCGTCGCGGGCCGGCTTCAGGGGCAGTTTGGCGTCCAGCCCGGCGATCGCGTGGGGCTGTGGCTCAAGAACTGTCCCGAGTTCATCCCGTCGCTGTTTGGCATCTTGCAGGCCGGGGCGGTGGCGGTGCCCATCAACAACTTCCTGAAGACCGACGAAGTAAATTACATTGTGGGCGATGCCGGCATTGACGTCCTTATCACTGATAGCGAGCTCGGCTCCCACCACCGGGCTCTGGCCACCGCCCGCCCCGCCCTGAAGCTCTTCAACATTGAAGCGCTTAATGATTCGCCTGCTGCGGCGCTTGCCTCGCCTGTGAGCGCGTCCGCCTTGAAGGAGTCCGATCTCGCCGTCATCATCTACACCTCCGGCACCACGGGACGGCCCAAAGGCGCGATGCTGTCTCACGGCAACCTGCTCCACAACGTTGAGAGCTGCCGTATTGTGCTGCGGACCGTCGCCGCCGACCGGTTTGGCGTGCTGCTGCCATTGTTCCACAGCTACATGCTGACCGTCGGGCTGCTGTTGCCTCTGCTCGTAGGCGGGTCGCTCGTGCTGGTCAAGTCCCTGCACCCGGCGCGCAACGTATTGCAGGAGATACTCCAGCGCCAAGCCACAGTCCTGCCCGCAATTCCCCAGTTCTACCGCAGCATGGTAAGCGCCCCGATCCACCCTCCGCTGCCCCTGCGGCTCTGCATCAGCGGCGCCGCCCCATTGCCCGGCCAGGTGCTAAGGGACTTTGAGGCGAAGTTCCATATTCCGCTCATCGAAGGCTACGGCCTGAGCGAGGCCAGCCCGGTGGTGACCAAGAACCCGCTCGATAGCACGCGTAAGCCGGGGTCCATCGGCCTGCCGATCCCGAATGTGGAGGTCAGCATCCAGGACGACTCCGGGCGCCAGTTGGGCGAGCACAAGACCGGGGAGGTGTGCGTGCGCGGCGGAAACGTGATGCTGGGTTACTGGAAGCAGCCCGCCGAAACCGCCAAGGTGATGCGCAACGGCTGGCTGCTCACGGGCGATATCGGCTACCGCGACGAGGAAGGCTACTATTTCATCACTGACCGCAAGAAGGACATGCTGCTGGTCAACGGCATCAACGTCTATCCGCGCGAGATTGAGGAAATCCTATACCAATATCCCGGGGTGAAGGAGGCTGCGGTGATCGGCATACCGGATTCTCGCCGGGGCGAGCAGCCGATTGCCTATGTCGCGCCGAATGACGGAGCTGCCCTCGAGGAAAAGGCCCTGCAGCAGTTCGTTCGGCGGAAGTTGGCCGATTACAAGGTCCCGCGCAAGGTGGTGGTTATGCCCTCCCTCCCCAGAAACGCCGCCGGCAAAATCCTCAAGACCGCATTGCGGGAGCTTTCGCTGGCTGCTCGCGCCGAATTGCCATCGTAAGCCTCATCGAATCAGCCATTTGCATATCCATCGGCATGCGCTTGCGCCTGGGCCATTTCCCGGGCGCCTTTTCGCTATTGACGCTGGTTACCGACTACCCCTAACTTATCTGCAATAACTGCTCCGGCGCATGAAGCGCCAGGGTGGCAAATTTTCTATGCCCGAAGGATACTGCGTCAAATGTAAGGCCAGGAAGGAAATCGTCGGTGCGGTCGAAGAAACCATGAAGAACGGGCGCAAAGCCATCAAAGGCAAGTGCCCTACCTGCGGCACAGTGATGTTTAAAATACTAGGCGGTAAAGCCAGCTCCGCCCCGGCGGCACCCGCGCCGGAAGCGCCCGCACCCATCGCTCCTGATGCGTCCAAGCCTCCTTCCAGCAGCTAGAATATGGCCCAGCAACTTGCGTACGTCATTATAACCCCCTACTCGCTGCACAAGTCGCGAACCGGGGGCATCCTGAGCCGTCTGATCACCCGCACCGGCTGCGAGCTGGTCGCGGCGCGGATGTTCGCCCCCAGCGCGGAGTTAGTGAAGAAGTATGCCGAGGAGACCATCTCGGCCAACGACCCTCAAGACCGGCGCATTCAGCAGCTTATCTACGACTACATCCTGCGAAACCTGTCGCCGGACCCCAAAACCGGCCTGCACCGGCGCATCATGATGCTGCTGTTCCAGGGAGAGGACGCGGTGCGCCGAACCCGCTCGGTCGTCGGCAACATCGGCCCGGACCGCCGCGTCGGCGAGACGATCCGGGACACTTACGGCGACCTGATCATTGATGAGAATGACCAGTTGCGTTATTTCGAGCCGGCGGTGCTGGCCTCCCCGACGGCCGATGAGGCCGCATCCAAGCTCAAGATCTGGGCTCATTACTCGGACGCGGACGGAGGAGTCGTCGAAAACGTCATCGCCTACCAGCCGGGCGAGAAGCCGCAACGCACCCTGGTGCTGATCAAGCCGGAGAACTTCCGCTTCCCCACGGGCCGGCCCGGCAACATGATTGACTTCTTCTCCCGCACCGGCCTCTACATCGTCGGCGTCAAAGTGCATCGCATGAGCGTGGCGCAGGCCATGGAGTTCTATGGCCCGGTCCGCGAGGCCCTGCGCACCAAGCTCAAGGATGTCGTTGCCAGCAGGGCCAGGGCCGCGATTGAGAAGGAGCTGGGATTCAAGATCCCCGCCGAGCTGGAACGCCAATTCGGCGATATCCTGGGCGGGCCGTTTGGCGACAACCAGTTCGACAACATTGTCAGGTTCATGTCGGGCCGCACGCCGTCCGAATGCACGGTAGGGGAGATGAACAAACCGGGCTCGGAGAAGTGCATCGCGCTCGTCTATGAAGGTGTGGAGGCGGTGCGCAAGATCCGGGATGTGCTGGGCCCCACGGACCCATCGAAGGCGCCGCCGGGCTCGATCCGCCGCGAATTCGGCTCCACTATCATGGTCAATGCCGCCCATGCCAGCGACTCGGAAGAGAACGCCCGGCGGGAAACCGGCATCGTCAACGTGGGCGAGAACAACTTCCGCCAGGTCGTCGAGCAGTTTTACGGCAAAGTCTAGCCAGAGCCGGCGAGCCGGGTAGGTGCGGCGTGTGGCTATAAACAGGCCGCCCCTCTGGGGTTTAAGAGCGGCGTTCCTCCCTGCGTCATCAGTTCCGCTCAGCAAATGGCCTTCCAGAGGTGGGTAATGACAAGGCCTGAAGGCGGGACTCCGAAGTGAGTTGCCGAACAAGCTCTCAGGCTTGCCGAAGCGCCTTCCGCATTGAACAAAACCGGCCTTTCGTGCGTCTAATGTTCATGAATACAAAGACTAACGGCAAGAAAGGCTTGAGGCCGCTGGCGTCCGGGCAGCGCTGGAAGACCAAAGACGCCTACATTGAGATCGTCGAGCTGGGCAAGCGTCTCATCCATTACCGCATGGTGCGGCACGTCGGGCAAATGCGCCGCACCCAGACCAGCGGCATTGACACGATGGCAAGCTATCTCAAAGCCCATGAAGCGCGCCTGGTCAAGGGCGCCTCCAAGAATTAATCCCAGTCTGAGTTTCAGCGTGCGCCCCGGGGCCGAAGCGATACCGTCCCAGCAGTTTACGGTTCCCAGGAGCCAGGTTCTTTTTGTTGGCCCGCTCCGCCAGTCCCTTCGCCTAAAGCTTTTTCCGCCACGGCGTATAGAAGCAGCCCATTGACGACAAACACCCGCTTTAGCGTGAACCCGCCTTTCGCCAGGGTCTTTCGCAGCCGGCTCCGGGTGAAATGGTTGATATGGCCGCACCGGACGCGGTGATACAGACTGCCGCGCAGATACCCCATGTAGATGCAGTTGAGGTTGAACAGGATGAAGAAGGGACCGAGGAACAAGTCGTAGGGCACCGTGATCAGGTATTTCCCATCCGGCTTCAGTATCCGGTAAACTTCGGCCACCGTCTGGTCCAGGTTCAGCAGGTGCTCCAGCGTCTCGGACATGACCACAATGTCGAAGGCCGCGGAGGGCAGTGACGTCCGCGCCAGGGTCTCGGTCACGCGATAGCCGGCCAGGCGCTGGTTCCGGCGGGCCCACTGGAGCATGCGCTCGTTGATGTCCACCCCGGTGACCGGCGCCGCAAAGGTATTCCACCAGCAGTTGCCGCAGCCCAGGTCGGCAATCTGCATCCCGGGGCGGTAGTGCTGCGACACAAGCCGTCCCAGCCGTTCGTAGCGCGAGCGGTGATACCAGGCGCGGAAGCGGCTGACCTTGGCCGGATCGGTTTGCTCGTCGTAGTAGTCCTCATCCAGCCCACGGTAATTGACGTCGGCCAGTTCGGCGGTGCTGAAGGTGGAGATGCGAAGCAGCAGCACGCTGAGGGCGGAGAGGACGCCGATGGAACCGATGACGCCTAAGGGGAAGGACATCCCGAGAACGCGCAGGAAAAGCCAGAGCAAGCCCATGCCTCCGGCGGCGACGGCGACATACAACGAGCATTGCAACGCCAGCGGCGTATGCATCCCGATTTCACGGTTGGCGTTGATGGCGTAATAGTAGAAATGATGGAAGGCCAGGTTTAGCAGCGTCCCGGCCAGGAAGGACAGGTAGGGATTCCATCCAAGGCCCCAATGGAGCGACAGGCTGGCGGCGAAGTTCAGGCCCGAGCCCAGCAGGCCCCCCAGCAGCAAAACCTGGACGGGCGAGTGGCGGATGCGTTGGCCGGGCATTGCGGTTGTTTAACGCAGAGGCGCGGAGAACGCAAAGAAGAAGAGGGGGCGGTGGGGAGTGATCAGTGATCGGTAATCAGTAATCAGTGATCGGTAATCAGGTGGCCACACGACGGATTACACATCGCGCTTCACGTTTCACGTTTCACGTTTCACGGGTAGCTGCGTTCCCTTCTGTTCCCGGGCCGAATACACCTGATCCCTCGCAGCAACTATAGCTTTTTTGTGGTGTTTTATTCCCCTGAACGGTATATAATAAAGGCATGAAGAACGGTATGACCGCGTGCATGGCGGGGGCCTTTATGGCGCTGTGGGCCGCCGGCACCGCACTGGCAGCCGAATCCGCCGGGAGTCCTTACGCGGGGATCGTGGATCGGAACGTGTTCGGCCTGAAGCCCCCGCCGCCGCCCCCTGACCCGGAGGCCAACAAGCCTCCGCCACCCAAGATTACGCTCCAGGGCATTACCACCATTCTGGGCAAGAAACTCGTCCTCATGAAGGTCGTGGTGCCTCCCGCCAAACCTGGCGGCAAGACCGAGGAAGTGCCGCTCACCCTTTCCGTCGGCCAGAAATCCGAGGACGTCGAAGTGCTTGAGATCCATGAGACGGACCCGGCCTGGGTGAAGGTGAACGACTACGGCACGATCACCAACCTGAACTTCAAGGACAATGGCGTGAACCTCGCGAGCGCCGCTCCGCCGGGGGCAGCACCGGCCGCCGGCGCGCCTCGTCCGGGAGTCCCGCCCCCGGGTCCCGCGCCCGCGGCTGGCGGAGGCTATGCTCCGAATCCGGGGGCCTACCAGGGCAGAACCATTCCCCGAGCTTCCCGCATGAATCCTGCTGGCGGCGCCGCCTACAATCCAGGAACACCGGCGCCCAATGCCTATGCAGGAGCACCGGCGCCTAACGTCTATTCCGCAGTGCCCGCCGCCCCAGTCACCACCACCACGCCCGCAGCCACTTCGCCCGGCACCGTGGCCTTGAACGGCTTGGGCGCCCCTGCCTCCCCCGTCACCGCATCCCAGAACTGGCCGCCGGACCCCGTCCAGAGTCCTGAGGTGACGGCGGCCATGCAGCTTCTCTACAACCAGAAGTACGAGAAGCAGATTGAGGCAGGCACCATGCCCCCCATTCCGGGCGTCTCAGACATCGGGAACAACAACCCCACGCCGCAGAAGCCCCCGTCGCGCTTCTGAGTGCCGTCCGGCACTACACTACGGCTGATAGTACGGGCGCCCGGCGCGGTACAATTCGAGACGGGTGGCCGCCGCGTCCGCCACCGCCTGGTCTCCCGCCGCCAGCGCCAGCTTCCGCGCTTCCTCCCCAGTGGTGATGGCCTCGGCAAACCGGCCCGCGCCAGCATAGGCCGCGTCCAGCGTTCCCAGGAACCTTGCCTCGCGGTATCCGCTCAGCGCAGAGGCGCGCTCCGCCAACTGAACGGCTTCCTCCGGACGGCGCACCTCCGCGCGTGGATCGGTGGCCAGCAACCATGCCAGGTCGTTGAGCGCCTCCGGCCAGTCCGGTCTCAATTGGAGCGCCTGGCGATACTCTTCGACCGCCTGATCGGGCTTGCCGGCGGCGTGCAGCGATAGGGCCAGGTAATAATGGGCCTGGGCGTCGGGACGAAGGCGGACCAGCGCGGCAAACTGTTCGCTCGCCTCGGTCGTCCGGCCCGCACGTGCCAGCGTCAGGGCCAGCTTTTCCCGGATCGGCGCGTTCGTTGGCTGGACCTTGGCGGCGGCCAAGAACTCCGCGATGGCCGCGTCCACATTCGTCTGTTGGAGGAAGGCTTCTCCCAGTTGGCGGCGCGCCTCCGCCTCCCAGCCCGGCCACAGGCCCTGGACCGCGCGGTCGGCCTCGTCCATCTTTCCCTCGCGCGCCAGCACCCCGACCAGCCCAAACCGGGCGCGGACGTAGTCGGGCTCCAGGCGCAAGGCCTCCAGGAAGTGCCGCTTGGCTTCCTCCAGGCTGCGTTCCTCGGCCAGGATGACTCCCAGATTGCCGTGGATGACGGCGGCGCCGCCGCCCGCCTCAAGGCTGTGTTCCAGCAAAGCGCGGCCCGTCCGCCAGTATTGCAGTTGAACCCGTGTCCCCACGGCGAGCACGGCCACGACCACCAACGCCGCACCGCCCGCAAGCAGGTTCCGCCGCGGCCAGCGAGCGGCCCATTCCCAGCCCCCCCAGGCGAGCACGATGAACAGCCCGATCAGCGGAATGTAGGTGTAACGGTCGGCCATGGCTTGCGCGCCGACCTGGATCAGGCCGATCACCGGCACAAGCGTGCCCAAGTACCAGAACCAGCCGACCGGGAAGAAGGCGTGGCGCCGGGCGAGCCGGATGGCTGCGGCGGACACCGCCACGAGAATGGCGGCGGCGAGCAGGACCTGCCAGGCAGGCCAGGAGGGCCGGAGCGGGTAGAACACCGCCAGCCGGGCCGGCCAGACCATCTTGCCGAGGTAACGCACATAGGAGACGGCGGCATTGGCCAGACGCGCGCCGAGGCCGAGCGACGCAAGGGAATGCATCGCCCCGACCTGTTTTTGGGCCAGGAAAGCCCCGACGCTGCACACGGCGGCGAGCACCACAAACGGCACTTTTTCCAGCAACAAAGGGGAAAGAGTCTTGGGTCTTGAGTCTTGGGTCTTGAGTTCAAGCCGGCGCAGCGGCCAGTAGTCCAGCAGCAACAGCACAAACGGCGTGGTCACCACCATCGGTTTGCTCATCAGGCCCAGGGCGAAGCAGAACAGCGCAAGGAGGTAGTAGCGTGGAGCGTGGAGCGTGGAGCGTGAAGCGTCGTCCATGGTCCTTGGTCCGTGGTCCGTTGGCTGCGGACTGTGGACTTGGGACTGGGAATCCAGACCCGAGACTTGGGACTTGAGACTTTGGACTTGCGCATAGCGCGCATACGCCAGCAGCGTGAGGAGGAAGAAGAACGCGCTCAGCACATCCTTGCGCTCCGTAACCCACGCGACGGACTCGACGTGCAGCGGGTGGACGGCAAAGAGGGCGGCGACCACGGCGCTGCGACCCACCGCGCCGGTCATTGATTGCAGCACCCAGAACAGCAGGAGCGTGTTGGCCACGTGGATCAGCAGACTGGTCAGGTGGTATCCGCCGGCGTTCCCGCCGAAGAGTTCCATGTCCGCCATGTGCGAGATCCAGGCCAGCGGATGCCAATAGTCGTAGTAGGCGTTGGCGAAGGCCCACCGGACATTCTCCCAGGTCAGCCCGCTCAGCACATGGGGATTGTTGGTGATGTAGTCGAAATCATCGTAGTTGGTGAGCCCGCAATGCACCACCGGCCAGAATACCCCGAGCGTCAGGGCGGCCAGCAGGACGCACATCCACACCCGAGGCACCGCCCTGTCACGCATGTCTATCAAAGGTGGACAGGTTTGTGGCGCTCCCGGTTCGTGTCAATCTGAAAGCGGAGCCGGTTATCCCTCCGGGATGGTGAACGCGTTCTGCGCTAATGCCTCCTGTCTGGAGGCATCAAGTTCTCCGAGCGGGCGCATTGGGTCTGGGTCTTGGATTCTTCGTTGCCTTCGTTTCCTTCTGTTCTCTTCCTCCGGCCAGGCACAAGGACCGGGGGCTTTTTACAGAAGGGAACGAAGGCAACGAAGAGCTGGTTTGATGGGGCCACTTGGATCGGTTCAGACACCGGCGCTCTGTCGCGACGCCGCTATGCTGCGGTACAGAAAGAAGCCGCCCTTGTGGGCGGCTTCTGTGAAAAAAGACTAAAACCGTGTCTTACTTGCGGCGGCGGAAGATCAACAGTGCCGCGGCCCCCAGACCGGCCAGCGCGAAGGAGGTCGGCTCAGGAATGAAATACAGGTTGAAGCTCTGCAAGCCAGCCGGCAGATACGGGGGAGTACCAGTACCACCGATAGCTCCTGCTAGATTCTCCACGTTGGATTCACCAGCCGCGATCAAACCTGCCATCCACGCGACCGACGCCGTGGCCCAAGTCGGATACAGAGCGCTGCTGTCGTCCCACGCAACAACCTGAACCGTTGCACCATTGGCATAATCCGCAGGGATATTACCGAAGGTTGATGTCAACCCAACAACCGTTCCACCCAAGGCACTTGTGCCCGTGTGAAATGTCGTAATCCCACCAGCAGTCGCAGGCTGCAAGCTCGCAGCACCTTGACCCTGCCCCGCTAGGAGCTCCGCCATAGTCGAGGAGCCGCCATACTTGCCCGTAAGACCGCTAGCGCCGATGAGACTGAACGCTGTCCAAACATTTGACCCTGCTGGGACGTCGCTAGCACCATTGCCCAACTGCGAGAATGCCGGAGCAGTTGCCAAAGGTGCATAGATGTGGAGTCGGACGGTCGATTCAAACGTGTTGAACACAATCGTCCCTTGGGCGAATACGCTCAGGGCACAAACCCCTGCGAACGTTGCAATAATTAGTTTTTTCATAGGTGTTTTTTAGATAAGTTGTGGGATTTCTACGTCAGTTTTGTTTGTTTTGTCTGTAGTTCGGTTTAGATCATTGCACTGTAAAGTTGCGCACCCAGGCATTCATTGTGTTGCCCGCGGCTTTCAGGTAGGCAAAGCCTTCGCCCACTGCAATAGTGGGACCGTTACCACTGGGGTCGTAATCCCAACCATTTCCGCCCAAGTCCGTGCCATAGTAGGTGGTACTTTGGTACCCGCTGCCAGCATAAAGATACAGGGTGTCAAAGTCCTCGGCCGGAACCAGGAAGTCTTTCGGAGTGCCCTGCTGAGGCACTATTGAGGACCGGAAGCACGTAGCGCCGGTCGGTATGTTATTCGACAAGACGCCTTGCAGCACTTCACCCACGAACGTGAGCGTTTGCCCGCCAGGGGTTCCTGGGTCCTGTATAAAGCCGGTTTCACCCGGGTTGAGCGTAAAGGTCGGCTGATCCCATCCGCTGCCTCCCAGATCCGCCCCATAGTACGTGGTGCTCTGATAGCCGCCACCGACGTACTTAAAGAACCCTGTGAAATCCTGTGCCGTAGGCATTACATATTGAATCTGGTTGTTGGTCGTGTTCAACTGATTCGCGATCATGTAGTATTTCCCCTGCGGAACGGTCACGTTGTAATACCCGACAACGTTTAGCGAATAAACGTTTGATTGCGCCATGGCGGTGGCGAGACCGGCGGCCATTACAGCCACGCATGCTAATGCTTTTGTTGTTCTCATATTTGTAGTATGTGTTTTACCGTGTGTGCGCTAACTATGGCAGATTCCGGCAAGGCCGTCAACAGTTTTTGAAAAATATTTGAACATTTTTCGCCATGCCTTTTCCGGCCCCCGCCCGGCCCGAATTTGGGGCATTTTGCCCCGCAAAACCGCCTCGAATTGGCCGGAAATGCCTGTAATTACTCCGTGTTTAGCCATTCCCGTGCCAGATTATGGCCGTTTTTGGGGCCTTCAACAGAGGGGGCGCATCGCAAACGTTCGGCAAACCCGCCGCCACGTGAGCCCAAGCTCTGCAGGAGACAGTGCATAGACAGGTACGAGACAGCACTAGGCTTAATAGAAATTCTATTAAGCCTAGTGCTGTCTCGTGCGTGTCTCGCACCTGGCTCGGCGCCGTGGGCTGTAAACAGAGCCGGACGCTTGGAGTTGGCCAATGGCGAGGTCCAAGGCAGGCCGGGGCGGCCGACGCACCTCGGATTTGGGATTTCCTTCGGCCCGCAGCACAGTGGGGAGGAGATCCGGCAGTCCGCCCAAGCAAAGGCCGAGCGTATTGTTCGGGGGGGACGCGGCCTACCACACGGCCAATTCCCCACCTGTGGGCCGTGTGCCCTCACACGCAGACCGGTTTGCCGAATCTTTACGGCGCATCTCTGTGCAGTACCGCTGCAAGTCTCAGCGCCACAATGGGTTAGTATCTGACAATCCGGCGGCTCTTCTGCTATCGTTGCAGGGTCACTTTTCATTGGATGCAGGGATTTGGAGGGGGTGGAATTACCCCCCTATCGCTACCGTGTCAATACCGTGTCAATACCGTAGCAATACCGGGGCACTACCAATCCAACCACAGATAGACACAGATGAACACAGATAGAGGCACCCGGAACCGCACTTTCCTAAGGCGGGAGTCCGTTCACAGGGCCAGTGACAAAGTCGGCTCAGTCGGGCCGGAGCGCTGGCATTTTGCCGGCTTACATCGTCCGTGTGGCCTAAGCCGGCAACATGCCAGCGCTCCGGCCCCGCCTTGCAGCCTCACGAGCCGACTTTGTCACTAGCCCTGAGTCCGTTCACTGAACAGCAAAAAAAGACGGCGTATTGGTTCGTGGGGCTATAAACAGGCCACCCCTGTGGGGTTTAAGAGCGGTGTTCCTCCCTGCGGCGTCCGCTGTGCCTCTGCGTTGGAAGGTTTGGCTCTGCTGAATTCTTGTGGTCTCCCCGGGTTGTGGCGGGTGACGGGTGACTGGTGTCGGGGGTTGAGTTCATTCGCATTCAGGCGGGTCTTCGATGCCGACCTCGATGATGCGTGCGACATCGCGCCGGCCGTCCAACACTCTCTCGATGCTGACCCCGAGTTCATCCGGCAGATAATAGATCAGGAAATTGGTTCGGCTGATGACCCAGAATCGCAAGGTTTCGTGTCGCGTAGCCCACCGGGGATGCGGCCCAGCCAGTGGATGTTGGGCAAGGAATTGTGCTGCCTCCTGGGCCAATTGAAGAAATCGGTCCGCCGCCTTTGAACCTTGCCGGACAAAGATGCAGGCGAAGATGCGATCGAGGTCGCTCTGCGCCCGGGCGCTGATCCGGGCGTTCATTCGCCCTTTTTCAACTGCTGGGCAAGTTTTGTCCCCCGCTGGCGAATGCCTTTCCAAACTGAATCGCCCAGGGGGAAATGTTCGCTCCCTATTCCCTCCTCAATCAGGGCATCAAACTCGTCAGGGTCCGGAGGCTCGTAGGCTCTGAGAATGAGCAATTTCCCGCCGCGCGAAATGACTGTCGGATGGCCCCGGAGGGCGTCGTCGGCCAACCTGCCAAGGGAGACCTTTGCTTCGCTGAGGCTGCACGTTTTCATGTTCAAGCTAAAAATGGACTATATTTGGACTACTGTCAACCCGGTCGCGCAAGTCGGCGAAAGTCCCGCGCGATCTCAGCCTTTAGCCTTGAGGCAGTGGGGGGCTTCAGCGAGGGTGATTGCTGGTTGATGGACTCTTTCAAGAAGAATCGCCGTGTTTCGCTCGGCGCCGGACCCGAGCGACGTGAAGGCAAGCGAGGGGGCCGGAGAAGGGCGGAGAATCCAGGGGGTAGTCGTACAGGAACAGCCACAACCCTGAAAGGGTTGCCCCGAGCTGGAACCCTTTCAGGGTTCAGGGGCCATTTGCGCGGATTACCCAGGGTAGCGCGCGGCGCGCAACCTTGGGCTGGAAGATGGCATCCTTTCAGGATGCTTGCTTGCTCCCGGACGCAGGCCGTCTCGTGCTTCTCTGCGTCTCTGCGTTGAAGTTCCGGTGAAGAGCAACCACCTGACAATCCTGCTCGGCGGCGTGCTGGCCGCCGCCACAGTGGCCGTCTTTTACCCTGCCATCCACCATCCCTTCGTGAGCTTTGACGACCCCGATTACGTCACCGCAAACCCGCACGTCACCGGGGGCCTGACAGGCGCCGACGTGACGTGGGCCTTCCGCGCGAACCACTCCGCCAACTGGCATCCACTGACCTGGCTCTCGCATCAGCTCGACGTCACGGTCTACGGCCTGAATCCCGCGGGGCATCATCTGACCAGCGTGCTGCTCCATGCGGCCAATACCGTCCTGCTGTTCCTGCTGCTGCAGCGGATGACGCGTGACGGGGGACCAAACCGCAGTCCGCAGTCCACAGTCCACAGTCCACCGTCGTCTCGCGTCTCGCGTCTCGTGTCTCGCGTCACCCGTCACCCGTCACCCGTCACGCTCTGGCCGAGCTTCTTCGTGGCGGCGCTGTTCGCGTTGCACCCCTTGCGGGTCGAATCGGTCGCGTGGGTGGCGGAACGCAAGGATGTGCTGAGCGGGTTCTTCTTCATGCTGACGCTGTGGGCGTATGGGCGCTACGCGCAAGTCCAAAGTCTCAAGTCTCAAGTCTCAAGTCGGGAGTCAGTAATCAGTAATCAGTGGCCAGTAATCAGTGGTGAGGCGCCCGGCGTGACCACTACTGACCACCGATTACTGATTACTGATTACGCGCCACGAATCCCGCACCATGCATTGCTTTTCTACCTGTTGGCGCTCGGCTGCTTCGCCCTGGGGTTGATGAGCAAACCCATGCTTGTCACGCTCCCCTTCGTGCTCCTGCTGCTCGATTACTGGCCACTGAGACGAATCCAGAATGCAGAATGCAGAATGCAGAATGGAAAACCAGGGGTTACGCACGTACCTTTCGTCATTCTGGAAAAAGTGCCCTTCTTGGTCCTGAGCCTCGGGTCCTGTGTCGTGACCTTGCGGGTGCAGCAGGCGGGTGGGGCGGTGGAATCGCTGGAGCAGTTGCCGCTGGGAAGCCGGTTGGCGAATGCGCTCGCTTCCTATGGCGCCTACTTGTGGCAAACGGTCTGGCCCCGGGGGCTGTCAGTATTCTACCCTCATGTGCCGGTCCCGGCGTGGCAGGTGGGAGCGTCAGTCCTTTTGTTGACCTGCTTGACCACGCTTTGCCTGTGGCAGGCTCGCGCCCGGCCCTGGCTGCTGGTCGGCTGGGCCTGGTTCTGCCTGATGCTGCTGCCGGTCATTGGCCTGGTGCAAGTGGGCTGGCAGGCGAAGGCCGACCGCTACACCTATCTGCCGTCTATTGGGCTCTTCATCATGGTGGTTTGGGGCGTGCGAAGACCGCCTAAAGGCGGGACTCCAAACCTGCGGTGCTCCGGTCTCGTGGCCGGCGGGCTAGCCCTCTTGGTTTGTGCCGCAGGCACAAGGATGCAGTTGCGGCATTGGCGAGACAGCGAGAGCATTTTCCGCCATGCCCTTGCCGTAACAACGGGCAACTGGCTGGCGCATCATAACCTCGGGACGGTGCTGGCCGAAGAGGGCAAAGCGGATGAAGCGGCTGAGCATCTCCGCGCCGCTCTCCAGATCAACTCCGCCTGCGAGGACGCGCGCAGCAATCTCGGGCGTCTGCTCGCCGAACAAGGGAAGCGAGATGAGGGCAAGGCGCAGCTTGAGGCGCTGTTGCGGGCCAACCCGCGCCATGCCGGGGCGCACAGGAACCTCGGGAGCATTTTGTTCGCCGAGGGGAATACTGCTGAAGGACTTGCCGAGTACGCCCTGGCTCGGCAACTACAACCGGACGATTCGGCAACCCCCGAAGACCTGGCGGCGGCGCTGGCCAAACCAGGGGCACCGCGCATCCCGCTGCCGCAGTTGGGCCAGGCGCTGGCTTTGCTGCCCACGGCGGAGCTGCGAGCGCAGCTTGCCGGCACCTGGGCGGAACAAGGGAAATACCAATCAGCGATCGAGGTTTACCGGGCCGCGCTGGCCCTCCAGCCGCAGTCGCCGGACCTCCTGAACAATCTGGCGTGGTTGCTGGCGACCTGCCCCGAGGCGGAGGTCCGCGACGGCGCCGGGGCGGTCCGGTTGGCCGAGCGGGCGTGTGAATTGAGCGGAGGCAAGCGGACTGTTATGGTGGGCACGCTGGCGGCAGCATACGCCGAGGCGGGCCGGTTTGCCGACGCGGCTGCCACGGCGCAGAAGGCGTGCGCGCTGGCCGTGGCGTCGGGCGATAAGGCGCTTGCCGCCAGGAATGAGGAGTTGCTCGTACTGTATCGCGCCGGCCGGGCGTACCATGAGGCGGCCCGCCGGGGGACCCAACCACAGAGGGACAGAGATTCACACAGATAAGAGGCGCCCTGAACCGCACTGTTCCGCGGCGGGAATCCGTTCACTGAACAGTGACCGGGAGCGCAGCAACCTGACACGAAAGCCCGGCCTGTGGCGTCTGCCAGCAGGCACGGTTTTGGACTGACCAGCCCGCCCCAGCCTATCCCCTAGCCCTAGCCCCTCCCGACAGACACCGGAGGTTGAAACTGAACCTACGGTGTGTGTCGGGAGGGGCTACGGCGCAATGCCGGTGGGATAGAGTGCGCAAGCGCAAGTACCGATGGCTAGAAAAACCTGTCCAAATGGTGCGATTCTTGATTAAACGAACCGGTGCAATATGAGATAATATGTCGCGCCTGGCAGCGGAGGCGAAAAATTTAGAGCACCCCATGGATTGCACCTTCTGCTCTCGCCGGACCGCCTTGATTTGCCTTTTGCTGGCGGCCATGACGCTGGCCGCTTACTGGCCGGTGTTCCGCAACGGCTTCGTCAATTTCGATGATCCCGTCTATGTGACGGAAAACCCGCACGTTCAAGCCGGTTTGACGCCGCAAGCGATAGCCTGGGCTTTCGGTAGCCACGATGCGAACTGGTTTCCGCTGACGTGGATTTCGCACGAACTTGACGTGAAGCTTTATGGTCTGACGCCCGCCGGCCACCATTTAACCAGCCTTTTCTTCCATCTGGCCAACGGGGTGCTGCTTTTTCTGCTGTTCAACCGAATGACAGGCGCGCTCTGGTGCAGCGCCTTGGTTGCCGCCTTGTTCGCCTTCCATCCAATGCATGTGGAATCAGTGGTTTGGGTTTCGGAGCGGAAGGATGTGCTGAGCACGTTCTTCTTCGTGCTAGCGCTGATGACGTACGTGAGATTCACGAGGAGTGATGCGATGGCTGCGGACCGCGAGGTTCGAGGTTCCCGCTTCTGCGTGGGACGGTCCAAACGAATGCTATGGTATTGGTTGGCGCTGCTTCTATTCGCCCTCGGTTTGATGAGCAAGCCCATGTTGGTGACGCTGCCTTTCGTCATGCTGCTGTTAGATTACTGGCCCTTGCAGCGCTTTGGATTCAAAGCCGAAAGCCCCAACCATTCTGGGTTGCTTTCTCTATCTTCTCTCTGCTACGAGAAACTTCCCTTCTTCCTCCTTTCCGCGCTCTCGATCGTGGTTACGTTCCTGGTACAACGCGCAGGGGGCGCCACAGCGTCCCTCACTGAGATCCCGCCGCGCCAACGCCTGAGCAATGTGCTGGTTTCCTACGGCCGCTACCTGGGGAAACTGGTTTGGCCGGTAGACTTAGCGGTTCTTTACCCACTCCCTGCACAATGGTCGGTTTGGCAGGTGGCAGGTTCCGCGCTAGTCTTGGTGGCGCTAACCCTACTGGCGGTGCGACTCGTCCCCAAGCACCGCTACCTGACCGTCGGTTGGTTCTGGTTTTTGGGTACCCTAGTTCCCGTGATCGGTGTCGTCCAAGTGGGGGAGCAGGCCATGGCCGATCGCTATACATACATACCGTACATCGGCCTCTTCGTCCTCGTCTGCTGGAGCGCCGAGGCGCTTGCGGGCGGATGCAAAGTCCCGAAAGTTTTCATGGCTTCAGCCGCTTTGTGTCTCATAGCCACATTGCTAGTATCAATGCACATGCAAACGCTGTATTGGCGGAATACTGAAACCCTCTTTCGGCATGCGGTGGAAGTCACGGGGGATAATCCCACAGCCCAGGAAGCTCTGGCTGGAGCCCTGTCCCAAGCCGGAAAACAGGAAGAGGCCGAACAGCATTGTCTAGAAGCGCTGCGACTTCGTCGTGGTTTCACTGAAGCCCAGATTACGTACGCTTCGGTGCTGGCCCGCGAGGGCAGGTTCTCGGAGGCATATACGTATCTTGTCGAGGTGCTGCGCAAGGGGCCGCCTGATGCCGCTGTTCGATACCGTCTGGCGCAGATTTTCAGCCTATGTGGCGACACGACGAGAGCCGTTGAGCAGTACAGTGAGGGCCTACGCTTGCAGGCAGACCAACCCGAAGCCCTCAACAATCTGGCGTGGATCCGTGCGACCCACCCGAATCTGGCCTTCCGCAACGGCGACGAGGCCGTCAGGTTGGCCGAAAGGGCTTGCGAACTAACCCGGTATGCACGGCCGCTCATGATCGGAACTCTAGCCGCCGCTTACGCCGAGGCAGGCCGGTTCGACGACGCAGTCCAAGCCGCCAATAAAGCACGCCTGCTCGCTTTAGCATCGGGCCTGAAAGAGCTTGCGAACAAGAACCAGCAATTAGGCGAATTGTATCGTGCTCATCATCCCTATCACGATCAATTAATTGAATAGGTGGGGATTAGGCAATGATCATGACCTTCGAGACTCCCATCGTGGCTTCTGGAAAAAGCTGCGCAAGGGGCGCCACTCGTGCTTAATAAGGCGGTGCAATATGAGAATGAGTGACGTCGGCAGAATTGGGCGGGAGGTTGCTTAGCCTGGCATGGAGCGCGACGACCACCCCCGGTGGACCGTCTTAATCTGCCTTTTGCTGGCGGCCATGACGCTGGCTGCTTACTGGCCGGTGTTCCGCAATAGCTTCGTCAATTACGACGATCCCGTCTATGTGACGGAAAACCCGCACGTCCTGGGCGGGTTGAGCCGCGCGAGCATAGCCTGGGCATTCCGGACCAGCCTCGCCGGCAACTGGCATCCGTTAACCTGCCTGTCGCATATTCTGGACGTGCAGTTATTTGGGCTCAAGCCGGCAGGGCATCACCTCACCAGTCTATTGTTGCACGCAGCCAATGCCGTCCTGCTGTTCCTGGTGCTGCGACGGATGACGCGTGACGGGGGACTAAACCGCAGTCCGCAGACCACAGTCCACGGTCCGCAGTCCACAGTCCGCAGTCCACAGTCGTCTCGCGTCACCCGTCACCCGTCACCCGTCACGCTTTGGCCGAGCTTTGTCGTGGCGGGGCTGTTTGCCTTGCATCCGCTGCATGTGGAATCGGTGGCGTGGGTGGCGGAACGCAAAGATTTGCTGAGCGGGTTCTTCTTCATGCTGACGCTGTGGGCGTATGCGCGCTATGCGCAAATGCCGAATGACGAATGCCGAATGACGAAGGAAGGCCGAATGACCAATGACGAATGCGTTGTGTCCGACGTTGGATGTTCGATGTTGGATGTTCGATGTTGGATGTTCGGGGTTCACGGTTCCAAACGTTTCCTCTGGTATCTGCTATCACTGCTTCTCTTCGCCCTGGGGTTGATGAGCAAACCCATGCTTGTCACCCTCCCCTTTGTCCTGCTGCTGCTCGACTACTGGCCACTGAAAAGAATGCAGAATGCAGAGTGCAGAATGCAGAATGCAGAACCGGGCAGTACCCAACACGCGGCCCCCCACCTTCGACCCGCTCCACTGCTCCGCTTGGTTGTCGAGAAGGTCCCATTCCTCGCACTGGCGACGGTGTCATGCGTGGTGACTTTTCTGGCGCAGCAGCAGGTTGGGGCGGTCCATTCGCTGGAGGCCCTGCCGCTCGGGTTCAGGGTCGCCAATGCGGTGATCTCGTATGTCCGCTACCCGGCGATGATGCTCTGGCCGGGCGGGTTGGCGGTTTTGTATCCGGCGCCGGCGGCCTGGCCACTCGAAGAGGTTCTGGGCGCGGCGCTGCTTTTGGCGGGCGTTACGGCTTTCGTGCTCTGGCAGTTGAAGAGGGCGCCTTACCTGGCGGTCGGCTGGTTCTGGTATTTGGGCATGCTGGCGCCGGTGATCGGCATCGTTCAGGTCGGCAACCAGGCGATGGCGGACCGCTATATGTACCTCCCGCTGATCGGACTGCTGATCATGGTGGTCTGGTCGGCGGCAGAGATTCCCGCGCGCGGGCCCGTCGCGCGGTGCTGGATCGCAGCGGGCGGGTTGGCCGCGCTCGCGGCCTGCGCCGTGTTGACCTGGCAACAGTTGGCCTTCTGGAGAAGCAGCGTCCCCCTGTTCGAGCACGCGCTGGCGGTCACCCGCCGGAACGTCGTGGCGCACAACAACCTCGGCACCTGCTTGCTCGGTGTCGGAAATGTCACCGGCGCCAATTCCCATTTTGCCGAGGCGGTGCGCCTTCGCCCCGGCTACCAAGATGCCCTTCTGAATCTCGGTCTTTGCCGGGAAAAGCAAGGCCAGACCAACGATGCCCTGGAACTGGTCGAGCGCGCCGCCCAAATACGTCCCAATCCGGAGGCCGAATACAACTTGGGGCGCCTGCTCTCCCAGCAAGGCCGGCTCGCGGAAGCGGAATCTCACCTCCAGTCTGCCCTGAAGCTGCAACCGGAGTTTGCCGAGGCCTGGTGCAACCTTGGGGTCTTGCACGCCAAGCAAGGCCGACCGGAAGCGGCGGCCCAGGATTACACTGAGGCGCTGCAGCTCAAGCCCGATTCCGCGCAGGCGCACCTGCTCCTGGGCACGCTGCTGGGGGGACAACAGAAGTATGATGAAGCGATAGCCCAATTCGACGCGGTGCTGCGCGCCGATCCCGGCAATGCGGATGCCCATTACAATATCGGGTTCGTGCTCAATGGCCGGAGGGACTTTGCCGGCGCGGCGGCTCACTTCGCCGAAGCCGCACGCCTGCATCCCGGCGACCTCGACGTGCGCCAGGACCTTGGCCTCGCCCTCTTTTTCCAGGGAAAGCTGCCGGAAGCTGCCGCCCAATTTGAGGCTGTTCTGCGGGCGAGGCCCAGCGCCGCAGCCCACTACGATCTGGCGCTGGCTTTGGACGGGCAGGGCCGGGCGGAAGGGGCCGCGACGCACTATCGCGAGGCCATCCGGCTCGAACCCAAGGCCCCGCTTTACCAGAACGACCTGGCTTGGCTGCTGGCCACCAGCCCGAGGGACCAAACGCGCAACGGGGCGGAAGCGGTGCGGCTGGCGGAGGAAGCCTGCCGTTTGAGTGGCGGGAAAGTCGCGCGCTTCTGGGGCACCCTGGATGCGGCATACGCGGAGGCGGGGCGCTTTGAAGAAGCTATTGCCACCGCGACCAAAACCCGGGAGCTGGCCCTGGCCGCCGGCCAGTTGGACATCGCCAAGGCAGCCGAGGAACGGATGGTACTTTATCGCTTGCGTAAACCCTATCGGCTGCGCACTATGTCGGCAGTTGCTCCCTGAATCCGGTTTATGGCCTGCGCAGGGAAGCTCTACAGCTAATAGCGGCGAATCGGGGTAGGGGAATTGGTCCTCACGTGGGCAGCCAGACTTGGCGGCTGCGGGCGCGGCAAAGGCACCGGCTCACCCAGAAACGTGTTCAAGCCGCGTGGGAACCGAGGCGATTCTAGCCAGTCCGCCAACAAATCCAACTCGGCCGCCGTCAAGCCCAGAGCGGAGTTGCGAGTGAAGGAGAGCTGGGCCGGTCCAGTGCGCTTAACGGCGGTCACGCAATTACCTAGCTCGGGCTCCAAGGCTCGAAGCCACTCTAGGCTCGCTGATTTGGGCGGCACTTGAGCGACGTGGAAAGCGAACCGAACCAGTTGTCCGAAGTTGAGCCATTGGTGGAGCCGCGGCCCGGTCAGTTCCCAGTCGTAAGCAACGAGGTTCTTGACCCCGAGAAGGGCCTGAAACAACTCTGCGGGAGGGGGCCGGTTTGTAAGAGGGCTCGCGAGCAGCCCGCCAAAGACGAAATTGCCCCCGGTAAGCCCAACCGGTTGTATAAACGGCTCCATGAGAAAGACGCCGGACCAGACTACTCCGGCTCCGTTGGTGGATCGTCCTAGCCGGCCCATCCCCTCAGCGGCGAGGTATGCGTCGGGCTTCTGCAACAACCGGTTGGTCACTCGCTCAACACAATTGCTGGCATTAGGGGTCGGGGCTGTGAAGTAGCTAAGGAACTCTAGGCCTCCCTGTGCCCAGAAGTAGAGCTGGTTCGGCGGTGTCCCGAGATCGAGCCGCTGCCAGAGCTTGGACGAGGAGAGCCAGGGCTGGAGACCCTGGATCGCCGTGAAACTCACCAGCGGGTCATGAATGAGATTGGTCGGGATGTTCCAGGGCTCCAGCTCGAATGGCAGCGGCTGGGCAAAGTTCAACTGGGCACGCGTGTGAACCGTTTTGCCGTCCCCCGTGACACCCAGGGTCAGCCAGGGCAATTCCGCTGGCAGGTCCCACCTCAGCGACAGCGCGCTGGCGATTCGCCGCAGTTCAAGGTTGGCGAAGAGCCAAGTATTCGGTGGCGCCAGATCCTCGCCGGTCGGGTTCTCGCGGAAGAGGGTCAACGCCTCGCCAAGAAGCGCGTTGCTCCCGGGCGCCAGGCCGACCAGGGTCCAATCGCCGACCCGCGCGAGATCTACGGTCCGCGTGGGCGGTGGGCCGGCGACTGCGGACTGTGGGCTGCGGACTGTGGACTGTGGACTGTGGACTGAGAGCTGCCAGCCGTTGGTTCGGCCCGGGGCGGCGGTGACGCGGTTCGAGGTCAGCGACTCGAGGAGGGTGGCCAGGTTGGTTTGCCACAGGCGGGCCCGCTCCTCGCTCAACTTGATGGCCAAGGCCAGTTCCCCCGGCTGATTGGTCGCCTGGCGGACCCGGAGGAAGGATTCCTGCTCCAGAAGGTCCTCGAGGAGCGGCCGGAGCAGGGCGGCGGGGCCGGGGATGGTTGAGTGTTGAGTGTTGAGTGTTGAGTGTTGAGTCTGGAGGGGCGGGGGGATGCTCGATGCTGGATGCTGGATGCTGGATTCCGGATTCTTGGAGCCGGATGCCGGATGCTGGAGGGCTTTGTCCTTCGGCATTTGGCCTTCTTTCGGACTTCGGGCTTCGGCCTTCGGATTTCCTTCGGCTGGGGGCTGGGCTTCCGGACTTTGGACTTTAGACTTTAGACTTGGGACTGGGTTCGTAGCCAAGAGCCCCATGGCCAGGCGGTCGAGCGTCTGCGCCTCAAGAGCCTTGCTCTCCGGGAGATTCCAAATCGCCATGAGGGATGCCGCGTTGGTATCGGCGGCAAGCCGCTGTTTGCCCAGCCAGTGAATGGAGGCAACGGTCTCGACCGGCGGCGGCGCCTGAGGCAGCAGCAAGGGCGTGGGCGCGGACTTCTTGCAACCGCCGCCCAGCCCGCCAACCAGGGCGGCCAGCAATCCCAGACCAAGGCTTCTCTTGCACATAGCGCCGGTGCTTATACAAGACAACCGGGTGTGGCGCAAATGCAAAGGGCGCCGGTGGGAACGCGAGGGGCGCATCTTCTAACTGGGCTTAGTGATGCAATCCCTTCGGGATTGGGGTCGCTGTCAATCCAAACGGCTGCCTCCCAGACCCGAAACTCATCCCTGCGGCCAGGGAGAACTTGCCTTCTCTTCGGGGGACACCCAGACTGTTGTAGCCGGTTTGAAAAAGGCCATTGCAACTCTTCGCGCCAATTTGACTTGGATATGGACCCGCACGCAGGGCGAACACAGTGGCTGACGAGGGCGGAGTGGGCTGTGTGCGTGGCGGCAACGCTGGCCGCGGTTTGGCTGCACGTGGTGTTTCTCACGCACGCCGGCGCCCTGTGGCGTGACGAAGTCAACGGCCTCCACCTGGCAACCCTGTTCTCTCCCGGCCAGATGTGGCGGATGCTCAGATACGATTCCTTCCCGGCGCTATTCCCCGCGGTGGTCAGGTGCTGGACGGCCTGCGGACTGGGCGGGAGCGACCTCGGTTTGCGGTTGCTGGGCTTTGGGGTGGGCCTTTCCATCCTGGGCCTCGTCTGGCTGAACGCGCGGGTGCTTGGCTCACGCTTGCCGCTGGTTTCCCTCGGGCTCCTGGCGGCCAATGCCACGCTGCTGCGGGCCGGGGATTGGCTGCGGGGTTACGGGCTGGGCTGTGTGTTCATACTCCTCAGCCTGCCCTTGATTTGGTCGCTGATGAAGGCGCCCGGCTTGAAGCGGTTCGGGGCGGCAGCGCTGGCCGCGGTGTTGAGCGTCCAATGCCTGTATCAGAACGGCTTCCTGCTGTTCACGATTTGCCTCGCGGGCTGCTTCGTGTGCTTCCGGTGCGACCAGAACAAGGCCGCCTTGATGGTTCTCGGGGTGGGGGCTGTGGCGGCGGTTTCGCTCTTGCCTTATGCGGGGGTTCTTACGCTGTCGCAGCGTTGGCGCATGGTGCAGCAGACCGGGGTGAACGCCTCGGCAGCATGGTCGAGCCTCGCCGGCGCCCTGGGCGATCCGATGGCCTGGCAGGCGGTTCCCTGGATCGCCCTCAGCCTCGTGGTTGCGGTCCGCGGCGTGGTAGGCATGGGCGCGTCCGAGCGGAGGAAGAGGGTAGGCGCGGAAGACCTGCCGCTGTTTGCGGGCATTGTCATCGCCTTGGGAGGGATGGTCTTCGTTATCTGCATCCTGATGGCCAGGCTGGGAACTCAGCCGTGGTATTGGCTTCCCCCGATGGTGGTGACGGCAGTTTGCATTGATGCCGCCCTGGGCGACTGGCTGGACCGATGCCGGGGCTGGCGGCTGGCGCTGGTGGTGCTGATGGTCTTTGTGCCGCTGGGCGCCAGCGTCAAGCTCGCCAAGTACCGCCAGACAAGCATTGACCTAATCGCCGCCCGGTTGCGCGAGCAGGCCAAGCCCGACGACCTGGTCCTCGTCGTTCCCTGGTATTTCGGGGTGACCTTCAATCACTACTACCATGGAGCCGCGCCCTGGATCACGCTTCCCGCCATGAGTGATCTTCGTATTCACCGGTACGATCTGCTCAAGGAGAAACTGACCGCCACCGCTCCGATCAAGCCGGTCCTGGACCGGATAGCCCAAACCCTGGCCGCCGGCAACCGGCTTTGGATAGTGGGGACCCTGCCCGCGCCCGCACCGGACGAGACCGGGCCGCCGGACTTGCCGCCGGCGCCGGAGGGCCCGCAAGGCTGGTTCGACGTGCCCTACAGCCAGGTTTGGGGGAGGCAGGCTGATTATTTCATCGCCGCTCATGGCGGGCCCGCAGAGGAGATTCCTCTCGGGCTGGGCGACGCGGTCAATCCTTACGAGAACGCGTTGCTGGGCGTCGTTGGGGCCGGGGGCTTGCGTTAGCGGGGAGACCCTTCGCGTCAGGTTTGGAGTCCCGCCTTCAGGCGGTTTGCGCACAGTACCGCCTGAAGGCGGGACTCCGAACTCTTTTCACCCTCGTGTGTAAAGCTCCGCTCCGGCCTTCACGAACTCCTTGGACTTGGCCTGCATGCCGCGCTTGAGCGCCTCTTCCTCGCTCAGGCCCTGCTCGGCGGCGTATTTGCGCACGTCCTCGGTGATCTTCATGGCGCAGAAATGAGGGCCGCACATGGAGCAGAAATGAGCGAGCTTGGCTCCTTCCTGCGGCAGCGTCTCGTCGTGGAACTCGCGCGCCGTGGCCGGGTCGAAGCCCAGGTTGAACTGGTCGTCCCACCGGAACTCGAAGCGCGCCTTGCTCAGCGCGTCGTCGCGTTCGCGGGCCGAAGGATGACCCTTGGCCAGGTCGGCCGCGTGGGCGGCAATCTTATAGGCAATCACCCCGTCCTTCACGTCCTTCTTGTTCGGCAAGCCAAGGTGTTCCTTGGGCGTGACGTAGCAAAGCATCGCGCAGCCATACCAGCCGATCATGGCCGCGCCGATCGCGCTGGTGATATGGTCGTAGCCCGGCGCAATGTCCGTGGTGAGCGGGCCCAGCGTATAGAATGGCGCCTCGTCGCACCACTCGAGCTGCTTGTCCATGTTCTCCTTGATCAGGTGCATGGGGATGTGGCCCGGACCTTCGTTCATGACCTGGCAGTCCAGCTCCCAGGCGATCTTGGTCAACTCGCCCTGCGTGCGCAATTCGGCGAACTGCGCCTCGTCGTTCGCATCGGCAATCGAGCCGGGGCGCAGGCCGTCGCCGAGACTGAAGGACACATCATAGGCGCGCATGATCTCGCAAATATCGCGGAAGTGGGTGTAGAGGAAGCTCTCCTGGTGATGCGCCAGGCACCACTTGGCCATGATCGAGCCGCCGCGCGAGACAATGCCGGTGACCCGGTAAGCCGTGAGCGGGATATAGCGCAGCAGCACGCCCGCATGCACGGTGAAGTAATCCACGCCCTGCTCGCATTGCTCGATGAGCGTGTCGCGATACACTTCCCACGTCAACTCCTCGGCCTTGCCGTCCACCTTCTCCAGCGCCTGGTAGATGGGCACCGTGCCAATGGGGACGGGCGAGTTGCGGATGATCCACTCGCGGGTCTCGTGGATGTTCTTGCCGGTGGAAAGGTCCATCACGGTGTCGGCGCCCCATTTGGCGGCCCAGCGCATCTTCTCGACCTCCTCCTCGATGCTGGAGGCCACGGCGCTGTTGCCGATGTTGGCGTTGATCTTCACCAGAAAGTTGCGCCCGATGACCATGGGCTCGCTCTCCGGGTGATTGATGTTGGCCGGGATGATGGCGCGGCCCCGGGCCACTTCCGAGCGGACGAACTCGGGTGTGATATGCGCGGGGATGGCAGCGCCGAAAGATTGACCGCCAAGGTTGCGCGGACCGGGTGACGTGTGCCGAGTGTCGGCGTGCGGACGGCCCAGGTTCTCGCGGATGGCAACAAACTCCATCTCAGGCGTGATGATCCCCTGGCGGGCATAATGCAGTTGCGTGACAGCCTGGCCCGGCTTGGCACGGAGCGGTTGCCGCTTCAGCGAACTCGGGATGGACGCGTCGCTGTGCCCCGGAACCGGTTTGTAGGATGCCTCGACCGGCTCCACGTCGCCGCGCGCCTGGATCCACTTCCCGCGCAAGGCCGGCAGGCCCTGCTCCACGTTGCCCGCAAAATCAGCATCGCCCCACGGGCCGGAGCAGTCATAAACGCGGATTGAGGCGTTGGCCTCCACCTGACCGTTGAATGACCTGGTTGGACTGAGATGGACCTCGCGGAAGGGCACGCGGACAGCGGGATGCGCTTTGCCGGGCACGTACACGCGCGCGGAATTGGGCAGGGGCTCGCCGCTCTGAGGCTCAATGGAATTCTTGGTCGCGATCATAGCATGTCTTCATTTGCACTCCTGCTGAGGGAAGCCGGCGGGAAGAGATTATTTGTTCCCTTCGCCAGCATTACCTGGAGCAGGTTCAACGGGTCTGCCGCTCTCCCGCGCAGCACTCTCAGCCTTCGCGCTGAAACGGTTCAGCGACTGGACGGCTCCCCTGCAATGACTTAACCCTAGAGCAGCCCAGCCCCCGGGTCAAGCTTGCCCGCGGCGGGTCAGGGAATTCCCTGACGCGCGACTACCGTTACCCCTGACTGGGCTGCCTATGCTCCGGCCCCTATCCTATCGCCTTGAATTCGGACCCTGCGCGTCTCGCACCTTGCCCCCGATGCACTGAGCTGCGGCTGCGCGCCCCCGCCAAAACGCGAGTGTTTGTGCTTTCCAACCACGGCGCAGCCTGCCAGGGTAACAGAGTCCGCATGAAAGAGAGCGATGGCCGGCCCATAGAGATTCTGCTGGTGGAGGACAGCCCCAGCGATACCGATCTGACGATCGAAGCCCTGAAGGATTTCAAGGTCCGCAACAACGTCAGCGTGGTCGAGGACGGAGTGCAAGCGCTGCAATTTCTGCGCCGGCAAGCGCCGTACGGCGAGGCGCCGCGTCCGGACATGATCATGCTGGACCTGAACCTGCCGCGCAAAGATGGCCGCGAGGTGCTCGCCGAGATCAAGGCGGACGAAAACCTCAAGGCCATTCCCATCGTGGTATTGACCACCTCGCGCGCGGAGCAGGACGTCCTGCGCGCCTACCAGCTCAACGCCAATTGCTACATCAACAAGCCGGTGGACTTTAACCAGTTCCTGGACGTAGTGCGGTCCATTGAGTCGTTTTGGCTGTTCGTAGTGACTCTTCCGCCCGCGCCCTCGGATGGGGGCTAAAGCTGAAACCACCGATGGAGGCCAATGAGCACAGATGAAAGGGAGAGACCAGTACTGGTTTTGAAGGGCGGGACCAACCCGGCATTTCCGTAAGAGCATCTGTGTTCATTTGCGTCCAAGTCTGGCTCTGCGGATGAAAACCCCTGTGAGGATCTTACTGGTGGAGGACAGCGCGTCGGACGCGGCGCTATTGCAGGAGTCATTGACGGAAACGGGGCTGGGCGCATTCGGGTTCACCCACGTTGAAAGTTGGGCCGACGCCCTCCAGTCCATGGGCCAGGAACCGCCATTCGACGTGCTGCTGCTCGATTTGTCCCTGCCTGACATCTCGGGCCGGGAAACGTTCGTGCGGGCGCGAGCCGACGCGCCTCACCTGCCGATCGTCGTCCTGACCGGCCAGGCGAACGAAGCCGATGGCCTGGAGGCCGTGAGGCAGGGCATTCAGGATTACCTGGTCAAAGGCCAGGCCGATGCCCGGCAAATTGTGCGCGTGATTCGGTACGCCATCGAGCGCAAGCGGGTTGAGGACGCCCTCAAGCACACCGAGGAAGCGTTGCGCGAGAGCGAGCGGCAGTTGATCCAGGCGAACCAGGACCTGGAGCGGCGCGTGGCCGAACGAACGGCGTCGCTGGAGGAGACGATCAACGACTTGGAGGACTTCTCGCACAGCATCACCCATGATTTGCGCGCGCCGCTGCGGGCGATTCGCTCCTTTGCCGAAATCCTGCGCGGCGAGTGCGGGGACTGTGGGCGGCCCGAGGCGCAGGAACATATTGACCGCATCGTCACCGCCGCTTCGCGCATGGACAAGCTCATCCAGGACGTGCTGCAATACAGCCGCGTCGCGCGCAGCCAGATGCGGCTGGTACCGGTGGACGCGGAGAAGCTCTTGCGCGGGATCATTGATACCTACCCGGCCTTTCAGCCGCCGCAGGTCGAAATCCAGATCAAGGGGCCCTTGCCGCGCGTGCTGGGCAACGAGGCCGCCCTCACGCAGTGTTTCTCAAACCTGCTGGGCAATGCGATCAAGTTCGTCGCGCCGGGCATTCGGCCCGAGGTGCGCATTTGGGCGGAGCAGGCGAGTGGAGAATGCAAAATGCAAAATGCAGAAGACGGAACGACGCCCTGCGCTCCAGGCTCCGCGCCGCCGCTTATCGTCCGCCTTTGGTTCGCCGACAATGGCGTGGGCATACCGAAGGAAGCCCAGGAGCGGATCTTCCGGATGTTCCAGCGCCTGGACCGGAGCTACGACGGGACGGGCGTAGGGCTGACCGTGGTGCGCAAGGCCGTCGAGAAGATGGGCGGGCGAGTCGGGCTCGAATCCGAGCCGGGCAACGGCAGCCGCTTCTGGCTGGAGTTGAAAGCCGCAGCTAAAGCTGTAGGTTAGATCGTATAATTCACAGGCTCAAAATGTTCGGCGACGGCTCAATGGTTCAGAGCCTGGCGTCGCGGCCAGTTCCCGCTGCGGGAAATGGAACGCTATGAGCGAGATTGCCATCCTTTACGTCGAAGACGAAGAGACGGACGTGATGCTGCTGCAGCACGTGTTTACCCGGGTGGGAATCACCAACCTGCTCAAGACCGTGAAGGACGGCAGGGAGGCCAAGGATTACCTGGCCGGCAACGCGCCGTTTGCCGACCGAAAAGCGCACCCGCTGCCTGGTTTGCTGTTGCTGGACTTGAATCTGCCCTACTGGTCGGGGATCGAGGTGTTGAGTTGGATTCGGGAACAGCCCCGGCTCCGGTGGCTGCCGGTGGTGATCCTCACCTCCTCCCGCCGCCCGGATGACATCGTCAAGGCCTACGAAGCCGGCGCCAACGGTTATCTGGTCAAGCCCAACTCGCTGGCGGATCTCACAGCCATGGTGCAGAGCCTGCGCGACTTCTGGCTTTTGCAAAATCAGCTTCCCGAGCCGCCGATCGCCGAGGGGGCGAGATACTCCGCCGCGGCGTAATTTGGACTGCGGCGGCAAGCGGAGCGCGACGCCGCTTTCCCTCGCCACGACTTTGTTTCGGGCAGCCAAAGCGGCGTCCCGCTCCGCTTGCCGCCGCAGTCCATAATTCGCCGCTGACTTTTGCCCGGCGGGGTGGTATGAAAGCAGCAATCATGGAATCGGGTGCCGTAAGCATTCTCCTGGTGGAAGACAGCCCGTCTGACGCTGTCTTGTTGCAGGAAGCCCTGACCGAGGACGGAAGGGCCCAATTCAAGTTCACGCTCGTGGATACCTGGGCGGGAGCAACGGCGGAACTGAAGGCGAAGACCTTCGACGTGTTGCTGCTGGACCTGTCGCTGCCGGACAGCTCGGGGCGGGAGACGTTCGTGCGCGCGCGCGCCGAGGCGCCACATCTGCCGATCGTGGTGATGACCGGGCAGGCCGACGAGTCGGTCGGCCTGGAGGCGGTGCGGCACGGAATCCAGGATTACCTGATTAAGGGCCAGGCGTTCGGCCTGCAGACCGCGCGGGCCATTCACTACGCGATCGAGCGGAAGCAGGCGGAAATGGCGCTGAAGCAGGCCGAGGCCAGCTTGCAGCGCGAGCGCGACCAACTGGAGGAGCGCGTGCGGGAACGGACCGCCGCCCTGTCGGAAGCCAACCGCGCGTTGAAGGCGGAAATGGCCCGCCGCGAGCGCGCGGAAGATGCTCACCGGAAAGTGCTGCGCCGGCTGGCCGCCGCCGAGGAAACGGAGCGCGGGCGAGTGTCGCGGGAGCTTCATGATCGCCTGGGCCAGGACCTGACGGCCCTGAAGCTGGGCCTGCAGATTGTGGGCAAGCGCCGTTCCTGCCCGCCGTCAGTCCGCGAGAGCGCCGGCAAGCTCGAGAAGCTGGCCGACAGTCTCATGCGCGACACCCACCGCCTGGCGTGGGAGTTGCGCCCTGCAGCGCTCGACGATTTTGGCCTGGAGATGGCGCTGCGCCGTTACGCGGACGAATGGGCGGCTCTGAGCGGGGTGCCGGTGGATTTTCATAGCCGGGGAGCCACGTCCCGCCGCCTGGCGCCGGAGTTGGAGACCACGCTCTACCGCATTACGCGCGAAGCGCTGACCAATGTTTTCCGTCACGCTGAGGCGCGGCGCGTGAGCGTGCTGCTTGAACGCCGCGCCGACCATGTGTTGCTCATCGTGGAAGATGACGGGAAAGGGTTCGATGCGGCCGCTCTCCTTCAGGCGTCGGCCACGGGCAGCAGGCTCGGCCTGCTCGGAATGCAGGAGCGGGCCGCGCTGGCCGGGGGCACAGTCGAGATCGAGTCCAACCCCGGGGCGGGCACGACGGTCTTCGCGCGGCTGCCCCTCGCGCTCGAATCGGCTCCGGGAAAGAGCCCCGGCAACTAACCGCGGCAATACCAAGGCGCGGCCAAGTTTGCCCCTTGAACTTGGCCCGCCCGCCTAATATTGTCGGCTCATGAGACAATTCTTCTTTGTGTGGGTGACGCTGGCGCTGTGCACGACCCCGGTTGCGCGTGGCCAGGACGCGGCGACGCAGGAGCGATTGGATAAACTGAGCGGCAAGATTGATGACCTGATCGCGGGGCAGGACACACTGACGAAGCAGGTTAATGATCTGCGCCGGGAACTTCAGTCCGTGCGCGAACAGGCATCCAAGCCGCCGGGCAACTGGGCCAGCCCGGAGGACTTGAAGCGGGTGGCAAAGGCGATTGAGGAGGTTGACCGCAAGCGGATTGCCGACTCTGAGTTGGTGCAGAAGCAGTTGGAGAAGATCCGGCAGGCGCTGGATAAGCCCCTGCCGCCGATGAAACACCCCACCGCGATTCAGCCCAAGGACAATCCGGCGCCGGACAGGCCGGAGAAGCCGACGAAGCCGCAAGAAGGCGTCGAACATGTAGTCAAGCCGGGGGAGACGCTCTCGTCCATTGTGCAAGCTTGCCGCGAGCAGAAGATCAAGGTCACGCAGAAGCAGATCCTGGACGCGAACCCGGGCCTGAAGGCGGACCTGATAATCCCAGGGAAAAAGATATTTATCCCCGCAGTGCCGCAGCCATGAGGGCTGCGCCGGGGTTTAGCTGATTCCCGCGACCAGCAGAATCCCGATCAGGACGGCCAGAGCGATCCGATACCAGCCGAAGAGCGTGAAGGTATGCGTCTGCACATACCCCAGCAGCCATTTCACCACGATAAAGGAGACTATCCCTGATACGATAAATCCGAGCGCCACCGCGCCCCAGTGCTCCGGGGCCGTGCCCGGCGGAGGGTGGTGCAGCGCTTTGAAGATCTTAAGTCCGCTCGCCGCCAGCATCGTGGGGATGCCGACGATGAAGCAGAATTCCGTAGCCGCCGGACGCGCCAGGCCCAGCAAGAGGCACAGGAGGATCGTGGTCCCGGAACGCGACGCGCCAGGGAAGACCGCCGCGACGATCTGACCCAACCCCACGGCGACGGCCATGGTCCAGGTTACCTGGTCGTTGAGGGTCTTGCCGCGCAGCCAAGCTTCCACGGCTACGAAGCCGATGCCGCCAATCAGCAGCGCCCACGCGACCGGGGCCAGGTGCTCGGGGAGCTTAAGTCCTTTCTTGTCCAGGATAAAGCCGATGGCGCCCGTTATTACAAATGCCAGCGCCAGTTTCGCCGCGTAATCCTGGGTCGCCTTCTCCCGCCAGCGAAAGATGAACTGGTGAAAGCGCTGGTGGAAAAGCGGAATCACGGCGAGCACGGCGCCCGCCTGAATCACGACGTTGAACAGGTCGCTCTGGCGCAGGTGTAGCCACTGTTCGGCAATGAGCAAGTGGCCGGTGGAAGAAACGGGCAGGAACTCGGTGATTCCCTCGACGATTCCAAGCAGGACTACAACAAGCCAATCGGGCATTGGGGTAGAAACGAAAAAAGCGCCCGGAGGACAAGCCCCAAGTTTGCGGTGTCACGCCGCTTGGCTGAGCGTGGACAACGCCATCTTGTCGCCTGACGGAGTGACCAGCGCGCCGGGCAGGATGCCCGCCGCTACGCCGTCACTTCTTCTTCTTGGCGAACATCGAGCCGAGGCCGGACTTGGCGCTCTCACCGCGCTGCCGGACTTTTAACTGGCCCAGGATGGCATGCCACGAGATGTAGATCTTATGCCATTGCGTTTCCAGGTTGCGCAAGGCTCCTTCGTTCAGCTCGCTCAGGTAGCGCAAGGAGGGCGCCTCGCCCACCACGGAGTGGATCTCCTCGCGCGTTGGAGAAGTTACCTCCACCGCCGCCAGGATCAGCTCCAGCTCCTGGATCAGAACGCTCTTGGTTTCCAGGAACTGGTTTTCATCCTCCGGGCTGAATTTCTTGCCGCGGGCCAGGGTGACGAACTGGTTGAACTGCTTCCAGCACTCGACGTAGTTTTCCACCTGATCTACAAGTTGGTCCAGTTTTCTGACGGCCATAGGTTGGTGAGGTTAGCTTTGGTTTGCCGGTGAGGACGGGGCGTTGGGAGACAGGAAGATCAGTGCTCCGCCCCGCAGCTCGCGGGCGGCGATCTTCAGGCTCGGATAGTTGATCACGATCTCGGAAAGGGGCAACTGCGCTGCCGCCCCATCACGGAAGAGAGCCAGCACATTCCGCGCAATGTCGGCCACGAGAGCGGCAGGAAAGCTCGAGGGCAGCGTGCCCACGAGCACCGAGCCTTCGCGATCCACGGTGAAGCTGCCGGAAGGCAGGCGCAGCAGCGTGGGCGCTGGTTTGGCAAAGCGGCTCAGGAACCCCATAGCGATAGCACTTTCCTGGTCAGCTCCCGTATCCGCTCGGGCTTCATCGCATGCGTCCAGCCGACGCAGAATTCGGTATTGCCCTGGGAAGCCAGGGTGACGTGCCGCTGCGGGCCGAGGCCCTGGATTTGTTCCAGCGGCCCGGCGTGCAATCGTTCGCCCAGCTCGCGAAACCGTTCCAGGCTCTGCCTGGCCCACTTGGCCATGCGCTCGGGGTTTTCCAGCCCGCGCGCGACCTGGGGGGTGGTTTCGCCCGGTGCCATGGCCAGCACGAACTCGACCCCTTCGACCTGCGACAACTCTGCCAGCGGCGATCGCGGTGATTGGGGTGAGCCGCCGCTTTGGGCTTCGCCGCGCGCTTCGTCGAGCGCCTGGGCCGATTCGAGCAGCAGCGCATTGTAGGACTTGAAGATCGTGCGGGGCCGCTCGGGCTCGACGGGCAGCATCTCGAAGTTGCCTGCCTTCCAGGAAAGGATCTTGTGGAAGGCGGCCTCGTTACGCAGGTCGCCGGCTTCGGCGTCAATGAGCTCTCCGTCCTGTATCCAAATCTTGCCGGTCAGCGGGCCATTGGTAATGCGGAGCACCGAGGAGCTCTGGGAGATGCACTCCAACTGGATGATGTCCATGAGGCTCTTGCTTTGCACTCCGCGAAAACCGGCTTCGGCTTCACGCCCCAGCAAGGACTCCAGGCATTCAAGGAACATCTTGATTTCCTGCTCAGTGCCGGGCTTGTTCCAGAACAAATCCACCCCCAACGCATAGACGCGCGAGCGGAACTGCTCGTCCACGACGCCCGTGAGCACCACCGTCCGCAGTTCCGGATACTTGCGGCGAACAATGGACAGCACCTGAAGGCCATCCACTTTGGGCATTTTCAGGTCGCAGATCAGCAGACGATACGGCTGGGCCTCCAGCATGGCCAAGGCGCGCGTGCCGGAGACCGCCGTATCAATTTCCGGCTGGCTGGGCAACTGCTTGAGGATTTGCTGGTACACATCCAGCAAGTCCGGCTCGTCGTCCACCAGTAGGATCCTGTGGCGCGTGTCCATGAACAATCCCGTCAGATACTTAACTCAATATCACTCTAAGCGTAAGTCTTAAACCAAACCTGGTTCAAGCCAATCAGCAGCAAGGGGCATTCCTTATTCGCAGGACTGCTGGAGTTTTCGCTGATTCTGCGTCCGTTGGCGCCCACGGCATGGCTTTGCCGCCGGGTCTGAGGGCAGCAATGGGACAATAAGTCCACCGATGAGACAATGGAAGGTAATGCATGAAACGTGAAACGTGATGGGACAATAGGTGTCCTGATGAGACAGGGGAATGGGGCGAGCCAAACCGGGAGGTCCGAGGGGCGTCTGAAAGCGCCAGTGGGCTGGCGCAGTCCAAAACCCCGCAGGTTGTCGCAACCGGCACCGAAGGTGCGCCAGCGTCTTGGACCGCGCCAGTCCGCCGGCGCTTTCTGCCGTTCCCGGCCCCCAAGTCTGGCACATCGCGCTAGACGCCAGTCCAGTGGCATGAATTCTGCGCGACCAGCCCTAGAAGCAGTCCAAACGAAACAGAACAGATGAAGCGCACGCGAACGAGCAGTGAGGGCGACACGCCGTATGGGGCGCTCCGGACCCCCCCGCGGTTAGGCAGCCGAATTCTGCCTGATTCAGGGGGTTGGACTTGCGCCAGGCTCGAAATGACAGACGACACATGAGTTCACTCGCTCACAACGCAAAGAAGAAGATGGCCGGCCTGCTCCAGAAGCTGCTGGGGAAGCTGGCAGACGCGCCCGCCCCAATCGAGCACGCACCCAAGCGCAACGCCGTCCCCGCCACAGCGGCGCCTGCCGTGCAGGCCCCCTCGCCCCACATTCCCCCAGCGCAGAAGACCTTCGTCCACTCCAACGGCAAGGGAATTGAGCTGCCCTTGCAGCCAATCGTCGCCGCGTTGCCCCTGGAACTGCAACCTCGCCTCAAGCACCCGGATGCCGGCGCCTTGACCATCTGCGTGCCCCTCGAAAAGATTCTGGCTCAGCTCGCGAGCGGCGCCGTGAAAATCCCCTTCGGTGAATTACGCCAGGCCGCTCCCGACCTCTTCACCGGGGACACTGATCGCGACCAAGTCCTGGTCCAGGTCCCGCTGGCGGAAGTCCTCACCCGGCTGAACCCCGCCCTGATTATGCGCCGGCGCGAACAAAAGCTGGTGGAAGTCCCGGCGGACATTCGGAGCCCGTTCGACCGCCACGGCCAGGGGCTGGTCTTCTCGGTTGGCCCGACCGTGCCGGAGGCCCCGCCGTCCCCGCCCCAGCGTCACACTATGCCGGCGGCGAAGCCTGCGGTTGTGCCGCCTGCGCGCAGCGGGCTCACCTTCACCCCTCCGCCAACTCCACCCGCGGCAACGCCGCCGAGCATGCCGGTGCGGCCCGCCGCTTCCCGCGCCTCTCGCGACCTGGGCGGCAACCATTCGCCTTCCACCCCGCCTGCCGCGGCTCCGGCTCACAAGCCCGAGGTCCATGCCGAGCCGCTCCTCGTCGGCCTCTCCTCGCTGGCCGAAAGCTGGCCTGAAGCCGTACGCAAGGAAATCGTGCAACTGAGCCTGGTGGATACGAAAGTTTCGTTGCCGACCGACATCGTGGAGCGCGCCCTCAAGCAGGGCCGGGTGGCGTTCACCTGGAAGGCGCTGCGGTCCTGGATTAAACCCGCGCCCCTCCCGGCGGTCTCCGCCCACGACAGCACGGTGCTGGAGCTGCCCCTCAAGATTGTCGCTCCTCTCTTCCTGGCCCGGCAGCACGAGGCGAACAAGACGAAGAAAAAAGTCTCTGTTGACGCAGACATTCCCAACCTGTTCTTCGGCTTTCCCCAGCCCGAAGCCGGCGGCGCCAAGGCAGGGCCGGCGGTCCGCAACGCGGCGCCCAAGCCGGCTGACACGAATTATTACGTTTGGGATGACACGTCCGACCGGGCCAAGCTGCAGGAGGACGAGGTTAAGCGCGGCCCCTCTCCCGGAACCAAATTTGTCGCCAAGTACGCCACGCCCAATGAAGTGGTTTCGCGGGCGGCGTCGTACGATGGGGTGGCCGGCGCGCTCATTGCCCTGCCGGACGGTTTGATGGTGGCCAGCCGCCTGTCGCCCGACCTCAACGGTGATACGCTGGCTGCGTTCCTGCCCCAGATCTTCGCCAAGGTCAACCAGTGCACCAAAGAACTGCGCATGGGAGAACTCAACAACCTTAACTTCACCGTAGGCAATGTGCCGTGGAAGATCTTCCGCGTGAACGCGATCTTCTTCGCGGCGTTCGGGCGCGCGGGCGAAGCGCTGCCCACCGCCAAGCTGGCGGAGTTGGCGGCGGAGCTGGATCACAAACCCAAGTAGAATATGGCCATCATCAATCAAGCAACCAAAGAGCTGCAGGTCAAAATCGTCTATTACGGCCCGGCAATGGGCGGCAAGACCACCAACCTGGTCCAGGTGCACGACCACGTGCAGACCGCCCAGGGCAATAAGGGCAAACTGGTTTCCCTGGCGACCAGCTCCGACCGCACGCTGTTCTTTGATTTCCTGCCTATCGAGGCCATGTCCATCAAGGGCTTCAAGACCAAGTTCCAGCTCTACACCGTCCCGGGCCAGGTCATCTACAACACCACCCGCCAGCTTGTGCTGCGCGGCGTGGATGGCATCGTCTTCGTCGCTGATTCGCAGTACGAGAAAATGCCCGAGAATGTGGAGAGCTTCGTGAACCTGGAAGAGAACCTCAAAACGCTCAAGCTCAACCTCGCGGATATTCCCTACGTCCTTCAGTACAACAAGCGCGACTTGCCGAATATTGCTCCTGTGGAGTACCTCGAGTTTCTGTTGAACAACCGGGACATTCAGGTGCCCACGTTCTCCGCGACCGCCCACAAGTGCGAGGGCGTCTTCGAAACGCTCAACATGATCACCCGCATGTTGCTGAACAAATTCATCAGCCAGGGAAGTCCGCAATACGCATGACATGGCCAACTTGCCCCAACTCATCGAGGAAGACATCGCGCGGCTCGAAGGCGAGTTGCGTGAGCTGGTCGAAAAGAGCGACGCCACCACGGCGTTGATCATTGACAAGGCCGGCTTCCTCATCGTCAGCGAGGGCGACCGGGGGCAATTTGACCTCACCACCATCGCCGCACTGGCCTCCGGGGCGTATATGGCCAACCAGACCATCGCCAGCCTGGTCCAGGAGCCCAATTTTAACAGCATTTACCATCAGGGCGAAAAGTTCAGCCTGCTGGTCATGTGCGTGGACGACAATTGCCTGCTGACGGTGATCTTCAAAGCCCAAGTCGGCGTGGGGGCGGTGAAATACTTCGCGGGGCCCGCCGTGAAGCACATGGCCGTGCAGCTCCAAATAGCGCAGGAGCGCAATCCCGGCCTCGGCCTGGACCTTTCTGTGCTGAACCTTGCCGATCCGAGCGAAGTGTTTAAGAGGCGTGAAAGCTGAAACGTGATGCGTGAGGCGTAAACGCCACGGCCCGGCTGCACTCACGTTTCACGCATCACGCTTCAATCTTCGCGTGGCTTCCGTCGCAGAATGGCGCGTTCTGAGAATGCTTGCACCCGCACCACGCCACCGTTTTCGCCTCGGTGATCTGCACCTGTTTCGGCCCCAGGCCCGTGCCCTTGTGCGAGCCATCGCAGAACGGCTGCCCCTTTGAACGCCCGCAGGCGCACCACCAGTAGGTGCCCGGCTCCGCCTTTTGGACGATGGGGAGTTTCTGATAGACAACGGGTTCACTCATGCCGGGAAATCTATGCCTAAACGCACGGAAATCAACCCTATTAGCGCTGGCCCATTTGCCTTCTTTCTGCGACCGACAGCGAAATAAGGGCGCCGTTTTGGGCGAGGTAAAGGACGATGTCGCGGCGACCGGCCTCGACCGCGTAGAAGAGGGCTGTCTTATGGAACCGATCACGCGTCCGGACGAAAGCCTCGGTCTCCACCAGCAGGCGAAGCGTCTCCAGGTCGCCCAATCGGGTGGCGTAAATCACCGCCGTCCGCTGGTCGCTATCGGCCACTGAAGGCTTGGCTCCGTGCGCAAGCAAGCAGGCCACGCACTCCCGTCGAGCGCGGTCCAGAGGGGCAGTCGCGGACCGCAGCATTTCCAGGAGCGGAGGCAGTCCGTTGACGGGGCTAGCGCAATTCACGTCCGCGTTGTCGGCAATGGCCGCCTCAACCAGCGCCAGGTTCCCTTGCTCGCAACCCTGACGCAGCTTCTGGTCGGACGAGAGACCGATACTGCGGGAGGGAGTCGAGGACCCGCGCGCCGGCGCCGATCCTGGTTCGCCAGAAGCAGTCAATGCTACCGCCAAGAGCGCCCCCGCGAGAAGGACAGTGACAAAGCCTCTGTGTTTCCAGCGCGGTTGCCGTTGCAAGCTCACGCGGATTAGTTAGCGCAAACGGGCGGGTTCTACAAGCAAACTAGCCAGGGTCGTTGACAATGCAGCGGGGGCAGGCGGGCTGACGGATTCCGGTCGGAGATATTGCACACTATGGCCCGGACGCGTAGCTTGAGCAGGGTCCGGCTCAGGCATTGGACGAAGGGCTTACGGACGGAGACGTCGGGTTGTTTGTTGAGCCCGGGCGTGAATCGGCATTACACGGTCATGAAAGCGTACGCAATACAAGAGCCCTCATCGGCATTCCACATTCGCCAAACATTGGCTTGGGCGCTCGCCGCCAGTCTTGTGAGCATTATTTCTGCTCAGGCGGCAACCTATAACTGGACTAATGCCGCCGCCGCCACCTACAGCCTCACGACGGCTTGGACGCCGAACGGGCTGCCGGGGTCGGCGGACACCGCCACAGTCGGCAACAGCACGACCGCGAGCGGTTCGGTTCTCTACAACAACGCGGCCTATGCCTACGCGCTTAACGTGCTTCAGCTCGGACAGGCGGCCGGCAGCAGCGGCACCTTCGCCATGAGTGCCGGCGCCCTCTCGATCACGAACAACAGCGGCACCGGCCTGGGCATAGGCAACGTCAACGGCGGCACCGGCAATTTCACCATCAGCGGCGGCACACTCACCGTCCAAAGAGAGGGTTCTGGTGAGACATATTACCGGGATGTGTTCCAAATGGGCCCTGCGGCTGGCGGCAATGGCACCTTTACGTTGAATAACGGCACAGTTGTTTGTCTGGGCGGCATTGAAATTGGCAGCGGCGGCATCGGCACTCTCACGGTCAATGGCGGGACACTGATAGACAACGGCTGGTTTGGCCTGGCGCGCGGGGGCACCGATTCAGGCTGGGGCACTTTCAATCTGACCAGCGGGACAGTCTATCTCTTGCGCAACCCAAACACCGATTCGGGGGATAATGGCATCTCTTTCTGCCAGGGAGGGACCAACGGCATCGTCAACATCAGCGGTGGCACCCTCTACTGCTACCTCATCCGCATGCACACAGGGCCGGGCAGCGGCTACACCGACTGGGAGACCCTCAACGTCTCCGGCGGGACGATTTACCTTGGGAGCAGCGGCGTTTACGACGCTGCCGGAGGCGGCACTCATAACACGGCCATCACTCTCTCGGGCGGCACCTTCCATACAGTCAACATGGGAGCCAACACCGGCGGCACGCAGGGCACGAACTCCGTCCTGACGGGCGGGGCTGACTGGGGGTGGGCTGCTACGCTACCGGCCACCCTGGCCACCAGCCCCGGCCCCGGCACGGTCACCTTCGCGCCGGAAGCCACGCACACCATCACTCTCAGCGCCGGGTTCTCCGGCCCGGGCAATCTTACCCTGGCCGGTCCCGGCACCGTGGCGATGGGTGCAGCCAACACCTACACCGGAAACACCACGGTTAACCAAGGCACGCTGGCGATGGTCGGGACGGGCGGGATTCCCAATAGTCCCAGGATCATCCTTGCGGGTGGCGCGACGCTGGACGCATCAGAGGAGACATCCCCCTTTACGCTGGGCGCCAACCAGACGCTCACCAACAGCAGTTCGACAGCGGGGCTCAATGGCAGTATCAGCACAGGCCCCGGAACGGTCTCACTGCTTTATACGTCGGGCGTCCCGGCATTCACGGTGACCAGCGGGGCGCTGTCCTTGGCCACCAACACCGTGTTTAAGGTCAACAACACCGGCACGGTCTTATCCCCGGGCAGCTACAAGCTCATTTCGGCCGGGACCGGGGGAGCCGTGTCGGGGGCTGGTCTGCCGCCCGTGACGGTGGGAGGGGGCGGGGTTGCGTCCGGGCAATACGTCTCGCTGAACGTGTCCGGCGGCGAATTGTATGTCGTCGTGACCAACGACCGCCCGCCAATCATTGCGCGCAGCGTGACGACCAATGTGATACTGGGTTCGGCCTGGCAGATCGCCATCACGAACCTGGCGAGCCTTGCAGGATGGAGCGACCCGGACGGTGACCCGGTGAGCTTCAGTGGGGTGGGTCCGCTCAGCGCTGACGGGGTCAGTGTGACGAGCGACGGCAATTTCATTTACTACAATGGGCCGCTCCCTTCCAACGACTACTTTCAATACACGATCACGGACGGGAAGTTGACCACCAGTGGTCTGGTGTACCTGAACGCGATCAACGCGACGGCGGTGGTGCCGAGTGAGACCAATCATGTCATCTCGCTTAACGGGACCTGGCGGTTCTATCTCGAAAGGCTCTCCAGCTACTATTCCGGCTCCGTGCCGAACATCTCGCTGGTGAATTCGACCCAAGCGTTCCAGCAGTTGAACTATGTGGAGGGCGCGGGCTGGACCAACATCGCCGTGCCCGGTAACTGGGAAATGGCGGGCTTCTCACCCTGCACCTATTACGTGCCGGATACCACCTCCGGCCTCTACCGTGATTGGTTTCAAGTGCCGGCATCGTGGCAGGGGCGGCAGGTCTATCTGTCCTTGGATGGGGTCCAGAACAGCGCGCAGGTATGGGTCAATGGGCAACCGGCCATGGTCAACGAGGCGAGTTGGGGCATCAGCAATTACCACGAGAGCGGCTGGACCGCTTTCCAGGTTAACGTGACGCCGCTGGTAACCTTTGGCACTACCAACCTGCTGGCCATCCGGGTCGTGAAGAACGCTCCTTCGGTGGATCTGGACGACGGCGACTATTTTATCCTCGGCGGCATTTACCGCCCGGTAACGTTGTATTCAGTTCCCCAGACGAATTTCGCCGATGTGCAGGTGACAACGCACCTGTTGCCGAACAACCAGGCCGAGGTGGATGTTTCGGCGGACGTGACGCAGGGGGACGCTTCCACGCCGGTTTTGATGACGCTGAATGGCGTGCAAACCGTTACGAACGCTGCGAATGGCAATGCCGGTTTCTCTCAGATCATTAGCCAACCCCAACTCTGGTCGGCGGAGTTCCCCAACCTTTACGACCTTACCTTGCAGTTGAAAGATGCGACGGGACTAATCAGCGAGACGGTCTCAAACCGCATCGGCATTCGGGAGCTGACCATTTCCAACGCTGTTCTGCTGTTGAACGGCGTGCCGGTGAAGATGGCGGGCGTGTGCAACCACGACTCCTGGGCAACCAACGGCAGCGCCATGGGGCCGGACAATTGGCGCAGTGACATCCTGATGATGAAGGCCGCCAACATCAATGCCATCCGCACCACACATTACAATTTCGGCTCGGGCTTCTTTGACCTTTGCGATGAGCTGGGCATGTATGTCGCGGACGAACTGCCCTACTGCTGGGTCAGCTCGGTTGGCAACCTGGGCATGACGCCGGCCTTCCAGCAACGGGCGCAGGAAGTCATCCGTCGTGACCGGAACCATCCCTCCGTGGTCATTTGGGCCATTGGCAATGAAAACAGCGCGGGCACCAATCTGCAAATCGTGGCCGACCTGGTCAAATCGCTGGACCCGAGCCGCCCGCGCCTGGTGTCCACTTTCCCGGCTGCCCAGTACAACGTGGAATTGTCCGATCGCCATTACCCGACTCCCGCCACTATGGCAAGTGATGGCGCCGCCGCGACGGTCTATCCCTATATCTACATGGAGCAGCCCAACACCTGGGACGTCCGCCTGGCTGCGGATGCCAGCATGTGGGAACGCTGGGGCATAGCTCAGCAGCGCGTGTGGAACGTTTGCCTGCAGTATGACACGATCGTCGGCACCTTCCCCTTTGAATGGTCGGATCGGGCCGTGGACGATCCAAATTCCAACGCCAGCTACACACAATGGGAGAGCACGGGCGTTCAATTGCTCTACTATTTCCCTGCGACCGGAATTCACCTGCTGAAGCTAAAGGGGATGGTGGACGGCTTCCGCAATGAGCGCCCTAACGTTTATGAGGCGCAGATGATCTATTCGCCGATACAAGTCAGCAACGTGCTGACCGTGTCGCCCGGCCAGGTATCGTTCCCGGTCACGAACCTCTATTCCTTCACGGACCTGTCCTATTTAACCATGGCGTGGAAGCTGGAGCGGGCCGGGGCAACCATTGCCTCTGGGAACGCCAACGCCAGCCTGCCGCCCAGGAGTTACGGCATGGTGCCAATCTCCGTGCCCGCCGATGCCCTGGCGTATGCGGATACCTTCCAAGTGGATTTCATCCACCCCGATGGCCGCGACATCGTTGCCAATCAGTTCACCCTGACGAACACCGTGGCCAGCTCGCAGTTGAATCCTACCTTGCCGGCTGGGTTGCCAATTCCGACGTTGAATCTCATAACGCGGAATACGGTCACTGATCCGGGCTATTGGGAGACGGTATTGCGCTATCCGGCTACTCTGACGAGCGTCGTGCTGACACCAGCAAACGCGACCAACCTCTCTCAATTGCAAAGCCTCTCGGCCACGGTTATTGGCGGGACCAACGGGACGCAGGTGCTGGGCCAGCTCCAGGCGCAGTATGCCGGCAACCAGTTCTCTTACAGCCTGCAATGGAGCGGCTACACCTGGGAGGTTCAGGAGCTGGGCTGGACTTTCCAGATGCCGACCAATTGCGACCAGTTTTCCTGGAACCGCGCCGCTCGCTGGACGGTCTATCCTGCGTCTGACATTGGACGTGCCGCCGGCACCGCCACCCCCGACTCGACGAATGCCGATTACACGCGCATGGACCTGCCCAATGCCTTTGATTTCAACTCGACCAAATATGACTGCAATTGGGCGAGCCTGGCGACGGCGGCCGGAACAGGGCTAATGGTTGAGTTTGCTCCGTCGCAGCGTTTCCATTGCCGGGCGGGCGCGGCGAATGGTGGCGCGGGTTATGTGTTGTTCGTTAACCAGCAGGTCAGTGTGCCGAATGACTTTTCCACGTCAGTGGTTCCCGACTTAATCATGACGCTCAGCTCCGGCAACGTGGTTCAAGGCAGCTTTACCGTAGGTTCTTTGGCCACCATCAACACCAGTTCCAACGCCATCGCGAGCATCACGGGTATAACCGCCGGCTTCTCGAGCTCGGGCGGCGGGGGCAACGAGTTTGGGCTCACGTTCAACGGCATCACCAACACCAGCTTCAGCGTATGGGCCTCCACCAATTTGGTGAATTGGCAATGGGACGGGCCGGCGGCCCAGATTGCCCCTGGAGAGTATCAATTCTTCGACCCGACCTCGACCAATGCCCCGTGTCGCTTTTACCGCATTTCCGCTCCTTGACTCATTTGCGCGTACGACCCTATTTCCGTGAGGAGTGGGGCAATCCGCGACGGATACCCATTCCTGGATCGCGGCGTGCCCGCACGCAGTTGACACCTTCCAGGCAGAACCGTAGTTTTGGGCGGTGATCGCCAGCTTCGCCTCCAAAGAGACCGAGCGCCTTTGGAATCGCGGATTCTCGCGGCGACTGGATCACACCTTGCCTTAAAGCCCATGAGCAGACGAAAACATAAGCTCCCCCCAGTCCATCCGGGCGAGGTGCTGCGGGAGGAGTTCATGAAGCCCCTCAAACTGTCGGCTTCCGCCGTTGCCAAGGGCCTGGGAGTGGCCCCTGCTGGCGTGAGTCTGCTCATCCTGGGGCGGCGCAACGTCACCGCGGAGCTGGCCCTCCGCCTGGCCCGCTATGTCGGCACCTCTGCCGAATTCTGGATCGGACTCCAGGGCCAGTATGACCTCGATGTGGCCCAGGACGAAGCTGAGGAGCGCATCGCCCGTGAGGTCAGCCGCTGCCCGCTCCTCCCGGCGGCGGCCTGAACCCCGGAACTGGAGTTCCGGCTTGTCGGCTGCAGCTTGCTCGGCCGCGCCATCCCCGGCTAGAGTGCCGGTGATGATCTATCTCGACCACAATGCCACCACGCCCGTACTGCCCAGGGTCTTGAGCTGCACTTGGCGAGTGCGCGCTTTGTGGGCCTTGGAATCGGGACCAGCCAAGGCACACTACCTGTAGGGGCTGACCTCATCCGAAGAACCCCACCTATAGCGCTTTCTGGAGCATTCTCAGCGTTTAGTGCCTCAGTTCGCAACGGTTGGCCTTGTCGTTGGGGTTCTGGACAAGGATTGAAGCTCGCCCCAGCATAAAAGATTACATTATCGTTGACTGGCACCTTTTTGGGCATCAGGGCTTCCACGGCACTCCCGCAGCGCGTTCCCCACCGTCACCCCTCCGTTGCCTCACCGTATGCACACCGTAGATAACAATGTTATCTACGGTGTGTATCCGGCGAGTGTCCGGCGAGACTCCGGAGGGTCTCGGGAGGGACCCGGATGGGAGCCTCGGCCGGTTCTGGCATGCCGGCGGTTGCCTGTGGTCGCCCAAGTCTGCTATTGAGAACCACTTGGGATTGGCATAGTCCTTCCGTGCCCACGAACCTATTGCCGCGAGGCAATTCGCCGCGCTCGGGGCTGTTCGCCCACTAAATAATTCGCCGCGTTAGTTTCCGGCTTTATGGGAAGGCCCGAAAGTGGGATATACCGGGCATGCGAGACCGGTTAAACAAAGAGCGGCGGAGCTGGAACATGAGCCGGATTCGGGGAAAGGATCCGGCCCCGGAGAAGGTGGTTCGCAGCATTCTGCACCGGATGGGCTATCGCTTCCGGATGCTGTGCTAAGGCGTCTGGCACGGCGGACACTGAGCGGGCTTTGGTGAGCTTGTCCGCAAGCAGGGGCGTTGAGCGAACTGCACGTGGCCGATCTCGTGCTTGCCACGAAAGACTAAACGGGGCTCAATGTGGTCGGACAATTGCCATTTGTTCACCATGTCAGAACCGTGGTCACGCCAGGAAGTTGAAGCCGCTGTGGCGGACTACTTCGTCATGCTCGGAAAGGAGCTTCGCGGCGAGCCCTACAACAAGGCGGAGCACAACCGCTGGCTCCAGCGACTGCTGGTAGATCGGAATCGGGGGGCAATCGAAAGGAAGCATCAGAACATCAGCGCGATTCTGATCGAACTGGGGTATCCCTACATCGATGGCTACAAGCCCCTCGGCAACTACCAAGCATTGCTCGGGGTCATTGTCGAAGAGCGTCTGGCGGGCGCCACGCGATTGGAAGAGGTTGTAGCCGCCGACGTAGAATCCAAGGTCCAGGGACCACCAGCGCTCCAGGACATACTTTCTATCCTGGTGCCCCCGCCAGTGCGCGAAGACGGCAGGGGGCGGCTTTATGACCGGCCTATGCCCAGGAACGTGAGGCTACGACGGAATTATCTTGAGATTGAGGCGAGGAATCAGTCGCTTGGCCGCGCGGGGGAGGAGTTGGTCTTGCGGTTTGAGCACGAGCGGCTCTGGCGCGCGGGCAAGCGGAGCCTGGCGGATCGCGTCGAGCACGTCGCGCGGACGCGAGGTGACTATCTGGGCTACGATGTTCAGTCATTTGAGGAAGACGGCAGGGACAGGCTGATTGAGGTTAAGACGACTCGGTTCGGGGCCATGACGCCTTTCTTCGCATCGCGCAACGAAGTGGATTTCTCTGAGGAGCGGGGCCACGACTATCAGCTTTATCGTTTGTTTAGCTTTCGCCACGAGCCAAGGCTGTTCACCTTGCCTGGGCCGCTGCGGAGCTCGTGCCAGCTTGACCCGTTCAGCTACTCGGCGACTCCGAGTTGATGGTAACCTGTAAAACCATTGCGAGCATGTTTCAGGGTCGAACGTGTCACAGTCTGTGATATGTTCCGCACCTCCTGCCGGGTGAGGGCGAACACGCCGGCAGTGTCCTAATTTGGCCTTTTCAAGCCAGTTTTCGAGCATTTCCAGCCCGTAAAAAATCTTCTTGCCAAAGTGTCCCATGAACTATATATTGGTGGAGTTAACGTTATATATTTGACTGTATTTGAGACACGATGAAACTGACAGACCTAGTTGAGTATCGGCGGGAATTGATTGCGGATCATCAGCGCAAGCTGGCCGCCCTTGACGTGCTTCTCGGGAAGGTGGAACCGAGACCTTACGACGGCAGAACAAAGCAGCCTTACAAAGGCAGTATTTCCGAGCCTGTGCGCCGAGCTATTGCCGAAGCTGGCTCAACCTTTACGGTGGACGATCTTATGCCCACCGTCCAGGCCGCTTGCTCTGGTGAAGAAATCCGCCGCTGGGATTTGCTCCACGTGCTACGCCGCATGGTCATTGCTGGAGAGCTTTCGACCGATGGCGGGTACAGAGGGGGCCGTGGGAAGCGGAAAACCTACCGAAAATCTATTTCCGGTCGGAATGGTTCCGATCAGAAAACACAGGAGGAGGCAACCATGCCCCCGCCAAACAGACAGCGCAGCACGGAAGGGCCGACCATGTAGCGCGAACATAAAAAACACCGGCCAGCAGGTGATAAAGCTTTCGAGGCTACCTGCTGGCCGGCAGGCAGATTGACGGGCGCGTAAGCTAACAGGCAAACCCGGCGTTTTTACACCCCCGGATTGCGAGTTCGAGTCTCGCCGCGTCCATCTATCAGCAAATCATCGTAGCACTCTGGGCCGACTGGAGCAAGGATTTTCTAATCCACTCAGATTTGGCCTGCCCAGCTCGCCGGATTGCGGCTCGTATTTGCTTGGTCTCGCTAGGTGTAAACCGAGCGGCGAATACCGTTGCTTTGGCAATTCCTGTGCCAAGCTTTGGCCTGCCCATTCTTTTTCTCATACTTTTTGTTTACAGAAATGTTGACACCAATATACTTATTGTTTACAGTAAGTGCAAGAAATAAACGCTATGGCAAATAATCTTCCAACCGAAAAGAAAGTGCTGGCGGTTTCAATGCTGGCCGAAGGCTCAAGCATCCGCAGTATTGAGCGGATTACGCAGGTTCACAGGGATACGATCATGCGCCTTGGTGTTCGCGTCGGTGAAGCCTGTGCCAAGATTCATGATCAAAAGATGCGTGGCATCAGATCACGCCGGATTGAGGTTGACGAAATATGGGGCTTCATCGGCAAGAAGAAATCCCATACGAAGGCTTGGGAAACCGGCGTAGGTGACGTGTGGACGTTCATTGGCTTGGACGCGGATACGAAGCTTATCCCCTCTTTCCGTGTTGGCCAACGCACGATGATTCACGCCCGGGGGTTTTTATTAGACCTGGCTGGAAGGCTCGACAATCGCATCCAGCTTTCCTCAGACGGACTTGCGGCATACCGGGAGACGGTTGCAGAGGCATTCGGGGCAGACGTGGATTACGGCCAGATCGTAAAGACCTACTCAACCGTTAACCTCAACCAAGCTGCCGCAGGTAGGTACAGCCCCGCAGAAGTCGTCAAAACCGAAAAGACAATCGTTCTTGGGATGCCCGACATCTCCCGGGTGACGACCAGCCACGTTGAAAAGCAGAACCACACGTTGCGGATGCACTGCCGCAGGCTCACCCGATTGACTAACGCATTCAGCAAAAAGCTGGAAAACTTTGAAGCTGCGGTCTCGCTTAATTTCTGTTACTATAACTTCTGCAAGTCTAATCTGGCCGTGAAGATGACACCGGCACAAGCCGCAGGCATTGAAGGCAGCCAATGGACGGTTGCGGAATTGCTTGAACGCTGCGGCGAATAAACTAAGATGTTAAACAGATTATGAAGGTTGAAATATTTACCCTCTGTGAGTATGCCAACGCTGATCCTAATGGGGGCAAGCTAAACATCGTTGGAACCTTCGACCATGTGGCCGGGGTCCAAACTCCAATCGTGTTCCCGCTTTGTGCTGTGGCTATCAGGATGCGTTTTGGGCTCGTTGAAAACGGAGCGAAGAAGCTCAGATTATCGTTTATAGACGCCGATGGTGCGCCAGTGATGCCTATAATTGAGTTGCCCCTTAATGTCCAAATATCCCCTGGGGAGTCAACGTCCACCGTCCCGTGCGTTGTGATAATGCAGCAAATAAAACTACCGCATTTTGGGGAATACTCCATTTCTCTGGCAATTGACACACATGAGGCGGGATCAATTCCGCTGATTGCGAAACAGATTCAGGCGCCACCGGATCATCCGAAGCGGTTGCCGCAGGCAATATAGGTTTAGTTGCACGTTTCATACTGTTTATTCCTGAAACAATATTGCCCTTTGGTTTATTCAGTCAACAAATAATCCAATCTTGATTTTTTGATGCTTAATCGTGCATAGCAGAGCAGATTATCTGGCGCGGCTTCAGGTCGCAGTTCAGGAGCTGCACAAGTGCGGGGCGGTTTACAGCCGAACTGTGCCGGTGCATGAGGTGTTTCGCGGCCAGACCGTTTGGCGTGGTCGCGTCGAGGTATTCGATTTGACTGGCCACCCCAAGGCCAAACGTGCTTATGCTTGGAGCCACAGGGAAGGCGCGAAGGATGAAGGCGAACGCTTTGTAGCGGTCCTGGAAATCCCCCCGGTTAAGTCCGCAAAGACTGCTGTACAAGCCTCCATTGTAAGTGACGGAAAGCCCCATAAACCGTAATACGGCAAATACTATGCCAAACCAAGATTCCAAATTAGGACACTGCCAACACGCCTGTCCCCACAACTGGTGACATGCAGCGGACAGGGGTTCTGGTATGGTATCGGTACTGACGGTGCAAAAACGCAGTAGTCAAACCGTGTGTGGTTGACAGGCGCAAATCTGCGGCGCGGCATCGGAAACAGATTTTAGTGCTGTTCTCAGTGTAGAATGTGGCAAGAAGGCCGGAGTTGACTCCGGCTTTTTTGTTGTACTGGTGGCCACGTGGGGGAAGGCGGCAAGTGCGCCCCTCAGCAACTGGGAAGACCAGACTTTGCCGAGCAGGCGCTTATGGCCCGCCGTTTTCCTCATCATACACGGCGAACTCGAAGATGGAGGGCGTGATGTTGTCCCGGGTGGCTGTAATCAGAAGCCGCACTTTGTTCGACGGCACCGGAGGGAAGGTCGCGCTCCAGCACTCGTCAGCCGTCCGTCCGTCGAATGCATCGCGCCATTGGGCGCCGTCCAGGTACTGGATCTTGTACTGCTGGATTCGCTGGTCGAATTGCCGGACGGCGACGCGGTTGAAGCGTGTTACTTGGCCAAAATCTATCTCCAGCCATGCGCCGGCCCCGTCCCCGACCGCGGAGTTCCAGCGCGTGGCGGGGTTGCCGTCGTTGGCAAAGCGGGCGCTGTAAGCGTCGCTGTAGTTGCTTGAAGCGCTGGCTGTCCCGACGCGGGCGAGGTTGACGCGGTGCGGCCCAGCCGTGGCGGCCACCTCACGGACTGAGAAATGAGCGAACTGCGCCTTGTTCCAGCCGCTGCCCAGCCCGGCCATGCCTTCGCTGAAGCCTATCAGGTCACTATCATGCTGGAGTTCCTTTACCACGACAGAATCTATGCTGGCCGCAATGCGGGAGCCCGAGAAGCGCAACGCCAGCTTGTGCCACTGATTCGAGCCCAAGGCTGCGTCGCCGCTCGCCAGCGTGTCCCGACAGGCCTTCAGCTCCCAGTGGCCGCCGATGCCGAGCTTGAGCCAGTAGCCGTACGGCGGGTCCGCGCAACTGAGCAGGCTGCACTTGATGCGCCCAAACACCGCGGCATAACCCGTTCCCTCAATGCGCGCGTCGCACGAGACCTCGTAGTCGCGCCAATGGGCCGAGCCGATGATGGTGTAGGGCTCAGGTGTGGGATAGGCTTCCCAGTCAATGCCTCGCTGGGTCACGGTCTGGCACAGGCACTTGGCGCCGGCCTGAGTGCCCGCTTCGAAGGCGCCGCTTTGGTCGGCGAAGTAACGGGCCATCTTTCCCTTCGGGTATGATTTAAAGTCGTCCTGGTAGGGCATAGGAAAGGCCGCCGACGGTGGGGACACGGCCTTTCCCTTGCGCTGGCCGGTGGTGGTGGTGAGCGTGTAGATGCAGCCGGGCTCCAGCTTTACTGCAAATGAATCGCCGGCCGGCCGGATGTCCTCCTGGCGCTCGAGCTGGCTGCGCTCGGTGCTGCGCCAAACGCGCACCGTCCCGGTTGAGAGCCCGCCGGTGACCTGCACCCCAAGAGACTGCGGCGCTTTGGCGTCGCCGGTCTCGATAATGATGCTGTAGTCGCCGCTGGCTCCGGGGCTTCGCAGCGCAACGTAGCTGCCGCCCTCCGGCAGCACCCCGCAAGCGCCATTCAGATACCTCCAGCCCGGCTGGGCAAACTGCGTCGTGTGGGCGATGGCCCACAGCGGCAGCCAGATTTCATAGTGCCCGGACCACGGCTCGGCGGCTCTGATTGCACCGCACTTGGCGAATGACAGGCTGTCGTAATAGGAGTTGATCAGATAGCAGATGGTGGTCTGGGTCATGCGGCCGCTGACGTAATTGAGATTGTACAGCTTCGCCAGCGCGCGGGCTTCGACCCAGCCGAGGCTGCCGCCAAACCCGGGGTGAGCGTCGTTGCACAAGGCGGACTGCGCCCAGCCGGCATGATCTTCACTGGCCCATAGCGGCTTGCCCAGCCGTTGGGCTGCCGGCGTGCTCTGATGGCCGGGGTAATGCACGCCGACAGCGTAGATGGCGCTCTTCAATGCGGCGTCCTGCTCCATCAGCTCGGCAATCTGCCAGCCGCAGTCGCGGGCAATAATCTTCACCCCGGCCAGGCCGCGGTCGTCGAGGGTCTTGCGCAGCAGTTTGATCCACGGCACGTCGAGGCGGGGGCCGGTCCAGGCGTTGTCGGCCGGCGTCTCGTTCCACGTGCCGCAGTAGTCAATGGTCAAACCGTGGTACTTCCGCGCGCCCTGGATGAAGCCGGCGATGAAGTCCGCGTTATCCTGGGAGAAGAATTTCCTGCGGTCTCGCGGAATGCGCTTTTCCCAGGGAAGCGTGTTGGGGTCGCCGCTGTCGGGAAACTCTTTATCCCCAATCCAGTCCGGCGCGCCCCATTGGAGGACGCCCAGTTGGATTTTCGGGTTGCGTTTCCTGGCTTCGCGCATCAGCCACCATTCATAGCCGCGCTGGAAATACTCGCGCCGGGGGTTTTCAAACTCGTCGCGGGTCCGGGCGTAGCCGGGCTCGCTGCCTTCGGTCGAGTTGACGTCGCCACCGATCTCGACTTTGAGATGATGGAAAGCGGCGCCGAAATTGGGCTTGAAGAGGAAGTCCAGCAATTGACTGCGCTCGGGCTCGGGATAGTCGAAGAGCAGGCGCGAGCCGGCGCCGGCGCTGAGTCCGCCCAGCCCTTCAAAGGTTCGGCCTGGCCCACGACCGTCGAGCGTGATGCTCTGTGCCCCTGCGCACAGCGCGAATCCCCAAAGCAACCACAGGAATGCCCCGCGCCGGAAGAAGCGCTTCAGGGGGTTCCGCCTGAGAGCTGAGCAGACTCTTGATCCGGCGCTGGTGCCTGCATCCATCGGCGCGAACATAGGGCGCGCGCGGGGCAGTTCAAGGATGTTTTGGGCGGGTCTGGGCTGCGGTCGGTTGTCCCCACAACTGGTGACATGCAGGGGACAGGGGTTCTGGTATGGTATGAACACTGACGGTGCAAAAACGCAGTAGTCAAACCGTGTGTGGTTGACAGGCGCAAATCTGCGGCGCGGCATCGGAAACAGATTTTAGTGCTGTTCTCAGTGTAGAATGTGGCAAGAAGGCCGGAGTTGAATCCGGCTTTTTTGTTGTACTGAAGATTATTACGCAGGTCGGGAGGGCAATTTCGAGCCGTAGCTTCGGCCGGGTTGAACCTGGTGGCGGGATTTGGTGTAATGGGGCGATGACGCTTCCTGCCTGGCTGCGGGCGCCGGAAAAGCGGGCCCAATTCCCCGCGTGGCTGCTGCTCGCCGTGGCGGTGCTATGGGCTTGCTACCGCACCGCGCGCTCGCTGGGCATCCTCTTCGGCGAATCCCATGATCTCGACATCTATTACTCGCTCTGGTTCCTGCTGCGGCACCGGGATTACGCGGACATCGCGCTGAGCCAGGCGCTCTACCTGCCGCATACGTGGCTGGTGCTGACGCCGTTCTTCCTGCTGGGATGGCCGGCAGCCAGGATGCTCCTGCTGTTTATTAATGTGGGCTGCGTGTTCTATCTCTGGTGGCGGCTCAGCCAGCTCGCCGGGCTCGCCGGGGTCCGGCGCTGGCTGTTGCTGGCCTTCTTCTGGGGATGGCTGGGCACGGGGCTCGTCGTCGGGCTGGGGAACCTGGCGCTGGTCTGCGTGGCGGCGGCTGTGGCGGCCTACCCATTTGCTTTCGTGGGCAACAGCGTGTTCCTGGCGCTCTCGGCCATGAAACAATCGCTGGTCTTCCCGCTCTATCTTCACCTCCTGTTCCGGCGTCCAAAGGTGCTGCTTCTGCCGGTCGCGGTCTTTGCCCTCAGCGGGGTCGCTATCCTGCTCTGGTCGCGGCTGAGTCTGGCCGAGGGGCTGAAGCTGGCGAAAGCCTCCGCGGATACCGCCAATGCGTGGACGCTTTATGACTTCACCTGCATGCGGCGGCTAGTGGTGCCTTTCATTCATAACAGCACGGCGGCATCGGTCGTGGTGTGGGTGGTTTGGTTCGCGCTCTTCGGCATCTGCGTCGTGGGTATCAAGGACCGCCTCGCTCAATTCTCGGCGCTGCTGCTGCTGAGCCTCCTGCCGATGTATCACCAGAGGTATGATCTGGTGGCGGCGGTGCCGGCCTTGGCGGTCTTTCTCCAGCGCGGCTCGCTGTTCTGGCCGGCGCTGATGAGCGCAGCAATGGCGAATGATTTCGGCATTTTGTTCAGCCGCTTCTTGCCGGCGGGCGTATTCCGCAATGCGGGCCACGCCTTGGAACAGGCCTACTATCCCCTGCTGACGCTCGCCATTCTGGCGGGGTTGATCTGCGTGGAACTCCGACGGACGCGCTGCCGCGGCCCGGGTGAAGCGCAGGGATAGCCGCGAGGATTACCGAACCGGGGTCTCTTTTGGCGCCTCAAGCTGCGCTGCCGGGGGAGAAGCCGAGGACAGCTTCGGTTTGGCGTGCTCGCTGTAGGTGATCAGCCCGGCGCCGATCATGATGCACACCACGCCCGCCCACCGGATCGGCGAGACCTGCTCATGCAGGAACCACATGGCGGCAAACGTGGCGAATACGAAGCTCAGCCCGGTCAGCGGCCACAAGAGGCTAATGTCGCTCCGGGCCAAAAGGATGAGCAGGCTGGCGAAGAACAGGGCCTCGCAGAGCACGCCCAGCAGGATATACGCATTGGTGGCGCCGGCCGTTACGACGCGCGTTAGTTCGGCCACGCTGACCTGTTTCATGTCCCCAAGCTGCATGATGCCCTTCTTCAGGGAGACCACGCCCACGGCCTCGAAGATGAGCCCGATGATGAGAATCAGAAGTAGTTTGGCCATATTACAGGTCCTGGTAGCGAATCAGTTTGATGCCGAGCGTTTCCACCTGCGCCCGTACCCGGGGGCTGAGGAGAGCGTCGAACTCGTTCCTAAATTCGTCGAGTGAGGGATGGGAGTAAAGCTCCGAATCCCCCGCGGGCAGATTCGGCAGCAATCGGCTGACGTAATGCTCGTCCACGCGCGCATTTTGCAGCAGGCCAAACACCGCAACGGTGTGGCGCAACCCCCGCGAGCGCAGCACTGGCCGGGCCCTTGCGGACAGCCAGTGGAATATCACCACATGCAAGGCGCGGTAGGCCAGGCGGCCGGACGCGAGGCGCAGGTTCAAGCGGAACGGATCGAACGTGAGCCGCAGCCGCTGGATCCCGAGCTGCGCGGCATCTTCCATCAATATGCGGAACACCGTCGGGTGCAGGTGCAGGTGCAGATGGCCATTGACATGGTCCAAGGGCAGCCCGGTGGCCCGGAACTTCTGAAATTGCGCGTGAATCTCCTGCCGCAACTGCGCTCGCAAGCTGCGTTGAAGGTAATAGCGGACCCCGGCGCTGGCTGGGTTATTGGTGAGTTCCTTCCGCCCGTTGACCAACCCAGGGATGCTTGCGGGCGGCAAGGCGGAATGACCGTGAATCAGCGTCAGGTGCAATCCAACTCCCAGTTTTGGATTCTCCCGGGCCATCGCTACCGCCTCCTCGCAGGCGGGCTCGTTCACCATCAGGCTGGCAGTAGTGAGAATCCCCTCGCGGTGCGCGCGGATCACGGCCTGGTTGATCGAAGACGAGCGGCCAAAGTCGTCCGCGTTGACGATCAGCCGGCGAAGGGCCGGGCTCGCGCTAAACGCCATAGCTCGGCGCCGCTCCCCCGGAAACGAGCCGGAACCACGTGCGCAGGATGAGCAACGTCTTCTGGCCGGAGCTCAGGCGCGCGCGCTCGGGTCCAAAGACGTCGAACCGCTGGGCTTCCAATTTGCGCAGCAGACGCCAATAGACCGAGCCCATCAACTCGGCGGCGATCATGGAGCGGCGATCCACGGCGGGCAGGGTTGCGCGGGCCTGTTGATAGAAATGGCGGGCGCGCTCGGCTGCGCTCTTCGCCAGTTCATAGAAGCGCGCAGAGTATTCCAGCCGCAGGATTTCCTCGGGTGCAACCTTGAACCGCGCCAGCTCGGACAAGGGCAGGTATATCCGGCCACGCCTCGCATCGGACTGGACATCGCGCAGGATGTTGGTCAGTTGCAAAGCTTTTCCCAGGAATACCGCGTACTGCTTGCAGGCGGGATCGCGGTACCCGAAGACTTCGATGCTTAGCAGGCCCACGACCGACGCGACGCGATAGCAGTATAGATCGAGAGCGTCATAATCGTCGTATCGCTTCACCTCCAGGTCCATCTCCACTCCTTTGAGCAAGGCGTCAAAGAGCTCGAAGGGCAGGTGGTAGTGGTGAATGACCGCCTGCAACTCGCGGTTGACGGGGAACTGCGGCGTCTCTGTCCCGCAGGCACGGCGCACGTCCTCGCGCCAAGCGGCCAAATCTGCGCGCCGCCGCTCCGCGGGGACGGACTCGTCGTCCGCCACGTCGTCCACCTCGCGGCAGAAGGCATACAAGGCGGACATGCCGTCCCGCTTTGCTCTGGGCAACAACACGAAGGCCATCGCCAGATTCGACGCGCTTTTTCGCGTGATCGTCCGGCTCTCTCCCATGGGCTCAGGGCTGAATGTCCGGCGGGTCTCCCTCCCGGACGGGCGGCAAACCGCCGGTCTCGGCCAGCGTCGGGTTGCGGGGACGATGGTCCCGCCGCGGGCGACGCCACTTGAGGCGTTTGCGCTCTGGGGAAGCGGCGTCACCAGCGGGTGCCGGGGCCGCATCGTGCGAGGCCGGTTCCGAGGCGTGATGCCCGTGGTGGTGCCGATGTGGTCGCCGGGGAGACTTGCGAACGAAGAGCGCCCACACTGCCACCCATAAAGTAACCACCCCCAGGGCACCAACGACGATCAGCTTTTCGCGCGTGCCGCTGCTCAGGTTTCGCCACTTAGCGAACACCGCGTCAAACTCCACGCTGGCGAGCACAAACTGCATCGCGCTCATGCCGGCCCTTCTTTCCCTTCCGGGCCGACCGGCTCCTCTGCTTCTGCCTCGGTGCTGAGGTTCAGGCGCTGCATCCGGTATCGCAGGGCGTGGCGGCTGATCTTCAGTTGCTCGGCCGTCTTGGTCAGGTTGAAGTGGTTCTGCTCCAGGATGCTGGTGATGAGCTCGCGCTCAAAGTTCGCCATCGTCTCGTCCAGCGATTCGTTGCCTACGGGTCTGGGCGCCACGGTCTTGTGCAGGCGCGCCTCGAGCTGGAAATCCGGCAGGCTGGCCGCCTGGATCTCGCTCGTGGTCTCCAGGATCAAGGCCCGCTCGATCACGTTGCGCAGCTCGCGCACATTCCCGGGCCAGTGGTGTGACAGCAGCTTCTGGCGGGCCGCGCGGCTGATCGTGCGGGTGTTCTTATTCAGCGAAACGCCGAACGTCGTGAGGAAGTATTCGGCGAGGAGCGATACGTCGTCCCCGCGCTCGCGCAGCGGCGGCAGGCGGAACTGCACGACGTTGAGCCGATGAAACAGGTCTTCCCGGAACTGCCCTTCGCGGATGGCCTCGACGATGTCCCGGTTCGTAGCCGCCAGGAGCCGAACGTTCACCTTCAACTCCTGGCTGCCGCCCACCCGCCGAAACGTGCCGTCCTCGAGGAAGCGGAGCAGCTTGGCTTGCAAGGGCCGGCTCATATCCGCGATCTCGTCCAGGAAGATCGTCCCTCCGTCGGCTTCCTCCACGCGGCCGGGTTTCTGTTTCAAGGCGCCGGTAAAGGCGCCTTTCTCGTGGCCAAACAGCTCGCTCTCCAGCAGCGTCTCCGGAATTGCCGCGCAGTTGATCCGCACATAGTTTGCCTGGTTGTGCTGGCTCAGCCCGTGGAGCGCCCCCGCCACCAGTTCCTTGCCCGTGCCGCTCTCGCCCAGGATCAGCACACGGGCGGCGGTCGGGGCGACCGTCTGGATCAGTTGCTTCATCTCCCGCATCTTGGGACAGTCGCCCACAATCTGTTCGAGGCGATACGTCTCGATAGTCCGGGCGCGCAGGTTCGCGTTTTCCTGCAGCAGCCGATAGCGCTCCCCGCAGCGAGCGACGGCGTGCAGCAACTCCTCGGGCGCAAACGGTTTCGGCAGATAATCAATTGCCCCGGCCTGGATGGCCTCCACGGCCAGCTTCGGGGTTGCGTAGGCGGTGATCATCAGCACCGGCAAATCCGGCCATTGCGCCCGCGACTTGGCCAGGAACTCATAGCCGCTCATCCCGCCCAGCCGCGCGTCCGTGATCACCATGAAGAAGTCCTCCCGCGCCAGCAGCTCCAGCGCTTCCTCGGCCGACTCGACCGTGCGCACCAGATACCGCTCGTCCGCCAGCACCGTCTTGAGAGACAGGCGCATGTTCTTCTCATCGTCCACGACGAGCACAGGTGGGAGCCGGGTGCTCATGCCTCAGTTTTCGGATTTCGGAGTGCGCGCATTATGTCGTTTGGCCAGCTTAATCAGGGCCTTGGCGGGGAATACTAGAACGAAGCGCGCGCCTTTTCCAAGCTCAGATTCCACGCGGACCGTCCCGCTGTAGAGTTCGACGTTATGCTTTACGGTTGCCAGCCCGAGCCCGGTCCCCTTCTCCTTCATGGTGAAGTAGGCCTCGAAAATCTTCCCCTGCTTGTCGGCGGGGATGCCGGGGCCATCGTCCCGAATCGAAACCTCGACGGCAAGGTCGCTGCGCCAGTGGGCATCCACGAAGACGTTGCCGCCCTTTTCCCCGAGGGCTTCGCGCGCGTTCTGCAGCAAATTGATAAATGACTCGGTCAGGTGGCGCCGCTGCATCAGCAACGGGGGGAAACCCTCGCCGTAATCCCGATGAACCTCGACCGGGTAACCGGCCGCCGGCGGGAAGACCCGCTGAATGGCGGTGTCCAGCTCCTCGATCACGTTCAGCCTCTCCACGTGGCCCTCGCTCAACTGCGCGTAGCCCATGATCTCCGTGATAATCCGATCCGAGCGCTCGACTTCCTCCTGAATGATGCCGATCTGCTCGGCGGAGATCGGCTTGCCCAGCTTGACTGCCCGCTGGAGGGAGAAGGCCGCGTTATTGATGATAGCCAGCGGGTTCTTGATCTGATGGGTAAACTCCGCTGCCACTCGTCCTGCCGACTGCAATTGTCCTTCGCGCATGGCGAACTCGCGCGCCTCCTCCACCGCCCGCCGCTGCCGGTCCAGCAGGACCTGCACGCCGTAGCAACAGACCGTCATCAGGAGCAGCAGCGCCAGGCGCAGCAGCAGCGGCTCCGCCGGATTATCGGGCGTCCCCGGGAAGAGAATCTCCCGGTCGGTGGGGTCCGAAAGGTCGGCCACACGGATGAGGATGAGTCCAGCCAGCACATAGCAGGCGATCAGCGTGCAATTCAGCATGATTTGCGACGTTGCCCGCGGCACGCTCACGGCGCCGCGCACGATCAGGGCCAGAAAGAGCCAGTACAGGGGGCTATCGTAGCCGCCGGTTACCACGGTCAGCGCGGACAGGAAGATGCCATCCACCAGGCTCATTATGAACACCGCCCACGAAACGAGCGACAGAGGCAGCCGGTGCATCATGATTAACATCGCCCCCACCACGAGATTCAGCCCTATGTAGATCCACAGGAAATACTGGGTCGTCTCCACGGCGATCTCCAGTATCCCCAGGACGTTGCCAAACCACTGGGTGAAATAGAAGGAATGCAGCAGCATGACGATTGCGGCCGCTTTGAGAGGCAGGACAATGTCCCGCTCCATCGTCGCAATGCGGTCCATCAGTTGCGGCGCCTCGGGCGCCGGGATCTTCAACAGCTCGACCGTCCGGCCCGGGAACCGCGCGACGGCCTTTACCAGGTCAGCGAATCCGTAATTCCTAAGCCGCTGCCACAGACCATAGTTCATAAACGACACTGCATAGGCGCTTGTTCGGCACCTAGCGCAGCAACTCCAATGCCCGCTTAGCCACTTTATCGGTCGGCCACAGCCGGCCCAGGCCCTCGTAACCGCACGACAGCAGCCCTTCCTCCGGCCCGATGAACTCCACGCCCCTGGATTTGAGCTTCGCCACGTTCTCCTGCGTGGCCGGGTGCAGCCACATCTTTCCGTTCATCGCCGGAGCGATGAGGGTTTTGGCGTTCGTGTTCAAGGCCAGCGCCACACAACCCAAGGCGTCGTTGGCCAGACCCAGGGCCAGCTTCGCGATGGTGTTGGCCGTCGCCGGCGCGATCAGCAGCAGGTTGGCCTCATCGGCCAGCTTAATGTGCGCCGGCTTCCAGCCCGCGTCGTCCTCATACAGATCGGTAACGACGGGGTTCCGTGACAACACCTTGAAGGACACGGCCGTAATGAACCGGAGCGCGTCAGCCGTCAGCACCACGTGCACGTCGCAGTCCTTCTGCGTCAACTGGCTCGCCAGCTCGGCGGCCTTGTAAGCCGCGATCGAGCCGGTCACTCCCAAGACAATGTTCTTTCCTGCGCTCATCCTGCTTCCGGTTTCACGCCTTCAGACCTCAGGCGCCTGGACCCGCCCCGTCCGCATCTTCTCCGCTTCCACGATCGCCAGCATCCGCCGCAAATCCTCCTGCACGGTGCTGCTGAGCAGGAGGTAATCAAAGTTCTTCCACTGGGCGATTTCCTGCCGCGCCACCCCCAGCCGCTTCTGGATCACCGCCGGCGCATCGGTGCCGCGCCTGCGCAAACGCGCCTCCACAATATCCAGCGACGGCGGCGTGAGAAAGACCGACACCAGGGCCCGCTTCAATTCCGCGTCCTCCTGCGCCTTCTCGCGGATGGTCGCCGCCCCTTGCACATCCACGTTGAGCAGGACGTCTTTGCCCTGCCGCAGCTTGCCCAGCACCTCGGCCTTAAGGATGCCATAGCTGTTGCCATACACCGTCGCGTGTTCGAGGAAGTTCCCCGCCTGCACCCGCTTCAGGAACGATGTGGCGTCCAGGAAATAGTAATCCACTCCGTCCCGCTCGCCTGCACGAGGCCCCCGCGTCGTGCAGGTGACCGCGCGGGTCATCTGCGGCCGGGCCGCCAGCAACTGCTGGCAGAGCGTTGTCTTCCCACCGCCCGAGGGCGCCGAAATCAGCACCAGCAACGGGTTGGTAATCGGCAGCGCCTTGGCCGGTCCTTCGCTTCTCCCCTCTGGATGCTCAGCGTTCATCTGCGGTTCTCGCGTCTCGACATTCATTTTGCTTGCTCGGGCGCGAGCCTTGCTCGCTCCTCATTCGTCATTAGCTATTCCCACGTCATTCCACATTCTGCGCCTGCTCGCGGAACCTTTCCAACTCCGCCTTGAGCGTCACCACCTCGCGCGAAATCAAGCTGTCGTTGGCCTTCGACCCGATGGTGTTGATCTCCCGGTTCATTTCCTGCGCCAGGAAATCCAGCATCCGGCCCACCGGCTCTTTCGCCTTCCGCCCGTCCTCGAACTGCTGGAAATGGCTTTGCAGCCGCGTCAGCTCCTCCGAAATGTCCGAGCGGTCGGAGAAATACACCACCTCCTTCAGCAGCCGCTCGTCCTCGACCCCGGGGGCCTCGAACCCGGCGCTCTTGATCCTTTCGATCAGTTGCTCGCGATACCGCTTCGCCACCGTTGGGGCATGCCTGGCGATTTGGGCCGCCGCCTTGCGCATGATCACCACCCGCGTGGCGAGGTCTTGCGCCAGGTGCGCCCCTTCGCGTTCGCGCATCTTCACCATCTGCTTGAGCGCGTTGGTCAGCGCCTGCTCCACCGCCGGCCAGAAATTCTCCTCCACCGCCAGGTCTTCATCCGTCTGGAACACCCCGGGCGCCCGCACCAGGTGATCCAGCGTCACCGGTCCCGGCAGCTTGAGCTGCTTCGAGAGGCGGCCCAGCTCGAGCGTGTAGGCCTTGGCGAGAGGCACGTTCAAATGCATCCTCGCCGCCGCCTTGCCCACCCCCGCATGCAGCGACACCCGCACGATCAGCCGCCCCCGCGCCACGTATCGGTTGATCACGTCGCGCACCTGCGCCTCCAGCAGTTCCATCTGCCGCGGCAGGTTCACAGAGATTTCCGTCTGCTTCCGGTTCACCGAGCTGACTTCCACGGTGACCTTGAAGCCGTTTTTCGAGCAATCCCCGCGCCCATACCCGGTCATTGATTTCATCCGGCAGGAGTATGAAGAATCCCCACCCGTCAGGCCAATCAATTCTGGCCTGCGGCTTTTAGCGGGGATTCAATGGCGAAGGAATGAAAGGCCGCAGACGAGTTACCGCGGCGCTGCAACTGTCCACAGTCCTTGAACTACGGCGCTGCTTTGGTCCAGATACTTCCTCTGGTCCGGGTATTGCCGGGCGAAGTGTCTGGATTCTCCGGCCAGAATTGCGCTGCCAGGCGATAGGCCTCCTCGGCCTGCGCAGGAAAGTTATGCGCCGCCAGCAGGTTGGCCGCCGCCGCCGCGTCGTGCGAATACGTCTTGAGCGTGTAAGTGAAACCCGCCGCCTCGGCATCCGGCAGAATCTGTTGCGCCGTCTCGCGCCAGTAATCCACTGATTGCGCGGCCTGCTCGGCCGTGAACGTGTTCTGGTCGCTCCCCGCGTTCAGTTTCATCAACGGCCCCAGCCGCAGCGCCTCCGCGTAAGTCCCTTGCAGGGGACAGGATTCCCCCATGGCGAATGAAAGACCCTGATTCTTCCCCATGAGCATCTCCGCTGACTCATGGTGACGCCGCGTGCGCACTAAGGCGATCACGAGTGTGAGCCCGCAAATGAGGACCAGGACCCAGCGCCAGCGGACGCGCCGGCTATAGTCAGCCTGCACCTCTTGTTCCCGCTGATTTGAGCCACGCATAAGTCTTTCCTTCCGCCCTCACTGACACCGCAGGGCAGGGATTTGTATATATGTGTGCGCTCACGCTCGATCTGCCCTCCAGCGATTATTGGCTATTGACTCTATGCTATTTGCCATCTCCCCCCGGTGCGCGGTGGCAGGTGGGGCCGCGTGCGGCATAATTGGGAAGAATATTTGGCTAAAAATATCGCGTGACACGAGGGGGTGGAGGCTTGTCAAACTGTTACAAGTGTAGCATAGTCAACTGTGACAACTGTAACATAAGCAGGCAGGAAATGAGAACGACGATCCGGATGACGCAGGCGGAGTGGGCGGTGATGACCGTGGTGTGGCAGCGGGCGCCGGTGGCGGCGAGCGCGGTGGTCGAGGAGCTGCATGCGAGCAAAGAGTGGAGCCTGGCGACGGTGCGGACCCTCCTGCGCCGGCTGGTCAACAAGGGGGCGCTGGCGCAGGAAGCGGAGGGGAAGCGCTATATCTACCGACCGCTAGTTTCGATGACGGCCTGCGTGCGGCAGGAGAGTGAATCCTTGTGGGAACGGGTGTTGGGGCGCGCGCCTTCGGCCGCGCTGATTCACCTGGTCAAACGGGCGGACCTGACGAAAGCGGATATCCAGGAACTGCGCCGCATCTTGCGGGACAAAGCGAAATGACCTGAAATATTGAAAGGAGAAATGAGATGAATCCACTGATTGGGCTGGAGAGATGGTTCGGGTGGTTGCTGCAAACGACCTGGCAGGCAGCGGTACTGGCGGCGCTGGTGCTGCTGGCACAGTTTCTGTTGCGGAACCGGCTTTCGCCCGGCTGGCGATACGGGCTGTGGTTCCTGTTGCTGTTACGGTTGGTGATGCCGATGGCGCCGAGCAGCGCGGTGAGCATTTTCAACCTGGCGAAGTGGTCGCCAGCGCGGGCGACGCACGCGCCAGCGGCGATGCCCGCGCCGGCGCGCGCCGACATGCCGGCTGCCACTCGTGCAGCGCGACCACAGGCAGACCCGGGGCAGCCTTCGCCGGCGCCCCGGATGCGCCAAACGGTTCCGCAGGTTGCAACGGATGCGCCATTGCGGGCGGCACGGCCAGCCGTTGCGGCGCCGCAGCCGGCCAAAGCGTTGGACTGGCTGGGGATTGCCTCGTTGGTTTGGCTGGCAGGGGCCCTCACGCTAGTGGCGAGGTTTGTTTGGGCCAACCATCGGTTTGGGCGGCGGCTGGCGGGTTACCCGCCGGTGCGGGACCCGGCGTTCGAGGAACTGTTCAAGGAATGCACGAAGTCGTTGGGGGTGAGGCAGCGGGTAACGGTCATCGAAACGGAAGAAGTGGAGAGCCCTGCGGTCTATGGGCTGTGGCGGAAGCGGCTGCTATTACCGGAGGGCCTGCGCGAAGAACTCACGCCCGGTGAGCTTCGCCATGTGCTGCAACATGAACTGGCGCACCTCAAGCGGCGCGACCCGGAACTGAATTGCCTGGTAGCGGCGCTGCATATGCTCCATTGGTTCAATCCCGTGCTCTGGGTCGCTTTCGCCCGGATGCGCGCCGACCGCGAGCTGGCGACCGACGAGTTGGCCCTGGCGCACACGCAGCAGCGCGAGCGCGACGCCTATGGCGAGACGATTATCAAAGTGCTGGAAGGGCTGACCCAACGGCCAGCGCTGGCGGGACTGGTGGGCATCGGGGAAAGCAAGGCGCAGATCGGCGAGCGGATCCGGGCGATTGCACGGGGCAGCAACCGCCCCGGCTGGCGTTGGGCAGCGGGAGCGCTGGCCGTGGTGCTTGCGGGCATCGCTTTGACCAGCGCCCAGGAGGAACGGCGAGCCAAGGGGGTGGACCTGTTGCAAAAATATCCGACGACATTGACAGTCGGGGACGGCGTACCCGGGAAAGCCCGACCCTGGCAATTCACCCAGGAAGATATTTTCCAGGTATCCCGATTTGCGCTGGAGGCCGGGAAGGATTTGCGCATCGAGGTAGGAGCGTCCGACTTGGGAGTTGGCCATTGTGCCGACGGGGCGGTTTGGGCCGTGCTGCTCCCGCGAGAAGAGGGCACGCTGACCAGTTCAGCCGCGACCAACCAGGAAAAGATCGCCCACGTGTGGCTGAGATTTCATCCGGCGCAAATCAACCGCCTCTTCCCGCCGGAAACCGTTTCGGCCACCGGACAACGAAAGCTGCAAGCACAGATGAGCGCGATTGCCGGGGCGAAGTTCACCTCGAGCTGGCATGCCGGGCAGAAAGCGATGATACCTGAGCCAAAAGACCTGACGGTGGACGTGGATACCAAAGAGGGGCCGCGGCGTTTCTTCGCGGTGGACACCGAAGCCAAGACCGCGGAATACGTCTCGGCTTTCGCCGAGCAGAGCGTCCAGGCGACGGCGGAGCCCGCCTTCACACCCGAGGTGGACACCAATTGCGCGTCCGTTGTGTCGGTCGCGCCTGCCAACGGGGCGCAAAACGTCGGGCTCGAGCAGGAGTTGCGGATCCGGTTCGACCGCCCGATGAACCCGTACACATTCAAGCTCGAATGGATGGCCGGCGGCTTCCAACCGAACGGCGGCATCCAGGTCGGGGCCGACCGGAAGGAGTTCATCATCCCAGTCCGTCTGATGCCCGGACAGGAACAGACGATAGCGGTTAATTGGGACCCTGAGCGAGAGATGACCGCGCGCAGGCACAAGCCTGGGAAACCGGAGCCATCCCCATTCGCGCGAGGAGGCTTCAAGGATGCCAATGGGGAGACGGCGAATGAATTCCGCTGGAGTTTTACCACTAAAGAGCTGCCGGCTAAAGCGGATGCGCCGAAGCCCCGCATGGTGGCCGCCTCGCCCGCGTCCGGTTCGACCACGCCAGTGCTGACTTTCATCGAGCTCACGTTTGACCAGCCGATGCGGCCGCCGGAGCTGGGATTCCCGTATCAAGACAAGCGGCCCTTCATGGAGGGGCCGAGCCTCATTCCGAGCTTTGACTACGACGCCAAAGCACGCCGGTTCACCTTCCCGGCGCTATTGCGGGTCGAGGATGACGTGCGGCTGACCTTGCGGGGGTTTTATAGCGCAGAAGGAGTGGCCTGCGACCCGGTGGTCCTGCATTACCAGACCGGCACAGAGGAACTCGACCCGCAGTATGTAGCGCGGTCCAAAGCCGCGGCGAAGGACCCCAAACTGCAAAAGCTGCTGGCCGCGATGAAGGAGGCGCGGACACGGCTAACCTCGGGCATTGAGATCGTGCAGACGATCCACCTGGGCATGAACTCGAACGCCTTCAACAGCCTCGAGGCGCAAACGGCGACATTCAAATGGCAGGGAGGCCAGGTTTACGCGGACATCTCCGGGCCGATGATGATGAGCGGAGCGTTTATCCTGGGCAGCGACGGCCAGAACTGCTGGCTCTATTCGGAAGACGAGAAGGGAAAGAAGCGGCTCGACCAGACGCCCTGCGCGGTGACCAAACAACAGGTGGACATGGTCAATCCCTTTGACATCGCGAACCGGTCGGTGGAAGAAGTGCTCAAGCAGGGCGACCTTGTGTTGGGGAGCGACGCCACCCTGGAAGGGCGCCGCTGTTACCGGGTGGAACAATGGGAGGTTAGCCTGGAGAACTTCGTCTCGGCGTCGCAGATGCAATGGTGGATTGATGCAGAGACATCTCTGCCCCGGCAGATGGCATCCTACAGCGGTAATTGGTGCCAGATCGTCCGGTTCGACTACAAGGACCTGAACCAGCCCTTGCCGGCCAGCGCCTTTAAGCCCCCGGTAGCGCCCGGAGACGACACTCACGCTCTTTTCTTCGACAAGGAGCCGGCGCCGGGCGAGCGCCGATTCCTGCGCATCAGCGACGGGAGCGATGGGAGAATGTCCGGGCGGCTGGGGTATCACTCGTCAGGCGGCACGACCAGTTCGGGCATGAACTGAGAGACACAACTGGCGGCGACATTGCGTTCCGGTCCCCGCCCTGTTTGCCATCGGCCATTTGCTATTGGAGCGCACCACGCCAACGCCGGCAGCAGCGCGAGGGCAGCAGCAACTTCTTTCATGCCAACATCATGCTGCCGGAGGGGAACAAGCGCGCCAAGCGGCAATCGTGGCCGCCTTACCCGTGACATTCCCGAAGGCCGGTCCGGGCGGCCCCGGCAGCACCTCCCCGGTCACGGCGCCGGCATCAGCGCTGTAACCAGTTTAAGATTTGCCGCACGCGCAACCACCTGCCCGATTTGCCATCGGCCATTTGCGATTGGCTATTCCTTACGATGGGCGACGCGCAAGGCTGGATCGGGATTCCAATCCCGCCAGGCAGTTTCGAACACGACCTCCAAATTCCGCCGCGCAAGCAAACACGGAAGCCGGCCCAGCGACCGGGTCGCCGCACCGTATCGCGGCCATTTTAACGCCAGCATACGAGGAATACGCGATCGTGGGGCACTGGCCGCGTTGAAGCCCAAGATACGCCCAAAGCGAGTCAAAGAATGGTTTGGCCAATGCTGGTTTGGTTGGCTAAACTGCTACTGTTATGACGCCGGTCGTTCCTTACCTGACAGCTCAACTAGAGAAAGCTCGGGCAATTCTGTTCACGGGCGCGGGCTTCTCAATGGATGCGAAGAATATTCTGCATGAATCAATGCCAGGGGCTGCGCGACTGAAGGAGGAGTTGTGGAAGCTCTGCTTCCCGGATGCGCCGTGTGACCCGGATAGCAACCTCCAAACCGTGTACGAAGCTGCGATGATTCGCAATCCACGAGGCATCACAGACCTCCTGACCGGGATGCTCTCAGTTGATGGCGATTCTCTGCCAGATTGGTATTCGGTGTATTTCAGACTGCCCTGGTTCAAGTGCTACACCCTCAATATTGATGACCTCGCACCTCGATTGAATAATCGCATCTGGCTACAACGAAGGATTGAAGCCATCTCGGGCGTTATTGATGCCGGAAACACCGAGTCGGACAAGGATACGCTTCGAATAATCCACCTGAACGGAACAATTCAAGACCTCCCCAAGAACGTGACTTTTTCTACGACTCAGTACGCTGAACGTCTTGCGAGGGAAGAACCGGTTTACACACACCTATCAGCGGAACTGCTGAGTCATCCCGTCGCTCTTGCCCTGTTTATCCGCGCGGCCTGGCAGAAGGAAGGCACAGAAATGGGGGTTGCTTTCACATTCGGGTAGGACTGTAATAAGTCATTCGGCTGGAATGGTGACGAACCTGGGCCGACGAAGCCGGCCAGGGCCTCACGGCTGTCACCCCGATCAGCCCGCAATCGTTTGACTGAAAATATATGAAAGTCCTGGATACACCCCGCAGCGGCCGCCTTCGAGATGCCGTCCTCTACCCATCGCCCTACGGACTCTGCGCAAGAGCCCTGGTGATTCCGCGCAACGTCCAATCGTCCGCGCGAGATAAAATGAGAAGTGGTGTCACCTACTACTCGCAGGCCTGGCGCGCCAAGCTGACGGAGGAGCAACGCCAGCGCTGGAATGTGGCCGGAGCAAAGGTGCCGACGCAGACCCGATGCGGCCAGGCGGGCGTTCAGACCGGCGAACAGCATTACGTCGGGATCAATGCGGCCCGATGGTGTATCAATCTCCCTGGATTCACTGAACCGCCCGAACCGGTCAGCCTGCCCCTCAATCCGGTGGGCGCACTGTCCATAATCGCGAGCGAGCAGGGCGTTCGTTTGCTCCTGACCGTGATCGGCCCCGTAACCGAAGACATCATGGTCTTTGGCCAGGCCCCATGCAGCGCCGGCCGCAGCAAGCGCCGGAACGTCTCCTACCTGGGCCTCCTGCCCGCCCCCGTGGACGGCGTGAGCGACATCACCGCCCTCTACGTCGCCCGCTACGGCGTTCCGCCGCCCGGAACGAAGATCTTTATCGTCACCCGCCAGCAGAAAAATGGCTGGGAAGGGCAGGACAAAGAGACCAGCGAGATCGTCCCCGGCACCCCGCCAGTCCAGCAGGCCAGCGCCGAGGCAGCTTTACCGTTAAATCCCTATATGCACAAGGGATGCACAAGGGGTGCTGAAGGGATAGCCGAGATACCAGCCCCATGCTCCCAAGAGGCTGCTGAGCCAGGGAAGCCGCCTGCGGACGCCTCGAAGACGGCAGGCGCAAGCGAAGAACTGAAGAGGATCCCGCCCGCCGGAGGCTGACTGGGGGCGAAGAGGGCCAAAGCGGCAGGTTGGATTGCGGGGAGTGGGGTGAATTGCGCTCAGTCTTGGGTCTGCACTGTGTCCGAATGGGTCAGGAAGTTCTGCGAGATTGACCCCTTTGGCGGGCTGGCGTAGTTAGTCTGAGTGGCAATCCTACGGATCGGGCGTAATGCGGGCATGCTGCTGATGGTTGCGGCCCTGTGGCTGAGCGGCAGAGTTCACGCTCAGACCAACCTGTGGGCGGGTTCCCGCAGTTGCCGGGAATGCCACGAGAAGTTCTACCAACTCTGGTCCAACTCTTACCACGGCCTGGCCATGCAGCCGTACACCGCGGAACTGGCGCGGACGAAGCTTACCCCGCAGAAGGAGGAGATCACCGCGGGCAAGTACCGGTTCCTGGCGAACATCCAGAAGGGGACAGTCACCGAGCGCAGTTCGCAGGGCGAGAAGCAGTACCCGATCGTGCAGGTGATGGGGGGCAAGAACGTGTTCTACTTCCTCACGCCGCTGGAGCGGGGCTGGCTGCAGGTGTTGCCGGTGGCCTACGACGTGCGGCGCAAGGAATGGTTCGACACCACCGCCAGCGCCATGCGGCATTTCGCGGACCGCCGGGACGAGGCGCTTTACTGGAAGGAGCGGCAGTTGACGTTCAACACGTCGTGCTTCGGCTGCCACGTGAGCCAGCTTTCGAAGAATTACGATCTCAAGGACGACAGCTATCAGACCAAGTGGGCGGAGCCGGGCATCAACTGTGAGACGTGCCACGGCCCGTCGGCGGCGCATGCCCAGTTGTTCCGCGAGTTGCCGACCAATCACCCCGCGCCAGCGGACCTCAAGCTGATCGCGATGAGCAAGCTCAGCATCGAGCAGCGCAACGCGACCTGCGCGCCCTGCCACGCGAAGATGTCCCCGGTGACCATGAACTTCGCGCCGGGAGACCGCTATTTCGATCACTTCGACCTCGCGGGCTACGAGAATGCCGACTTCTATCCGGATGGACGCGACCTCGGAGAGAATTACACCTATACCCAGTGGCGGGTGAGCCCGTGCGCGAAGTCAGGCCAACTCGATTGCATCCACTGCCACACGTCGAGCGGGCGCTACAAGTTCAGCGAGCCGGCAAAGGCCAATGATGCGTGCTTGCCGTGCCACGAGGAGCGCGTGAAGAACACGGTCGCCCACACGCATCACGAGGCGGGCACGGTGGGCAACGAATGCATTTCCTGCCACATGCCGATGACGGAGTTTGCGCGGATGCGCCGCACGGACCATTCGATGCGCCCGCCGACGCCCGCCACCACGCTCGCCTATATTTCGCCCAACGCCTGCAACATCTGCCACACGAACAAGGATGCTGCGTGGGCCGACAAACTGGTGCGTGAATGGCGCAAGCGGGATTATCAGAAGCCGGTGCTGGAACGCGCCGCGTTGATTGCCGCCGCACGGAAGCAGGACTGGAAGGCGCTGCCGGACATCCTGGCGTACCTGGCGCGGCCTGACCGCGAGGAGATCCAGATAGCCTCCTTGGTGCGGTTACTGGCGGACTGCCCGAGTGACGACAAGTGGCCGGCGCTGCGGAAGCTGATGGCCGACCCTTCGCCGCTGGTGCGTGCGAGTGTGGCCGAGGCGCTGGGCCAAAGGCTTGACCAGGCGAATGTGATGGCATTGCTGAAAGCGGCGGGGGACGATTACCGGTTGGTGCGTGTGCGCGCGGCCACCGCTCTCGCGCCGATCCCGGAGGAGAGCCTGCCCGAGGATCAACGCGCCCCGGTGCGGGCCGCGTTGGCGGAGTTGATGGACTCCATGAACTCGCGGCCGGACGACATGGCGTCGCACTACAACCTGGGGAACTTCCACATGTCCCGCAGCCAGATGCCGCAAGCCATTGGTGAATTCGAGACCGCCTCGCGCCTGCAGCCCGACGCGCTGCCGCCTTACGTGAACTGCGCCCTCGCCTACAATGCGCTGGGCCAGAACGATAAGGCCGAGACCAGCCTGCGGCGCGCCCTAAGCCTCGATCCGACCAACGCCGCCGCCAATCTCAACCTGGCCATGCTGCTGGCGGAAATGAACAAGCCGGGCGAGGCGGAACAGGCCTTCCGCGCGGTGCTGAAGGCCGACCCAAAGTCGGCCCAGGCCGCCTACAATCTCGGGGTCCTGGTGTCGAAGGACCGGCCTGCCGAGGCGATAAGCTGGTGTCAGAAGGCTGCTGCGCTGCGTCCAGATGAGCCGAAGTATGCCTACACCCTGGCATTCTTCCAGAAGCAGGAGGGCAAAACCAACGACGCCGTCCAGACGCTGGAGAAGCTGATCGAGCAGGCGCCGCCCCATGCGGAAGCCTACGCTCTGCTCGTGCAAATCTATGAGGAGCAGAAGAATGTGGCCGCCGCCTTGTCGGTCTGCCGCCGCGCCGTCAGCAACGAGAAGCTGAGCGAGCGGGAGCGCTATCGGTTTCAAGCGCGCCTGAATTCGCTTACGCCGAACTAACCCTTGGTCCTATCCAGAGACCGCGGCTCTGCACGCGATGATTCAGGCCGGTCGGCTCCAGGAAACTCAATAGCAGAGCCAGTCGTCCAGGTCGCCCACTGGCCGGGCGAAGAGATCTCTGGCTGGGCCGGCGACGAGGGTCTTGGTGGTCGCGGGCACGCTGCGCGAGGCGGCAGCAATGGGCAAGCTGACGACGAAGAGAGCGGTTCCAGCCACGGTCATGACTAACGATACGGGCCGGGCGACCAGGACATCCACAACGACGGAGGTGGGGTCGGCGGTTCCTGACGCAAACACCGGCGTAGTCGTGCTCAGCATGACGGCGAGGACGCAGACCACAGCGGTCAAACATTTGGTTCGTCTCCTTGCTGGAGTCGTTGAAGCGCCGGGGCTCTCGTCACAGAACGAGGCCGCAGTTTGGCCGTTACTAAGGCCGGGGAACCCTTTTTCATGCTCGCTCATGGGTTCACTATATCTCTGCGTGATGTGCCGTAAAGGGCGAATTGGGGGGAAGGGGCGCCAAGGGCAGGGCTAGTGACAAAGTCGGCTCGTGAGGCTGCAAGGCGGGGCCGGAGCGCTGGCATTTTGCCGGCTTACACCGTCCGTGTGGCCTAAGCCGGCAAAATGCCAGCGCTCCGGCCCGACTGAGCCGACTTTGTCACTGGCCCTGACGCCAAGGGTAATGGGACGGGAGGAGCTACTGGCGCGGTTCGCTGTCAGTTGCGTTTTGGGGGAGCGAGCGGGGGAGCATTGGTGCGGCTGGCGCCGGTGTCCTCGGGCAATAGGCCCTTAAGAGTGCGGAAGGGATGGAAGGGCATTTGGAAGGGGAGCAGCATGACCTTGGGGATCAGGAATACCGGCTCCGCCTTGGGCTCACCCAGTGTGCCGCTGACCTTATACTCGAAGAGCTTGGTCACCGGCCAGAAGACGGTGCTGACGACCGGGCCGACCAGCCACATGTCCCGCAACAGCCCGGCTTCCACCTTCGCCTTCACGCGCCCGTCGAAGTCCACCGTGCCGCGATACTGCAAGCGCAAGGCGGTGGAGCGGATGTCCACGTCGCTGGAATGGATGACGCCGTTGGTGATGCCAAAGGTGCAGTTGCCGGCGCTCGCCCGGCTGCTGCCCAGGCCCGGGTACATGCCATTCAGGACATCGGAGAAGATGCCGAAGATGGGGATGTCCCAGATGAGCCCATCATGGAGTTGCAGGCTGCCAAAGCCATTCCAGGTTTGCAGGGACGTGGTGTTCGCATTGGTGACGACAAGGTTGCCGCTAAGCGTGCCCCGGAGGTGATTGGTGCTGGTGAACAAGTCGGCCATCAGGGGCTGGAGGTCCGTGTTGGTGGCGGTCACGGCGAAGCGGTAATCGGTCGGCCCGCCAGGATGGAAGGTGAACTGGGCAAAGCCCTCGGCCTGTCCACCATAGAAGCTCATTCGCATCCCGCTCAACCCGAGGTGCTGGCCCAGCCAATGCACGTGCCCACTGATCTCGGGCACGTGGAACCGCCACCAGTTAAACGGCCCGCCCGCCAGGTCGAAATGCAGGTCCGCCTCATCCTCGCCGTGCAGCGGGATGATGCCGTGGACGTGCGCGACGGGCGGCTGGTCGAAGCGGTAGGGTTCAATGGCACGAACGATGTGCGCGCCGATCACGCGGGCGACGACCATCGGCTCGACCGTGCTGAAGGCGTTGGTGAGGTAGATCTTCTGGCCGACGAAGTCCACGCCCACCGCGTCAGCCGTGGCCTGGCCGGCGCCACGCTGGACGCGCGGGGCGGTGAAAAGAAGAAACTGGTTCGTGTAGCTGACGGCCGTTTGCACGCCGCTGACCGCCTGTTCCCGAAAAGTGAAATTGGTCAGGCTGGCATGGCCCTGAACGCCAAGCGTATTGAGGTCGTCCGAGCGGCCATGAATCTCGGCCTCTAGCACGGGCGGCACGGTAAAGGTGAAGAGATCGAGCACGCTCAGCGCCTCCTTTCCCAGAGCCGGGCGCAACGCGCGCACGTCCAGGGTGCTCCGGACGCGCGCCGAGTAATCCTTGGTGCGCTGGTCTGTTTCGAGCGCCGCTTCGAGCCGGCCTCCCGGCTGGCTGAGGGTCAGATCGGGCAGGCGCCAGAAGCCATTTGAGTAGATCACCTGCGAACGGGCGGCGGAAAAGCTCACGTTCCGATACGTCAGGCCCTGTCTCAGTTCACATTCTCCCTGGAGCCGGATACTGGACAGGAGGTCGGCGCGCCAGTCGGGCGGGCGGTTGGTCCAGGGCGGCATGACCAGCGAGACATCGCCGGTGAGTTCCGGAGGCTGCGGCCAGGTGAAAGGCGCCAGCCATTCCGCGGCCCTCTGCGACAAAAGAGGGGCCAGGGTGTGCGGCTCGAGATCGGACGAGAATTTGAGCTTGAGGATGCGGCTCGCGACATCCAGAGCGGCGTGGGCCGCCAGTTGCCTCTGGTCGAGCTGGGCGACGAGATTAGTAAGCAGCAGATCGGGCGCATGCCAACTCCCGCCGCCAGTGACTTCCTGCGCCGCAAGCTGGGGTGACCGCACTTCGCCGAGCCGGGCATCCCAATCGAGAATGTAGGGCTCAAGCCACGCCCAGCCGGCCCATGACGGGTCCACCGGGTGCGCGGCGCCCTTCGGGGCAGTTACAAGGTGGATCTTGAGCTGGACCTCGCGGGCGGAGGCCGATCCAGCGTCCACCTCGAAGCAGGCGAGTTGGCCTTCGCCGGACAAAGGTATGGCATTGGTCAATGCGTGCAGCCAATGGGCGTTGAATTGGAGGTTGGTGGTGCTGGCCCAGCGGGTGCCGACTTGCGCGACGTGCAGCGTCAGGGCGGCGTTCACCAGGTTGGTGGCTTCCGCCACCGAGGAGGCGTGCAGAGCGAGTGCCAAATCTTCCGCGCTGGCCCATTTGGTTTGGACCCGGGCCGCGCTGAGAGCCAGGTCGCCATTGGCCAGATTAATCCGGCCTTCTATCGAGGCGAGGTGGGCGGTGAGGCGCACATTCTTCGTCCTGGCCCACCGGGTTTGCGCCTCGTCCGCCTCCACGCTCAACTCGGCGCTGGAGAACTTGCTGGCCGAAGGCGGGTATATCCCGAGGGTGGCGCGCCCGCGGGTCAGCGTGCCCCAGGGAGTATCCGCGCTCGGCGTGCTCGCGCGCACGCGCACAGTGAAGCTCAGGAGATCACGCGCGTCGCCCCGCACGTCGAGCGCCAGCTCAGGCGGAGTGGAGAAATGGATGCCGTCGAGCGTGTCCGCCAGCCGGCGCAAGCGATCCTGCCAAACCCCGGCGGGGGCGGGCTGTTGGGCCTGGAAGAACTGCCAGTCGCGGATGGCCGATGCGTTCGTGATCACACCCGACAATCTGATAGCGGCGCCGGCGAAGGTGGAAGTCAAGTTATCCAGCGCCCACTCGTCATTCGGCAGGAAACGGAGCTCGGTTTGGATGTTATCTACCGCCAACTGCCGCGGGGCCTGGTTGGTCTCGCGGATGGGCCAGACCAGCCGGCCCTGGCGCAGGACGAGCCCATCAATTTGGATTCGGAGCCGGGAAAGCGCGTGGTGGTTCAGCCGCACTTGCACCTCCTGCAGCGTGAACTGCGGACTGAGGGCCTCGTCCGTGCGCTCGAAGCGCACATTGTCCGCGACCAGGCCACGATACCAGCGCCAGCGCAGGCGCGAGAACTGCACGTCCAGCCCGCGGGTGCGTAGGTTCTCGAGCAGCGGCTTTTTAACGAAGCCCGGCAGGCCGACCTGGTTGAGGTAAGCGAGCGCGGCGACCAGGATGAGAATGATCACCAAGACCGTGATGCGGAACCGGCGAAAGGAGACGCGGCAAATCCTCCAAAACCGACTTTGGGGGTGCCTTGCCATGCCGCGATCAGGGCACGTCCGCGGGAATGGTCAGATAGCTCGCCACGTCCCGGAAAAGAGTCAGGGGGAACTCAAAAATCCATGGGCTGTCATCCAATGTGACCACCGCGTAAGGGCAGCCCGAAGGGGCTTCCCCCCCGAATTCCACGGTCTTCTTGTCCCCGCTCTTCAACTCCAGCGTGATCTGAAAGCCCTTGTCCGCGAAGCCGTACGCCGCGCGGTTGTGCTCGCCGTGCGCGACCCATGCGGACGCCGTGAGCTGGCACAGGCAGCGAACCGTCTCTTCCACCGCCAGGTCATTCTTGAGAACTCCCGGAGTGATGAGCGCCCAATTGTAGGGCCCGTTTCGTTTGATCTGCCGCTCTTTGCCCTGCTGATGGATGATCACCCGGGCAATGTCGTTCGTGGAGAAGTCCCAAATCGTGCGGTCGCGGAGCTGCCAGCCCGCTGAAGGCAAGCGATGGAAGTCATTCGAGGTAATGCCATAGACGAAGCTTTCATCCGCGCGCCGGGCGAAAACCTTGCCCGATTGGTTGGTGCCGAAGCTCAAGTCAGCAATAGGGGGATTGGTCCTGCCTGCGGGAGTAATGGCGGGCCCCGACATAAGGCTATAGCGCAGGGTCGGCGCGGCGAGGCCATAGTTGGGCAGATCGGGTTCGATGACCACGTCAATGAACTCTATGATCCGCTGGGTATTCAACGCCGAGAAGACGTCTTTGACCAAATCGGCATCGGCGGCGAAACCCTGGGGGAGGACGCGCCAGGCGCCATTGGTCTGTTGCTCCAGCGTGAAATTCTCCTGGCCCCGCACCTCGGTGAGCGCGGGAGGAGCCTTTAGGGACAGCAGGTAAGGGTCGCGGAAGTCGTTGACGTTCTCGCGCCAAGGGGCGAGCAGATTGCTGGCGACGGTGACCACCGCATTCTGGCCCGCGCGGCGGGCATAAACCAGCCGGGTATCGTTGGTGGGGCTCTTGCCGAATTGCACCACCGTTGGAGGATTGGTTCCCAGGCCGAAGGCGAGTTCCAATTCGGGGGTTTGCAGTCCATAGGCATCCAGGTCGCCCTTAACATCGTCCGGCACGAACTGTTGGACGCGCAGGCTTTCCAGTCGCCGCAAGGCCTCGCTGATCTTGAGGTTGTCGGCCCGAGCGGACAGCGGGTAAACCATGCGCCACGGCTCATTGGTTCCCCCGCGCACCAACTGGACAATCTTGGCCCCGTTGGTGATAGACAAGTGATCGAAGGCCAGAGTCTTTAGATCAAGCAGCGTGGTGTCGCGCCAATCATCGGCGCTGCCGGGCAGGTACTTCAGGATACCGGCATCCACGACATAAACGTCTGAAACCACTCGCACGAACACCTGGTCCCCCGGGGCGGTCCTCGCCCCGACCTGGACGAGTGCATGGAAATCGGGTTGCTGCAAGGTGATGGTCGCTTGAGGAGTGGCAAACCCATATTCCTCATCTGCATTGGTTTTGCCCATTAGCTCGCGAGCGGTGATAACGGTGACGGGGGTCAATTTTTCCAGGGCGGTCAGGAGGCCCTCGATGCTCCCTTTCTGGGCCGGATAGGCGCTCGGCTCGGTCAGTTGCCACACCCCGTTGGTGCGTTCCGCCTGGATCATGTGTCCGGCTGCGGGGCGGACCTGCACGCTGGTAACGGCGTCGGCCTTGAGTTCAGGCAGGACCCTTGTGGTGCCTGGTAAGGGCCGGTGGCCGTGCTTCTCGTAGAAGAAGATAGCCGCGAACAGGCCCGCCGCCACGAGCAACCATAGCCAGGTGTTTCTAGGGTTCATTTACCTCCTGCGCCGCAGCCAGACCAAGCCCCCAAGAACCAGCACACCGCCCGGCAACCCGCCGAGCAATATCCATTCAGCGTTTTGCATCTGCGCTTTGGTCATGACGATCTTAAAGGAATTCAGAGGCCGGGGGCCGGGACCCTGGAGGAACTCCGGTTTCTCCAGCAACCAGTTGACCGCATACCAGGCAAACTCACGGTTGCCCAGCTTGCCAATCTCCTGATTGCTCAGGAAGAAGGAATCACCGGCGACGACCATCCGCGTGGTGCCACGCTCGGTAATGACGTCTTTGATCGCGCCCTTTTCGACTGCGGCGATGAAGGGGAACTGATGTCGCTCCTTGTTGCGATCGCTCTCGACGAACGCCTGCGGGCTGGAGAAGGCGACGGCTTCGACGCGCGGGGCGTCCGCAGCCTGGGCGGAGGCGGAGTTGAGCTTGCCCACGGGACGGGGGCGAACGAGGTCGAGCCCGGTTTGAGCGCCAAGCAGAGGATTTACGATAGGGTGACCGGTGAAAGCGCTGACCACCACGTCAGACTCCTTGTCCGAGTGCTCGGGATCGCTGATGATGAGATCGCCGACCCGGACGCCCCATTTCGCCAGGAGCTTCTCCAGCCCGATAGCCCGATCGAGCCCAGTCCGGTCGTCGAGCGAGTTGGCATTGAACAGGACCAGAAGGCGCCCGCCCTCTTTTAGGTAGGCTTCGATCTTCTCCAGTTCGCTGTCGGCGATGGAAGTGGCCGGCCCCGCAATGATGAGCAGGTTGCAGTTCGCCGGGACCACATTATTGCCCAGCAGGCTGAGTGGCGCCACCTGGACATCATTCTGGCCGAGGACGGTCGAGAACTCGAGGTAGCCGAGTCGCTGGTCACCGCTTTCGAGGTTGTGCTCGCCATGGCCCGTGAGGAAGTAAGCAAATAAGGGCTTCGGGTTGGTGACATGGAGCAGGGCCTTGTTGAAGACCATCTCACCCATAAAGCCGATGATTTTACGCTGGAGGAGGCGTTCGTGCTTCTCATTATGCAGTTCCTCGAGGGCATACTTGCCCAATTCATCCCCCTGAATGGGCGGCGCCGTTTTGCCCTGGCAATCGAAGATGACGAGGTTCTTGTCCGAGGGACCAACAAGCTTGTATTTGGCTTTCAGCTTCTGCGCCGCGCCGGCATCGCGCGTGTAATCAACGGTCTGCACGGAGATCCGCGGGTTCACCAGACTGTATTCGCTAAGCAGGTCCCTGGCCGAACCGTAGAGGTCATCCTTGGTGTCATAGTAGAGGGTCACTACGACCTGGTTGGTGAGCGATTTCAACAGGCTCACTGTTGACGGGGAAAGCTGGATCTGCGTGCGAGTGCTGGCATGAAAGCGCAGGTAGCATTCGCGGCTCAGGTAGTTCACCATGACTACGACTGCCAGCACGAGAACGACGAGGAGAACCAGGTTGCAGATGATGCCCCACCTGCGCCAGGGGGAAAAGCTCGGTTTGGAGTGGGGGTCGGCCGCCATACTATTTCCAGCGGCGGCTCTCCACGACGCGCAAGGTTAGGAACAGGAAGAACAGGGATAAGCTGCCCAGGAGGACCACCGGCCGCGTGTCCACGACCCCCCGCACGAAGTCGCGCATCTGGTCGAAGAAGTTGAAGCAGGCAAGCACTTGTGCCTGCCAGCTTGCGCGCGCGGGCTGTTGGTCTGCTATCCAAGCGAGCATGAAGACACTCGCCCCGAAGACCAGGCTGATCATCGCGGCGACGCCCTGGCTCCGCGTCAGCGCCGAAGCGCAGCAGCCCAGGGAAAGGAAAAAGCCGCCGAGCAACAGAATGCCCAGATACGTGCTGCCAATCGTGCCGGGATCCAAGGCCGCCGAATCGTAGGTGAAGTGGCGCACGATCAGCAGGCAGGGCAGCAGGGGCAGCCACATTACTGCGTAGAAGATCATCGCTGCGGCGAACTTGGCCAGCACCACCTGCAAGTCGCTCACCGGCGTGGTCATGAGCGTCTCGAAGGTGCCCGAGAACTTCTCCAGGGCGAAGAGGCGCATCGTAATCACGGGGGTGGTGAGCAGCAGGATGAGCCAGAAGAGCTGCGTATTGTAAAACACCTCGGTGACCGGCATAGGCGTGGGTTCCCGCTGCAGGGTCACCAGCAGCAGGACAAAGCTGTAGCCCATCATGAACACCGCGGCAGCCAGGATAATATAGCCGCTAAGAGAGAGAAAGAATCCCGCCAGCTCGCGCCGGGTGAGCGTGCACCAGGTTCGCATCAGCCTGCGTCCTCCTCGTCGGGCCGAGTTACTCGGACGTAAATGTCCTCCAGCGAATGGCGATTGCGGGTCAACTCGCGCATGGTCCATCCATGCTCGCGCACGACGGCGAAGATGTGGGGACGCAGATCCAGTCCATCGCGCGGCGTCAGCGCACAACGGAAGTAGTCGCCGTCAAGGGCTGAGACATCGAATTGCTCGACCTCCGCCATCTGGATCCAGCATTCCCGCAATTCCGTGGCCGGCGCAGCAATCTCCGCGATGACCTGGCTGTTGCTGCTCATCAGCTTTTGCAGGTTCTCAGGCGTATCCGCCGCCAGGATTCTCCCCTCGTACATGATCACCACCCGGTGGCACGTCATCTCCGCTTCCGGCAGGATGTGAGTGGAGACGAGCACCGTGTGGGTTCCCCCCAGCCCTTTGATAAGCTGCCGCACGGCGCGGATTTGGTTGGGGTCCAGCCCTATGGTCGGCTCGTCCAGAATGATTAACTCCGGTTCATGCACCAGGGCATCCGCCAACCCAACGCGCTGCCGGTAGCCTTTGGAAAGCTGGCCAATCATGCGCCGGCTGACCTCGGTCAGGCCGCACTGCTCGGTCACGACGTCCACCCGCTCGCGGGAGCGCCTGCGGGTCAAACCCTTCAGCCGGGCGCGGAACTTCAGATACTCTCGCACCCGCATGTCGTAGTGGAGCGGGTTGTTCTCCGGCATGTAGCCGATGCGGCGCCGCACCTCGTCGGATTGGCGGAAGACATCCAGCCCGGCCACGCGGACGGTGCCGGAAGTCGCGGCCAGGTAGCAGGACAGGATGCGCATGGTCGTGCTCTTGCCCGCACCGTTCGGGCCCAGGAGGCCGACGATCTCGCCGCGCCCGACCTCGAACGAAATGTCCGAGACCGCGGTGCGTCCGGCATAGCGTTTGGTCAGGTGGGCAACTTCAATCATCAAGTCATCGCTCATGAACCAGCGTAAAATGCAGTTTAGCCAACATGCGGCAGGTTGAGCCACCAAAATATCCGCTAGCGCGCGGCCAATTCGACGGGGAGAGTGCGCAGCAAATCGTAGGCGCCCATGTGCTGGCGCACGACCACGTCGAGCACGACGCGATCTCCTTTCTTCTTGGCATAGAGCTCCTTGGCGGCCGCGGTCAGGTCCGGCGGGGTCCGCCCGTCAATGGCGGTCACGAGGATGCCGCCTTGCAGACCGGCGGCGGCGGCGGGGCCGTCCGCCTGCACACCGGCGATGATGTAGCCGTCGGAGACGCGCACCTGGTAGCGGGCAGCTTGTTCTGGCGTCAATCCCTCCAGGTCCAGCCCAAGCCTATCCCGGATCATAGCGGCGTTGAACACTTCTTTTTCGGGCACGAGGCGCACCTCTATGTCCTTCTGCGCAGCGCCGCGTTGGACCTTGAGACTGGCCTTCTCAGCGGCGTTCGACACCAACAGGTCAGTGAAGTCTATGAAGCTCTTGGGAGCCCGGCCATTGACCTGCAGGATGGCATCGCCGGGCCTTACGCCGGCCTTCCCGGCGGGGCTTTGCGGCTGCACACTCGTGATGACGAGCGGCGTCGTCCCCACCTTGACCCGTGCCCCGAACCACAGGGACTTCACAAACTCCGTTGGGAAGATGTCCGAAAGCGCTTCCAGCACGCGCCGGATGGGGATGGCGAAGCCGATGCCCTCGGCGAGTTGTCCCTGGTAGTTGCGCAAGACCGCGACATTGATGCCGATGAGTTCGCCGCGCAGGTTGACCAGCGGCCCGCCGCTGTTGCCGAAATTGATGGGCGCGTCGGTTTGCAGCCAGTTAGGTATGTCCATAGGTTCCCCTTCTTTCGCGATGATCCGGCTTTTGGAACTCAGGATGCCGCGCGAGACCGAACCACCAAGGCCAAACGGGTTGCCCATGGCCAGCACCGTCTCGCCCAGCAGCAGATCGTCCTCATGCGCAAAGTGGATCGCGCTGAACTTCTCGCCCGGGCGCGCTTTGAGCTTCAACAACGCCACGTCGCTCTTGGGGTCGCTGGCCACCACGCTGGCCTCATAGACATTTGTCCCCGTGCAGAACTTGACCTCGATCTTGTCCGCCCGTTGGACCACGTGGTTGTTGGTAAGCAGGTAGCCCGCCTCATCAATGACCACTCCCGAGCCGAGGCTGTATTGGGGGTGGGCCGACTGCTGCCCTTGATACGGATACATGAATTGGCGGAAGATCTCCTCGAAGGGGTCCCTGACATGGATGATGGTTTCCGTGGCGATATTTACCACGCTGGGCATGACCTTTTCCACCGCCAGCACGGTCGCGTCCCGGCGGATGTCCGTGTCCGCGCTCTGGCTGCGGGCGCACCCGGTTGCGCCAGCCAGGCACACAGACAGCGCCCACGCTCCAACCCGTCGCAGTCGTCGTTCACTTGCTTTCAAGTTCATATGCATACAACAGTCAACCCCGCATCTGGATTCGTTCAATTCTCACCCAGCGCACCCGTTTTCCGCCGGGGCCAAACCAAGGGCTTGACTTTGCCCGAACTTCAGCGCAAAAGCAATGTCACCATGACTCGGATTCCCGCCAGCTTTTATGCCCAGTGGCGCGTGCGTTGCGGCCTGGCTCCGGTCCTGCGCGAGGACCTGGAATCGCCCCCCGAGCGTCTCCTGCAAACCATTTGGCAGCACCAGCGGCTGCGGCGCGACCAACTACAGACCTTAGACGGACAACCCCTGCGCATTCTTCACCCGGGCTTTCGCAGCGTCGAGGGCGGCCCGGACTTTCGCGCCGCGCTCGTGCAGATGGGCGACGGGCCGCCGCGCAGCGGGGACATCGAAGTGGACCTGCGGTCCAGCGGCTGGCGCGCGCACGGGCACGACCGCAATCCCGCCTTCCGGAACGTCATCCTGCATGTGATCTGGGAGGGCGAGCGGCCTGCTGTGGGCGCGCCGCCCCTGTTGCTGCTGCGCCCCGTGCTGGATGCTCCCTTGGGTGAACTCAGCTTGTGGCTCGGTGGGGAAGCGGCCCAGTCCCTGCCGGAAACCCTGCGCGGCCACTGCTGCGCGCCGTTGCGCCAGCTCCCCGCGGATGAACTCAAGGACCTGCTGCACCAGGCCGCCGAGGTTCGGCTGCACAGCAAGGCAGCGCAATTCCAGGCACGCGCCCGGCAGGCCGGCTGGGAGCAATCGCTGTGGGAAGGCTTGTTCCGGGCGCTCGGCTACAAACACAACGTGTGGGGAATGCAGCGCCTGGCCGAGCTGCGCTCGCGCTGGCACACGCCCCGCATTCAACCCCTGGCCCTCCAGGCGCGGCTCTTCGGCATTAGTGGCCTGCTGCCCGTCGAGCTGACCCGCGCACAGGCGGGAGCCGACGGCTATCTCCGGCGCATCTGGGACCTGTGGTGGCGGGAGCGCGACGAATACCTGGATTGCCTCCTGCCCAAGACGCTCTGGCACTTCCATGCGCTGCGGCCCGCCAACCATCCCCAACGACGCCTCGCACTGGCCGCACATTGGTCGGCGGCAGACGACCTGCCGTCCAGGCTGGAGCAGTGGTGCGCCCGCGAATTGCCGGACGCCGCCCTGCCCCTCTCTCTGCTGGAGACCCTGCAAGTGGAGCCAGACGACTTCTGGTCCTGGCACTACACTTTCCGCTCTGCTCGCCTCAAGAAAGCGCAACCCTTGATCGGTGCCACGCGCGTGACCGATTTGGCGGCCAACGTCGTCCTGCCCTGGCTCTGGGCGCGGGCGGCAGAAGGGAAGAGCGCGAGCATCCAGGGCGCCATCCGGCAGCGGTATTTCGCGTGGCCGGCAGCCGAAGACAACTCGGTGCTCCGCCTGGCGCGTCAACGCCTGCTCGGCGGCGCGCCGGCCCGCATATTGCCCGGCGCGGCGGCCCAGCAGGGGCTGATCCAGATGGTGCGCGACTTTTGCGACCACTCAAACTCGATCTGCGAGAGCTGCAAGCTGCCGATGCTGGTGAAGGACTGGCGTGGGCAGCAATTGGGAAGCTGAGGTTTGTGTTCATGTCCCACTGGGTCTGTGGTATAGGAGTTGCATGACTGCGGAGCGATTCCTGGCGGGGTTGACTGGCCACGACAACGACTTTCAACTTGTGGCCCAGGCGCTGAAGGCTGCGGGGGAACCCTTTTGCCTGATTGGTGGCCTGGCCGTCAACCATTACGTCGAACCCGTCGTGACCTTGGACGCCGATTTCGCGGTGGCGGGTCATTCCCGGGCCGCCCAGGCGCTGCGCAACCATGGCTTCAAAGTCGAGGAGCATCCTCACTCGCTCATCGCCCAACTGCCCGGCAGCCGCTTGCGCGTGCAGGTTACACTCGACGAGCGTTATCAGGCATTCCCCTCTCGCGCGGTGATGGGAGAGGTGTTTGGCGTCCATCTGCCGGTCGCCGCGCTGGAAGACCTGGTGCAAGGCAAGCTCTGGGCCCTGGCCGATCCGCAGCGCCGCGCTTCCAAGAAAGCCAAGGATAAGGCAGACCTGATCCGTATCTCCGAGTCTCACGCTCGCATCATCCCCTTGATCCCGCCGGGCCTGCTGCCGGAAGTGGACGAACTACGCTGAGGCTGCCCAAGGCGCTTAGACGGCTGCCCGGCAATCAAAGCTGATGCCGGGTCGGCGGATGCGACTGTTCAGCCGCGGTCGGCTCTGTTCTTTCGCCCTCGCGGTTATGCATGCAGTCTTTGGGCGCCCGCCCGCCCGGTCCGGCCTGATCCCGGACATTGGCAAATACTATCGCTTGGCTGACCCCTGATTGACTTTCATGAGGGCCGTCAGACTGTTTGGGGTTCAAGCTTTAGCTCGCCATGTGGCGCTTCGCGCTGGACAAGCTCAAGCTTGAACGCCAAGCGTTTTATTGAATGCGGCGCGTCTTCACCAGAGGGTGGCAGCCAGGCGGCCGTGACGCTTGCTTGTCGGCTGTGTCTAAACCACGCTGTCAGCCATGCAATTCCTGCCCATCGCCGAGCGCGAGTTGCGAGTCGCCGCCCACCAGCCCAGGACCTGGTGGCGGCGGGTGCTGACCACGACCGTGGGCCTGGCGCTATTCGCCTTCATGTTTGTTGTGCTGGGCCGGTTCCGCGGTCTGCTCTTCATTGGCCGCGAGCTTTTTTCCGCGCTGAGCTGGGTCGGGATGATCTACGCACTGCTCTCAGGTCCCCTGACCACGGTTGACTGCCTGAGCCGCGAGCGCCGGGACGGCACCCTGGGGCTGCTATTCCTGACCGACCTGCGGAGCTATGACGTGGTGCTGGGCAAGATGGCCGCGGCCTCGCTCCGGATCGCGCTCGACTTGACGGCGGTCCTGCCCTTGGCAGCAATCCCCATCCTGATGGGCGGTGTCAGCCTGACGCAACTCGCCGTGGTTGCGCTAGCCCTTGTGACGATCATGTTCCTGTCACTGGCGGTCGGTACGTGTACTTCGGCGCTGTCTTCCTTCGGCCGGTCTTCGTTGGCAGCGACGCTGGGAGTCCTGTTCTTTCTCACCGTCGGGTTGGAGATGCTGGGGGATGCAATTCCGATCAAGGGCTGGGCAGAGCCCTGGTTCTACATGCTGTGCCCGAGTCGGCTCATGGCGTCCTGCGTCGGGGGAGTGCTGCGAGCGCATCGGTGGTGGTTCTGGCTGAACCTGGGGGGCATTCACCTGTTTAGCTGGATCTGTCTGGTCATAGCGGCCTGGCGCACCAGGAATTCCTGGCGGGACCTTCCGGCCTCGGCTCGGGCGTCGCGGCTGAACCAGCGTTTCGAGGTGTGGCGCAAGGGCAGTGCCACCGCGCGACAAGCCTGGCGGCGGCTCATGATGGACAAAAACCCGGTCGGCTGGGTGGAAGGCCGCGACCGCCTGCAGCACCGCATGCTCTGGGGAATCATCCTCGCCGCCGCCATCGCAGGAGCCATTGCACATCTCCTGGCCCCTGGTAAATGGCCTGACGAAGAGTTCATTGTCCTGTGGCCGATCCTCTCTTACTACGTGCTGTGTGTGTGGATCGCCATCCAGGCGCCGCGCCGCCTGGCGGACGACAAGGAATCCGGAGTGCTGGAGCTCTTGCTGTGCACGCCGCTCAAGCCCGCGGAAATTGTGCGTGGATGCATGGTCATTCTCCGGCGCCGTTTTGGCCGAGCGTTGCTCGCACTCCTAGTGCTCGACGCGGTTCTTGGCCTGGCACATTTCAGCGAGCACGGAGGATGGCACCATTTCCGGGAGGGCCCTCTCTGGCAATTAGCCCTTTCCGCGCTGGTCGTCGCCCCGGTCCAGGCGTACAGCCTGGCGCGGATTGGCATTTATGAAGGCCTGGCGCAGACCACTTCCTTGCGCGCCTCTTTCATGGCGGCTTGGAATGCCGGCCTGCTGCCCTGGATTAGCTGGATTGGCGTCATGCTGGGCCTTGAGACCTCCCAGCGCTATTTGCGGATCCCTGCGCGCCTCACCGACAACCTTGCCTTTGGCGCCTGGGCGAGCGTCCAACTGCTGGTGTGCACCTCCTGCCTAGCTTACGCGAGTTGCCGGCTCCGGTGGAGCTTTCGCTCCCTTGCGGCGCAAACCATTGGCACACGCTGGTGGAAACGATGGTTTCCGCGGCGCGGGTAGAGGGAACTGCCGCCGCTCAAGCCGTTCGCTCTCGACGGCAGCCGCCCTGGGTTGGCTCCTTCCCTTCGCGCACTCCCCACGGACCCCCGAGCCCCGTTTAAATGGGGTGAACACCCCATAGCGGAAGTGCCGAATCGTGCGAGTTTTGGCCAATTCCATTCCTTCTCCTGAGCGCACGGGAAGCGGGAGTGAAAAGTGAACCGACATGCAAACAACCATGAAAAGCGTGGTGCAAAGCGACGCGGGGATGCTGTTGAAGAATGCGCCGGTTTTCGCCACGAAGATTCAATAAATGAAAGGCATCCAATGAAACACCTTACCACGTCACTAGCTCTCGCCGCCCTGACTGCGGCGATGATTCCCGGCCATTGTTTTGGTCTGGCGATTTCCCCTGGCTCAGATTCCACTGCGGCCCTGGGCAATACCTCCAACGCCATCGTCCAGGTTTCCGACCCCGGCGGCAGGGGGACCGGAACCCTTATTCAGATGATGCCGTATAATGGCGGCGAAAACCTCGATTTCCTGACCGCCGACCATGTGGTGCGCGACGCGAGTGGCGGCGGAGCCTCGCTCTTTGCTCCCAGCCAGATCAGCGTCACGCTCAACGGCATTCCCTACGCGAGCGAAGACGTCGCGACGGATTTCAATATTCCCCAGGACGGCAGCAGCGCGGTGGATTTGGCGATCCTCGACGTCTTCATCCCCGGAAGCCAGTTGAACCTGCTCCCCGCCGGCCTGGCGCCGGTGGCCCTGCCCAATGCCCAGCCAGCCGCCAACACGCCCATCACGCAGGCCGGCTATGGACATCAGGCAACCGTCGTCAATGTCAGTGGCACGCTGGCGTATGCGTACTCAACCGTTAACGGCTACGGCGCACCTTACGGCACGCTTAAGGCCGGGCCTAACACCATCAATGCGGCGGGTGTCATCCCCATCACCGGGGCTGTCTCTGACTACGCTGGAATACGCTACTCCTATCAGGGGTTTCAGAACGGCGCCCGCATCAATGGCGCATCCCCCAACTTCAATGGGAGCACCTCCTACATCTTCGCCGGCGACTCCGGCGGTCCCAGCCTCAGCGGCAACACCATTCTGGGCGTCCATTCCAGCTCGGTAACCGACGAGTTCGTCAACGACCCTAACAGCGAGATTGCTTACGACAACGGCGCAGCACCCGGTTACCTCTGGTCGGATGTCAGCGTCTTCGACAACCTGGCTTGGATCAACAGCGAGCTCGCTACCATCTCCATTCCCGAGCCGTCCATTGCGGGCCTTTTGACCCTGGGTTTACTGGGGATAATTCGCCGGCGCACTAGCAAGGGACGCAAATAGCCGCATAATTATTGCTCATTAGTGCATGGTCGGAAGGGTGGCAAAAAGAGGAAGAACCAGCCTTTTTGGGGTGCCTTTTGGGCCTCGGGAGGACCCCCCATTGGTAAGAGAGTGGTAAGCCAGCAGTAAGCCTGTGGTAAGCCAGAGGCAAGCGGAGGGCTGAAGACTTTCTCAGTATTGCGAATGCTACTATTGCGCGGGGGTATTGGGATCCGGGCGCCCGCCCCTGGGACGCCAGACATCACGCAGGCTGAAGAGTAGCTGCCAGGGGAAGTGCTGCCCTTTGTGGTGGTCTCTCGCAGTTGGGTAGGGTAAGAATCCTCGTCCGTAACCTGATCCAACGCTCAACCCGGATGGAACCTATGAAACTCGTTACTCTTCTGGGAGTCATCGTAATGTGCGCCGCCGCTTTCTGCCGCGCCGCCGACACCAACCTCGTGGCCAATGGCTCGTTTGAGCAGAGCGTGCGCCGCGCGGACGCTCCGGACGATTGGGCGTGCGCCGGGAACCCGGCTGTCCGGCAGCAGTTGGCACTGGACACCGGGCGCGACGGCAAGCGTTGCGCGAAGCTCGAGTGCACAGCGTTCGCGGGAGACGGGCCGGACTTCCACGCGATGATCTGCCAAGTGGGCAAGGTCGCTGTTCGTGAGGGGCAATGGTATCGCCTGACTCTGTGGGCGAAGACGGAGGGGCTTAAGAGCGGCTCTATCGAGGTTGCCCTGACCGACACCCGGCGCTGGGAGAATGCCGGACTGGAAGAGGTCTTCACGCCAGGCAGCCAATGGGCAGAGGTTCATTTCCTGTTCCGCGCCAGGCAAGACTTGCCTGCCGAGGCCAGCCGCCTCCAAGTCTGGTTCAAAGGGACCGGCGCGCTTTGGCTGGATGATGTCGTGCTGACTGAAACCAGCGGAGGCCAGCAATGGTTCCCGCAAATCGCCACGGAGGGGGTGAAGAACTTCGTGCCGAACAGCAGCTTCGAGTGCGGCGCGGCCAACTGGGGCAGCTTCACCTACGGCCTGAGCGGGTGGGCAGGCAACCTGTATCGGCTCGAAGGCGAAGTGGATTCGGCGGTGGCGCAGCATGGCCGCTCCAGCCTGAAGATCGCACTCACGCCAAAGACGCTGCCGGTGTTCTATTTCGATTACTACGATCCGGTCCGCCAGCCCGTGCGCCGCGTGCTGGCGGCCAACCAGGGCTGGTTTCGCGTGCGGCCCGGCGAAGCGCTGACCTTGTCCGCATACCTGCGGGCGGATGCTGAGGGCGTGGCGGCGCAGTTGGCCGCGAACGAAGCGCCCGATCATTTGCTGCGCAAGCAGGTGACGGTCGGCAGGGAATGGCAGCGGCATGAGTTCACGTTCACGCCAACGCAGCCATTCCTGTTCATCGCGGTGGGGTTGGACGGTGAGGCCTCCAAATGGGACGCCCCAACTCTGTGGGCGGACGCAGTGCAGTTGGAGCGCGGGGACCACGCCACGGCCTACGAACCCCGGCAGCCGGTCGAATCTTTCGTCGAGACTGCACAGCCTGGGAACATTTGTACGAATGCGACGGCAGGACTGGGCTTCAGGCTGCGGGCTTTCAACAACACGGATCGAGAGCAAAGCGTTCGGGGGAGCTTCCAGGTGACGGATTTCTTCGATCACGCCTTGTCCACCAAGGAAGAGATGCTGCGGGTGCCCCCCCATTCCCATAATAGCTGCGACCTCGAGGGGCCGACCAAGGGACAGCAAGGTTTCTTCCGCGCGACGTGGACCTCGGGCATCTGTACGCAATCGTTGCGTTGCGCGGTCATTACTCCGGCGCCCGCAGGGCTGGCCGACTCGCCGTTCGGCTTCAATCATGCTTACCCCTGGGACTTCCTGGTCCGGCTCGCGCGGCAGGCCGGCATCGTGTGGTGGCGGGACTGGTCGGCCAAGTGGCAGACGGTCGAGCCGGAGAAGGGCAAGTTTGACTTCAGCGCCGCCGATGTGCAAATCCAGCGCGTGCTGGATTTGGACGGCGAGGTCGAGGTGCTGCTGCCATTCCCGTCCGCCTCGTGGTCCACTACCGCGCGGGCGGCGGAGGTGGACAAGGCGGCGGGCAGGAACGATTACCTGCGCAAGCGGCTGCCGCTGAGCTACGCGCCTGCGGACCTGGGGGATTTCGGGAACTACGCCGCCGCGGTGGCGCGTCATTACGGGCAGAGCCGGCCTCGCCCTGTCACCCATTTCCAGATCCTCAACGAGCCCGTCTATACGGATTACGCGCTGCCCAGGAGCTTCGGCTACTCGCTGGCCGACTATCTCAAGATATGCGAGGCCGGGAGCCGCGCCCTGCACGCCGCCGACCCGCAATGCCGCGTCGTGGGGGGCATCAGCGCGAACCTCACTGCCGGGTTGACGCACGATTTCGTGGCGCAGGGCGGCCTGCGGTGGGTGGACGTGTTCGACCTGCACATGTACGACCCGGCGCGCCCGGCCGAGAGCTTCGAGGAGCCTTTTGCCGCTCTGGAGCAACTGATGCGCACCAACGGCGGACCCAAGCCGGTGTGGATTACCGAGTGGGGCTGCTATGCGGACGACGATCCGGCCTGCGTGCCGGAGTCCGTGGGCGACGCCACGATGAATCGCTGTCGCTGGCCGAGCGAGCGAGCGGCCACCGAGCACATTGTGAAGTTCACCGCGGTGTCGTTCGCTCACGGGCTGCGCAAGATCTTCTTCCATGCCGGCACGTGCGGGACCATCAACGGCCCTGACGCCGGCGGCGTCCTCTTTGAATACGGCGGCGCGCCGCGCAAGATGTATCCAGGCGTGTCGGCCCTGACCCGGCTGCTGGGCGTGCCGGACGAATGCGTGAAAGCGATGCGCTCGGACGGGCTGTACGCCTATTTGTTTCGCGTGCAGAATCAGGCGGTGGCAGTTGCATGGTGCGAGCCTGGCCGGTCACGCAAGCTCAGCCCCGGCCTGGCGGTGCAGGCTTACGATATCATGGGGAATGTCCTCTCCCTGGATAGCCTGGTGCTTGATCAATCGCCCGTGTACCTGCAAGCAGCACAGGCGTCTCTGGTTCTCAAGTGCCTGTCGAACTAAGGCCGCCCCTGTCTCGCGGACCATCCGCTGCCTCAGGGCAGTTGCCGGACCCGATAGAACCGGCTCGACAAGCTTGAGGAGACGCGATCCGTCACGGCGAATATGCCACCAGTGCCGAGGACGTTGTTAGTCACGGTCGTCCACGAACCGGCGGTAAGAGCGTCCCGACTTTCAACGATGTAGAGTTGGTTCGACACGGTCGAGAAGCTGAGGTTGATGTTCGTGCCGGCAACGTTGATAGCGGTGAACCGGGGTAGCGTTGGCAGGAAGACGTAATTGGTATAGTCGCCAATTTGGGATAGCAGCGTATCGGAGCCGCCGTAAGGGATGAGTGCGTGACTGAGAATCTCCTGCTCGCTGAACAGGGCCAACCCGGCGCCGTATTCGCTGTCAAGCGCCTGGAGCACCAGGTTGGCGAATATCCCCTGCATGGCGGTGTTGGGATGGAAGCCGTCCGAGACAAAGGCGTCGGTGGGGACAGCATTGGGTGGGCCGGGATCACTGCCGCGCAGGTTGAGGACCACGTTTCCCACCGTGAGCGTTGAGTGCAGATTGGTATTCGGTCCGAGGATCGCCTTCTCCAGCCCATGCCAATCCATGAGTGGCGCCTGATATTTCTGGGCCAGGTTCTTCAGGCCGGCGTTGACGCTCTGGATGGCCGCGTCCACCCGGTCGCGATCCGTGCCGCTGGAGAAGTACGGGGTAACCGCCGGCGTCGCTCCTGGGTCAAACAGGTTCGCCACCACGACGGACACACCAGCGGTTCGGACTGTAGCGAGCGCGGCTTCGATGTTAGTCAGTGTCTGGTTCACGTAGTTTTGAATCTGGGCGGATGACCACAGCCCAAAGTAAATGTCGAGATAGGCGGAGGAGCTGTCAGGGTTGAAGTCGTTGCTGCCGATGGCTAGCACCGCAGTGAGAACCCCGTCCGAGGCGGCCTGGCCCGCCAAACCGGTGTCTTGCCCTTCGCTCAGCAGGGTCGCAGAGGTGGCGCCGGAGAGCGCCCAATTGTATTCATAACCTGCGTTTCGCGGTGAGCCCCAGGTGTTAGTCCCAGCTTGGGCTGCGGTCGGCCCCATGTTCACCCCTCGATACATCACCACCAGTCCGGGCCAATTTGTGGCATAAGTGGAGACGCCGCTGTCCCAATACTCATCGGTAAGACTGTCTCCCATCGCGCCCAGTTTGCCCACCGCCGCCTGGATATTCGGCGGCGCAATCAAGGCGGCCACACCGACCACCATGGCTTGAAGCCATGCGCCGGGAAGCAAGACAGGTTTCATGGGAGCACTATCCTGCTGCGGATCGTCTCGCGCCAGCAATCATTTCCTGCTCAATAGACGCGTGTCCAGAAAAAGTGTTCTGCGTTTGTGCCTGTGGACATTCCACTACGACTGCAAGCCGGCGCTCCCGCCCATGCAACACGACGCTTGCCGCTATGGCTGGACCAGTGCATCTTGGGCGCATGACAAACGCTGGGGATGAGCGGGCAACGGAAAACCTCTCGCTCACTTCATTTCTCCTGGAGTTGGCAGTCTATGCCGCTCTGGTGACCGGCTACTTCTTCCTCGTGCTGCATTTTCTCGGGGGGGCACTGCGGGATCTCTTCGCGACGCGCAGGGTCGCATACGCTTTCGTGGCGCTGGCCCTGATTGTCGGCCAGGGAGTGCTCCTGCAAACGCTCACGACCTGTCTGTTGCAGTTCTTTCAACGCCTGCTGAAACGAGATTAGCGCATGGACTTCGCCATCTCTGGCGTACACGTCAGCCCGCTCTATCTTGCAGGGGTGGGCTTTCTCGTCGGCATTCTAGGCGGATTCTTCGGTGTCGGCGGCAGCTTCCTGGCCGGGCCGGCCTTGTTCGCCGTCGGGGTGCCCATGAACTTCGTCGTCGGCACAGACCTGGCCCACATCGTGGGCAAGTCCATCGTCGCCGTCAAGAAGCACCGCTCCCTGGGCAACGTGGATTTCAAGCTCGGTCTGATCATGGTCATCGGGACCATTGCCGGCGTGGAAGCGGGCGCCCAAATGGTGCAGCACCTGAAACGGGTGGCGAAAGCCGACGTGGTGATCGCCAGCGCGTTCGTTGTGGTGCTGGTGGCGATGTCCATCTTCATCGGCTGGGAGAGCTGGAAGACGCTCCAGATGCGGCGCTTCGGCAAGAGCCGGCCCTTCAGCACCAGGCGGGACGTATCGGTGATTGCTTACGTGGCCAAGTGGGTCCAGGCGTTCCGCATCCCGCCGATGATTCGCCTGCCGGCCTCGGAGATCAGGCAAGTGTCGCTCTGGCCGATTTTGGCCGTGGCGATTGTGGGCGGCCTCTTCAGCGGCTTTCTGGGTGGTGGCGCAGGCTACCTCCGCATGCCGGCGCTGGTGTACATATTGGGGGTGCCGACCCACGTGGCGGTGGGCACCGACCTGTTTGAAGTCGTCATCTCGGCTGGCTACGGCACCTTCACCCACGCGCTCAAAGGCAACGTGGACATCCTGATGGCACTGGTCATGCATACCGGTGCCGCCATCGGCGCCCAGATCGGAGCGACGCTGACGCAGAAAGTCCACGGCGCGGGCATCCGGCTGGCGTTCGCTCCCTTGCCGCTCCTGGGTGCGGCCCTGATGGTTTACACGCTCCTGACCAGGCGTTGAGAAGGGCGATTGAGAAGGTCCCTTTATGGACTGCGGCGGCAAGCGAAGCGCGACGCCGCTTTGCCTGACAGCAACCGGCCCTGCTTCAAGCATCTATGCCTATTCCAGCCAAAGCGGCGTCGCGCTTCGCTTGCCGCCGCAGTCCACGTCGGTGGCCCCGCAATACACCCCTGACTTTGTGATTCGCCCTGGGCACTGAGTGAGTATTGACCGCGAATTTCTTTCCGTTAGTCTTCGTCCACCTATTGCTGCAACAACGCATGTATCGAGAACACACTTTATGGAAATGAACACCACTCCTTCAGCCTCCGCGCTTCCGCGCAGGGACTTCCTCAAGAAAACGGCTGCTGCCGCGACGATGGTGGCGGCCTCGCCGCTGTTTAAGACGCCCGTCTATGGCCAGAACCAGGCGCCCTCCACCGGCCGCGTGATCGGAGCCAATGACCGCATCCAGGTGGCCATCGTCGGCGTCGGCTTCGGCATCGGGCAGAACCACCTGGTCGGCATTCAGGAGAAGGCCAACGAGAACAACACAGTGATCGTGGCGGCATCGGACGTGTTCAACAAGCGGCGCGATTTCGCCAAGGCCAAGGCCAACCTCAAGGATGCCGACGTTTACGACGATTACCGGAAGCTCCTGGAGCGCAAGGACGTTGACGCGGTGCTGGTCGCCACCCACGACCCGTGGCACGCGCAGATTACCATGGATTCGCTGAACTCGGGCCGCCACGTCTATTGCGAGAAGCCGCTCACGCGCTATCTGGGCGAGGCGTTCGAGGTCTATGACACGGTGAAGAAGAGCGGCAAGATCTTCCAGGTGGGCTCGCAGGGCTGCTCCGCCGGCGGCTACGCCAAGTGCGCTGAGATGATCAAGGCGGGCAAGATCGGCACGCTGGTCTGGGCGCAGGCGTGGTATTCGCGCAATAGCCTGAACGGCGAGTGGAATTACGCGCTGGAAACCGAGGCCACCGCGGAGAATATTGATTGGGAGCGCTGGCTCGGACCCGTAAAGCAGCGCGATCCCTTCAGCCAGCAGCAATATCATCGCTGGCGCAAATACTACCGCTATTGCGCCGGGCCGCTGGGCGACCTCGCCCCGCACAAGCTTCATCCCCTGCTCCTGGCCACCGGCAGCCCCGAGTTCCCGGTGCGGGTGTGCTCCATCGGCACGCGCCCCGTCCACATTGACAAGAACGTGCCCGGTACCGATGAGCGGGAGACCCCCGAGCACGCGCAACTGCTCGCCGAGTTCCCCAGCGGGTTCGTGATCATGGTGACGTGCTGCACGGTCAACGGCACCACCCCGGGCACCAGCCTTTACGGGCACAAAGCCACGCTGGAGGTCGCCGCTTCCGGCGAACGCGTGGCCCTGGCACCCCAGAGAGAGTTCGGCGATGAGATTGACCCGGAGACCGTCAGCAACCTCACGCCGGAGGACATCCGGACGCACGAGAAGAACTGGTTCGATTGCATCCGCACCGGCAAGCAGCCCAACGCGAATATTGACCTGGCCATCCGCGTGCAGACGGTCATCTCGCTGGCGGAGATGTCCGACCGGCTGAAGATTGCGTGCGTGTTCGACGAGAAGACGCGCAAGGTGAGCACTGACGGCGGCACACCGGTGACGCCCATCACCTACGGCACGCTCCCGCAGTCCTAAGCGGGGGTTTGGAATGTCGCGACGGGTTTCGTGGGCCAAGCCTGCGAAACCCGTTCGCATTGTGGAGATGGCGGCCCCTGCGGCGACCTGCCCGCGCGCGTTCACGCTCCTACGCTTCGACGCCTCAACGCTTTAACGCTCCGTGCCCACCGTCACTCTCGCCCGTCACGCCATGGCGACCCGCTTTGAGCTCGTGCTCTACGGGGATAACCCGGTGGCTTTGCGGGCGGCGGGCGAAGAGGCGCTTGATGAAATCGAGCGCCTGGAGGCCCAACTAAGCCTATTCCGCCCGAGCAGCGAGATCGCCCATCTCAATGCCCGCGCTGCCCAGGCCCCGGTGCGGGTGACACCACCCGTATTCGCCCTGCTGCAGCATGCGCAACGCCTGCACCAGGAGAGCGGGGGTGCCTTCGACATTACGATCGCCCCGCTGGTGCGCTGCTGGGGCTTCATGGACGGCAGCGGCCATCTTCCCCGGGCCGGAGAACTGGAGGAGGCGCGCGCCTGTGTGGGTATGTCGCTGGTGCAGCTTGATCCGCGCGATTTCACGGTGCGCTTCTTACGTCCGGGCGTCATGCTCGATCTGGGTGCCATCGGCAAGGGTTACGCCATCGAACGCGCCGCCGAGGTGCTGCGCGAAGCAGGGGTTGCCAGCGCCTTGCTGCACGGCGGCACCAGTTCAGTCCAGGCGCTGGGCCACCCGCCCGACGCCGAGGCCTGGAAGATCGCCATCGAACGCCCCCGACCGGGCCTCGCCCGCCCGCCATCGCCGGCCCCTGGCCAGCAGCCCAGCTTGCTGGCCACCGTTCCCCTTTGCGACGAGGCGATGTCTGTCTCCGCCGTCTGGGGCAAGTTCTTCCAGGCGGAAGGGCGGACTTACGGCCATGTCCTCGACCCTCGCACCGGCCAGCCTGTCGCGGGCACGGCGTTAGCCGCTGTGGTGCTTCCCTCGGCGACAGAGGCCGACGCGCTGTCCACGGCCCTGTTGACCCTCGGCGCCGCCGGACACGACAGCATCGCGAATCTTCGCCCGGACATGAGGACTCTGGTCGTCGCCGAATCGGCTGCGGGCTTCCACGTCGAAGGCCGGCGGATAGCGTGCGCGTCAATTTGATAATTCAGTTACCAGCGGCTAGGTTCTGAGTGAAGTGATATGCTAGCGGATAGGTATTACATGCGCCGCGAGCCGTTCAGGATTCCCTGGTCGGCCACGCTGGCGCTGTTGATCGTGAACGTTCTGGTCTTCCTGGGCCAGATCGTCGTGGAGCACTTCACTCGGTTCCCGATCCTGGACTACCTCGCGCTGAGTAAGGAAGGTCTGCAGCACGGGTTTGTCTGGCAGTTGTTGACCTACCAATTCCTGCACGGCGGCTGGCTCCACCTGCTGCTCAACTGCTGGGCCATTTTCGTCTTCGGCCGAGAAGTCGAGAATACGCTAGGCCGAGCCAGCTTCCTGACGCTGTATTTCAGCAGTGGCGTGGTGGGCGGACTGGTGCAGGCACTGGCGGGGGTTTTGATTGGCGGACGTTTCGCTTACCCGGTAGTCGGCGCGTCTGCTGGAGCCTTTGGCCTGGTCGCCGCTTTCGCCACGCTTTTTCCCGAGCGGCCATTGATGCTGCTTCTCTTCTTCATTATCCCCCTGAGCATGCGTGCCAAGTTCCTGCTGCTCTTTGAGGCCATCGCGACCGGGGTTGGCCTTTTCGCGGGGATGGACAACGTCGCCCATGCCGCTCACTTGGGGGGCATGCTCACCGGCATTGTCTTCATCCGCTACGCCATGCATTGGCACTGGCCGCAATTCAAGCGTACCTGGGTACAACCGCCTCGCCGGCTGGTTACCGTTCTGCCCCGCACTTCCGCAAGTTGGGCCCAGAGCCGGGGCAGCGTAGATGAGGACCTGCCCCCCGAAGAGTTCCTGGCCAAAGAGGTTGATCCCATCCTCGACAAGATCTCGGCCCACGGCATCCAAAGCCTAACCGCGCGCGAACGCCGCATTCTGGAAACCGCCCGCGAGAAGATGGCCAGACGCTGACCCGGGGCGCGGAATTCCAAAGACCGAACTGAGCCTTGGCAACCTGAGGCAGGAGGCAAGTCTTTGCCATACCGCCGGCCAATCTGGGTCTGATTAACCCAGTTTCCGTCAAAAGGCTGGTTTTGGGGCCGACACACCCACCCCAGCCTGTCCCGCTCCCCGCCGTTACCTCACCGTAGCACCTCTTATCGCCGATAAGAGGTGCTACGGTGAGGATAGGGTGAGGATAGGGTGTGATGGCGGTGTGCAGATGCGCTGCGGGAGGGCCGTGGAGGTTGGAAATCACCGAAAATAAGGCGCGTAAAGGCGGGGAAACGTATGCCCAGGGGCGACGAAAGGCGCCGGCCTTGAATTCGGTCTTCGGTCTTCGGATTTCGGAATTCGCGCTCCTCCCCGTCTCGACAATCGTGCTGAAGCTTCCTAAAATCGGGCCATGATTCAACGCTACTCCCGCCCTGCGATGCGGGACATTTGGAGCGAACAGCGCAAGCTCGATATCTGGCTGCAAATTGAGCTGCTGGCGAGCGAGGCGCTCTGCGCCGCGGGACTTGTGCCTAAGAAGGACTTCCAGCAGATGAAGGCCCGCGCGGCCTTCACCATCGAGCGCTGCAAGGAGCTGGAGCGCACCCTGAATCACGACGTCATCGCCTTCACCACCAATGTAGGAGAGAACATCGGCGCGCCGGCCAGCCGCTGGCTCCATTTCGGCCTGACCAGCAGCGACGTCGTGGATACCGCTTTCGCCGTGCAGATGGTGCAGTCGGCGGACATCCTGCTGGAGGATGTGCAGGCCCTGCGCAAAGTCATAGCTGTCAGGGCGAAGCAGCACCAGTTCACCCCCATGATTGGCCGCAGCCACGGCATCCACGCCGAGCCCACGACGTTCGGCCTGAAGCTGGCGCTGATGTACGACGAGTTCGGCCGGGCTCTGCAGCGGCTGGAATCCGCGCGTGAGGCGGTGGCGGTCGGCAAGCTGTCCGGCGCCGTGGGCACAAGCGCGCATCTCTCCCCCAGGATCGAGGCCTTCGTCTGCCGAAAGCTCCACCTTCGCCCGGCGCCGATCGCCACCCAGGTCGTCCAGCGCGACTTGCACGCCGAGTTCATGAACGCGCTGGCCCTGGTAGGCGCCAGCATCGAGCGTTGGGCCACCGAGTTTCGGCATCTCCAGCGCACCGAAGTCCTGGAGGCGGAGGAATTCTTCGCGCGCGGCCAGAAGGGTTCGAGCGCCATGCCGCACAAGCGCAACCCCATCACCAGCGAGCGCCTGAGCGGCCTCGCGCGCGTGCTGCGCGGCAACGCCATCGCCGCCCTGGAGAACGTCTCCCTATGGCACGAGCGCGACATCAGCCACAGCTCCGTCGAACGAATCATCTTCCCCGATTCCTGCACGCTGCTCGACTACATGCTCGTCACCCTGACCAGGCTCGTCGAGGGCCTGATCGTCTATCCCGAGAACATGCGGCTGAACCTGGGGCGCTCGCTAGGCATGTGGAACTCGCAGACTGTCCTGCTCGCCCTGATTAAGAAGGGCCTTACCCGCGAGCAGGCCTACGACCTCGTCCAGCGCAACGCGATGAAGACATGGGAGGTAAAGCACGCGGGCCGCGAGGACGCCGACTTCCTCGCCCAACTCCAGAGCGACCCTGAGGTAGCGCGCCATTTCAAGAAGGGCGAGCTGGAGAAGCTCTGCTCCCTGGAGTTTCACTTCAAGGAAGTGAAGAACCGGTTCCGGAAGCTGGGGTTGCAGTGAAGCGCTCGACAGGAGTGGCAGCTCGACCCTTGGCCAAACCGGCACCGCTGCGCGCTGTAGCGGCAGGCATCCTGCCTGCCGTAGAGGGCGGCATCCTGCCGCCCGAACCGGCGCTCGAATGTTGCGGAACGGCCCTTCCGCCGGGCAAGATGCCCGGCTCTACGGCAGGCAGGATGCCTGCCGCTACGCGCGGACGACGCCCTCTTGCGCCGCAGATTTCGTGGCCGGCTATCCTCCATCCCCCACGCTCCATCCTTGCCCCTGTCTGTGCCTTGCTGGGCCTGTTCGTATTCTTCACCGAGCGCCCCGCCTTCGCCCAGGAGTCCTGGCCCGATGCCCTCAGTCGCATGCCCCTGCCCGCGAACGTCACGCAACTGACCCGCACCAACTGCGTGGACCTCCTGTGGCGCGCGTTTCAATCCAACGGCGTGGTGAAAGCCCTGGTCCTCATGCCGGGCGCAACCGACACCTGGTATATGTTTCAGCCGGCCCGGGTGGTCCTGACCAACGCCAACCCTTCGCTCCTCGACGCAATCTCCGCGCTCACCAACCAGACCCGCATCCGCGCCACCTTCCGCCCGCCGTTTCTGCTCCTGCACACCGGCGTGGACGTCCTGGAACCTGTAATCCAGGTCGAGGACGCCCGGACGGCGGCCAAGCTCAAGCAAGCCCGGTTCGTGCCGCACGGCGTTTATAACGACCGGGATTGGGACTTCATGCAGCCGATCCTGAAGAAGAACCTTAAAGTCGCCATGCGCCCGTGGAGGTATTCGACTGACTCATGGCACTTCTACCGTCACACCTTCGCGGCGTGGGACCTGACCGGCTGGGAAGCGCTGGAGGCCACCGCGATGGCCGCCAAGACGACCTGCACCATCTACCGCAATAAGGTGGTCTTCCAGGTGGACATGCGTGTGCCCGATCCGGCCGCCCAGTCCTTCCGCCCTGGGTCCTGAAGCGTGAGGTACTGGTCCCGCCTGCTCCACAAGAAAGGCGTTAGCCTGGATCTTTCTTCAATCCCTTCCCCTGAAAACTGATGGCGACTTTATCAGTCGGATAGACGGTGACATGAATATTCGCAGTCTCCGAAAGCGTCGTGTAGATCATCATGGGATAACTCTGCGTCGTCTCCGGCTTGCCATCTTTCTCCGGGGTGGTGATGACCATACCAATCGGCTGCCGAATCTCCGGCTCTCCAAATGCTGCAGTTACATCCTGAACTGTGCGCATGGCTTTCGTCAGCTCGGACAAGCTATGCTGCTCCGCGCGTGTGAGTCGATGAAATAGATCATCGCGCCGCGAGTTCGGCATTCGACCGCCGCAGAAGGGGCAATGGTAAATCATCATCATCGTCTCTTCGCTCGTGCTCGTGCGGTAAATGAAGTGATACTCGTTGAGCTTCGGGTCGAAGCGAATGGGCGAGTCCGGTTGATTGGCCTGCAGTTCCAAGAACCCGCACTTACATGGCGCTATTCGGTTGTTTGGCATGGCGATGCGCTCTTGCAGGCTAACGATCAGCGCACCGATGGCGGCCCGCCGCTGGCTCCCGAATTGCCATGACCCATAGCCGGGCCGCCATTCAGTGGAGCGCCGGGTTCGGCCCTCCCGCTCATTTGCTCGGCGAAGGCTTTCATCTCTTGAATTGTGGCCTCGGGTACCTGCGCTCTGGGAATGGGATAACCCTGTGGACCCGCCAAAAATATGAAGAGGTAATCCGGGGTTAGTGAGACGCGACTCACTGATGACCAAAGGTAAGTTCCCTCTCCAACCGGAGAGGAGGATGCGATTTGCTTTTCAGTGAGGTCCACGGTGTACGTACCAAAGGCCTTTTGGTAAGAGGACTCCTTTAGGAGCTTTCCCAACGTTTGTAGCAGGTAGTGCCTATGCAACCACGGATAGAACACTGCCCAGACAACCGCAATGAGTAACAATGGCGTTACGAGCACTAGGTAACGATAACCCGCTTCTTTGAAGTAACCCAACGCGCCAACCAGAACCATCGCAAAGGGCACGCTTGCATGGGTAAGAATCCTCGACCTTCGGACCGTTGGCGAGGACGCGTAGTAGTGCATAGTCATTGCCAGCACTTCCTCTTTCCCGACCTTGAAAGTTGCCGTGATCATGGCGATTTGGCCGAACAAGTGATTACACAGACTCGGATAGCATGCTCCCCAAGGGTGATATCCGACTCAATTGACTAGCATACAAACGACTTGATGTCATTGGATATTAGAGCAGAAACGTCAAGAAGTCTTGCCGCTTTCGTCCTTGCCTTCAGCCGTGCGGAGGCGGCGGGCAGAGGACTGGCCGCCGGGCCTGGAGGCTGTCCGGCGGACCGCGTGGGCGGGCGGGCGTTGTCCGACGCCGGAGCTAATCGGCTTAGGCGCGCGTGCCGGCAGAGGCCTGAACGCATGTTCGCGGGGGGATCGCGCTCGAGACGTGGCAAGTGCGCGCGCCGCACGGCCCGAGCCAAAGCCGTGCCCGGGTGTTTGCGCCGTGACGGGCGAGCGCCGATCGGGTAGGCGGCTGAAGCCGGGACGGTCGGGAGCGCTCTATGTGCCCCATTTTGGCTTCCGTTTTCAGCGGCGAGCATCTCATTTTATGAGCAGCTTCTCACAGGTGCGGCTGGTATCGGCATGCTCTGAGCATCCACCACTCCGGCAAGCGGGCCAAAATGGCACAGCCGGAAAACCCGCGAGTATAAGCAATCCGAATGACCAAAGGAGTCCCGGAGGCTGAAAATGCCCGAAACTGGCCATTTTCCTCCGGAATGGGGCCCCCCCTCGTACCAGACAGGTACGAGACACGTACGAGACAGGTACTAGCCAGGTACGAGCCTGAGGGTGGCTGTGCCTCCTGCAATCATGAGCGCTTATGAAGCCTGGCGCGGGGTGTGGGCCAATTTGGCAAGCTGCTGGCAGCAGATAGGTATTGGGGATTGGGGAATTGGGCGATGGGGTAGCTACGGTGCAAAAAGTGGGATGCTCACCGGAGCGCGGAGTCATATACAGTGTCATTGACGGGGTCCTTATGGACTGCGGCGGCAAGCGAAGCGCGACGCCGCTTTGGCTGGAGTCGGCTCAGATGCTTGAAGCAGCGCCGGAGGGTGTCAGGGAAAGCGGCGTCGCGCTTCGCTTGCCGCCGCAGTCCACATCGGAGGCCGCGCGATACGTGGCATGGGCTACGGCAGGGACCGTCTCTGGGTTCGAAGGTGTGGGACCGGTCACACCCCGACGCCGCACCGGTGCGGCTCCCATGTTGATCTAGTTTTCGGAGGGGGATAGATGCGGCAGGTGAGATTGCCGACCGCGATGCCTCAGGAAGCTCCTATCGCGGGAAATCGTGGGTGAGGATGGCTTCCAGGCGGCGGCAGATTTCCCGGCCATAGTCCGTCCAGATCCCCTGGCCCCAGTAGCGGTAGCAACTGGTCTGTGAGCACAACAGGTAGAACAGCGCATTCCGGTAGCGGGGTTCGTTCGTGGGCACGCCGGTCTTGAGGACCTTCTCGTAGAAGAGCGAGCTGCACTTCTCTATCGGTCCGAGCAGGGACTCGTAGCCCTTGACCCAGGAGATGTTGTTGGTCCAACTGCCCCCTTCCATGTGGAAGCGGTGGTCAGCTTTCTTCAACTGCTCGATGACCTGCGCCAGGCGCTCCGGCCCTTCACCGGGCTTGAACTGCTCCCAGATGCGCTTCTGGCAGATGGGCTGCACAACCGGCAGGTCCTTCTCCTGGATGCCCGAGGCATACAGGTGTTCCAGGTACTCGCTGACGTTCAGGGGCGGGGTCTCTGAGCCTGAACTTTGCCGCATGACCTCCATATACTTGCTCGGGAACTCGTTCATCATCACGCCGCCGTTCTCGCCGTCGGCGATCTGCGACACGAGCGGCGCGACCTGTTTCCCGCCCAGCTCCCAGCGGGAAAGTCCCTTCGCCTCGTAGTAAGGCTGCATCTGCGCCACGAGCTTCGTGTCGCTGCCCTGGGTCTTGATGATCGCGATGATGCTGGCTTCCTCGCCTTTGTTGTTCCGGCACACGAGCCGGTGCGGCACGTGTTTGCGTTCCGGGCCCTGGCCATTCTCCGGCCGCTCGACGGTGTGTTCCTGCACGAGCACCCATTGGTAGCCGCAGTCCTTTAGCGTCTTCACGAACTCGTAGGCGGTGTCCGGGTGGTTGGGCAGGGCCATTTCCGCCGGCGAAAACCCGCGCACGCGGCTCAGGGCCTCAAGCCCAAAGATGGCGGCGAAGTGATGCTGCCAGGCCTGGACATGCAAGCGGAAGTCCTGCACGGGCGTGGACGGCGCCACAGCATGGCCCCATGTGTTGCCGAGCCAGTCCACGGCGCTGCGGTAGCGCGGGTCGCACGTGATCCGCTTCAGGTTATCGAACACATCATTCAACCCCATCTGGCGCAGGCCGTGCAGCAGCGTGCCCGAATAATCCAGCATGATGCGGGGCTGCTTCCCTTCGTCCATGAGTTGCGGTATGAACTCGCCCATGCGCTTGTAGCACCAGTGGAATACCGAGGCATTGTGGTTATCGCCGATGCCAGGGTTATCCATCATATACTTGAGATTGCTGATCATCTCCGCCGTGCTCAGGTTGGAGCCGCCAGCCGGGATGAGAGGCTGGTGCATGTGCAGCGCGCAGGCAAAGCCGCTCTTGATCCCGCCCCAATTCACTCGGCTCTCCGGCAGAAAGATTTGGCGTCCGGCACTGCCCCGCATTGCGGATTTGATCTGGTCCTCAGCGCCACAGATGTTCGGCAAGCTCCCGACGTATTCAGGTAAATCACTCATAGGCTATCAACTCTTTTGCGGGTAAGCTCCCTGAGAAGCTGGGGTTCGTCAACTGGAGGGAATCCTTTTGGACTGCGGCGGCAGGCGAAGCGCGACGCCGCTTTTCCTTTCAACATTCATGTATAATCGCTCAGTTTGCGCCAACCGCAGCCAAAGCGGCGTCGCGCTTCGCTTGCCGCCGCAGTCCACATTGGCGGCTGCTTTGGCTCTAAGCCTCATGGGTGACTCGCCCCAATTCGCTGGCGAGGATGGCGGTGGTTCGGAATAATTCCGGCGTGCCCAAATGGTGCAAGACCATCATTGCGATCCTGCTGCTGCCGGTGTGCGTCGGCGCCGGGTGCGCGTTGTGGATGGTGCTGCGGGCCAGCGGGGAGGCGGACACGACCTGGGTGCCGTTCCTGGCCGGGGCCGCGTGCTGGGTGGTGATCTATATCCTGCTCCCGAAGCCGATGTGGATCTATGTGCTCGGGCATGAACTGACGCATGTGCTCTGGACTTGGCTGCATGGTGGCCGGGTCAAGAAGTTCAAGGCGTCCGCCAAGGGCGGGCACGTGGTCGTAACCAAAAGCAACTTCGCCGTGGCGCTGGCGCCTTACTTCTTCCCGTTTTACGCCATTCTCGTCGTGTTCCTGTTCCTGCTGGGGCATTGGGTATGGGATTGGCGCCATTACCTGGTCTGGTTCCATCTGCTGCTCGGGGCCGCCTATGCCTTCCACGTGACCCTGAACTGGCATATCCTGCGTTACAGCCAGAGCGACATTAGTGAGCAGGGCTACCTGTTCTCGACGGTCGTCATCTTCCTGGGCAACGTGGCGGTGTTGGTAGTGGGCATCCCGTTGCTGGTATCCAAGGTGGGCGTGCTGACGGCACTGGGTTGGTGGCTGGGTTGCACGGGTGAGGCACTTCACCGGCTCTGGAGAGTTCTGTGAGCAAGCGTGACATCGCCGGCACATGGTCCGGGGTCACGGAGCTAACAGCGAAGGAGGGAAGGCGCGAAGAAGAGCAGGGAGTTGCTCTTCCCTGTAGCAGTATCCCCGCGATCATTCGCTCCTCTCTTCCCGTCTTCGCGTCTTCGCTGTTCATCTTCTCCTGCGCGCATTTTAGGCTTGATAGGCGCCGCACGACAGGCATCACTACAGTCGGCGTTTATGCGTGACTCGATCAATCGGCGTGATTTCCTCAAGCTCACCGGCGCGGCGGGCGCGGGCCTGGGTTTGCTCCACTATGGCGCCAGCACGGGGCGCGCGGCTCCGGCCGGCGCCAATGACAAGCTCACCGTGGCCGTGGTCGGCACCAATGGACGGGGCCTTGCGCATATTGAATGCCTGACCGGCCTGCCGGGCGTCGAGATTGCCTATATCTGCGACGTGGACGAACGCGCCGTGGCCGGGGGCATCAAGGCCACGATGAAGCAGCAGGAGACCGAGCCGAAAGGAGCGAAGGATTTCCGCAAGGTGCTGGAGGATAAATCGGTGGACGCGATAACCATCGCCACGCCGGACCATTGGCATGCGCCGATGGCGATCCTGGCGCTGGCGGCGGGCAAACATGTCTATCTCGAGAAACCGTGCAGCCATAACCCTGCCGAAGGCGAGCTCCTCATCAAAGCGGTGAGCAAGTATGGCCGCGTGCTTCAGATGGGCAATCAGCGACGCTCGTTTCCCAACATCCAGCAGGCGGTCAAGGAGATCCACGACGGCATCATCGGCCGCGCCTATTACGGCCATGCTTGGTATGACAACGCGCGCGCCTCAATCGGCCACGGCAAGGAAGCGCCCGTTCCCGGCTGGCTGGACTACGAGCTTTGGCAAGGCCCGGCGCCAAGGCGGCCTTACCGGGACAACCTGATTCACTACAATTGGCATTGGTTCTGGCACTGGGGCACCGGCGAGGCCCTCAACAACGGCACCCACGAGGTTGATGTCTGCCGCTGGGCGCTCGGGGTGGATTGGCCGACCCGCGTCTCCTCGAATGGTGGCCGCTACCAGTTCGAGGATGACTGGGAGACGCCGGACACGCAGATGATCGCCTGGGACTACGCTGACAGGAAGTCCATCAGTTGGGAAGGGCGGAGCTGCAACAGATACCCCGTCGAAGGCCTGGAGCGCGGCGCGATGGTCTATGGGACCAAGGGCGCTGTCTTATTGGACAGCAACAACTACACGGTCTTCGATGAGAAGAAGAAAGTGGTCAAGCAGATGAAGGAGAAGTCCGAAGCCGATCTGACCAATACGCTCAGTGCGACGGGCATGCGGCTGGACCAGTTGCACTTCAAGAATTTCGTGGCGGCTATTCGGAACGGCGAGCAGCTCAATTCGCCTATCGAGGAAGGCCACAAGAGCGTCACGACGCTGCACCTGGGCAACATCGCCTGGCGGATCGGCCATGAGATCCACTGTGACCCCGCCAACGGCCACATTCAGAACGATGTGAAAGCGGCTAAGCTGTGGAAACGGGAGTATGAACCCGGCTGGGCGCCGGTCGTGTGAAAGAAGGCTAAAGGCTGAAGGCTGAATGCTAAAGTGTGAGAAGTACTATTATGAAGAAACTAACGTTATTGACCCTAACAATCCTTACGTGTGCATCCGGCCTGGCGCAGGACACCGCCAAGTCTTCCAGCGCGGCTGACAAGCTGGGCTGGCAATTGGCGGTTCATGCCTACACGTTCCGCAGATTCACCATCTTCGAGTGCATTGACAAGACTGCCGCACTCGGGCTCAAGTACATGAGCTTGTCAGGCGCCGTGAGCCTGGATGGTTCCAACAGCGTGACTACGGTGACCCTCTCGGACAAGGACGCGCAGAGGATCAAGGATGCCGCGACCGCCAAGGGCCTCAAGCTGGTCAACATCGGCGTGGTGAAGCTGCCGCCCGACGAGGCGGAGAGCCGGAAGGTGTTCGAGTTCGCGAAGAGGATGGGCATTGATACACTGGTGGCGGAGCCGGAGCCTGACGCCCTCGACACGGTCGAGAAGCTCTGCAAGGAATACAACATCAAGGTGGGCATTCACGACCATCCCAAGCCCTCGCATTATTGGAACCCTGACACGGTCCTGGAAGCCGTCAAAGGCCGCACGCCGTTGATGGGTGCCTGCGCCGATACGGGACACTGGCTGCGCTCGGGGCTCGATCCCGTGGAATGCCTGAAGAAGCTCGATGGCCGGGTGATCTGCCTCCACTTCAAGGACCTCGTGCCGCAAGAGCCCACGGCTCAGGGCGATGCCGCACCGAAGAAGAATAAGAAGAAGAGCGAGTCCAAGGCGATGCACGATGTGCCTTGGGGCACCGGCGTGGGGAACATCAAGGCGCAGATGGCCGAGCTCAAGCGCCAGCACTTCCACGGCGCGTTCTGCGTCGAGTATGAATACCACTGGGAGAACTCCATGCCCGAGATTGCAGAGTGCGTGAAGTTCTTCAACGCCACCTGCGCTGAACTGGCCAAGACCCCTTAAGAGGCGTCTCAAGGATACTTTATCTGACCGCCCGTGACGCTCGCAGAGTTTCCACTGCCGGTGCTCAAGTTGGTGAACCAGTAAATCGCGTTGGTCGGCACAAAACCGCCAATATGATTGGTGTAATGCAGCGCGGCACTCGTGGTCAAGGTCGAGATGGCACAAAGATTGGTGACGCCTCCCACGGATGGGCTGGCCTCAATGCACAAGGATTCGTTGGCGCTGCCGGTCACCGCTGCGGTATTCAAAACAACACTCGCGTTGATCATCAACGGCCAGCCGTAGTTGTTGGTGTAGCGCTGGCCGTCAATGAAGTTGGTCTGAATGATAACCGGCGACGGAGGCAGCAGGACACCCGCGATGTAGGTCTGGGTCTGGCCGGAACCAATGCGGATGATGTTTGTATCCGTGGGAACCCCCCCATTGCCGATGTCAATGTTACCGCTGCCCGTGGTTATGTGAGCACCCGCCAGATACCCCAGCGCGATGTTGTTGCTCCCGGTAGTCAGAGCCTCAAGCGAATTCACGCCGATGGCCGTGTTCTCGGAACCGCTCGTGTTGGAGTAAAGCGCCTGGGAACCACTGGCCGTGTTGTTGGAGCCGCTCGTGTTCAAGTAAAGCGCCTCATAGCCATTGGCCGTGTTGTCGGAGCCGCTTGAGTTGACGGAAAGCGCCTCGAAGCCAACGGCCGTGTTGTCGGAGCCGCTCGAGTTGTTGAGAAGCGCCTCGAAGCCAACAGCCGTATTGTCGGAACCGCTCGTGTTGGAGTAAAGCGCCTGGGAGCCATTGGCCGTGTTGTCGGAGCCGCCCATGTTGTTGAGAAGCGCTTCATAGCCAATGGCCGTGTTGTCGGAACTGCTTGAGCTGTAGGTAAGCGCCTTGAAGCCAACAGCCGTGTTGTCGGAGCCGCCCGAGTTGAAGTAAAGCGCCTGGGAGCCAGCGGCCGTGTTGTAGGAGCCGCTTCCGATGAAGACCAGCGCCGCACTGCCGATGGCAGTGTTGTAGAAGCCGCTCGTCCCCGAACCGCCCGCGCCGTTGCCGCTGAAGGAATTTCCATTGTTATCATCATACAAAAGCAGAGTGCTGCCGGAGTAGATGATGTCCGGGCTGACGGCGGTGATGGTGGGCAAGGTCAATGTGCCGTCGAGGGTGATGGACGCGGCGGAAAAGCTCCCGGTGCTGTCGCGTTTGACGAGGGTGCTGGCCGTGTCGGTGCTCGTGGCCGTGTCGCCCAGCGTCACCGCGCCGCCCACTGTCGAGGCGGTGATGTCCGCGTTGCCGGTGACGGAGAGCACGCCGGTGTTGGTCAGCGTGATCGTGTTCCCCAAAGTCACCTTGCCGCCACCGCTCAAACCCGGACCGGGATTCACCGTGACGGCGGAGTGGAGCAGTTGAGCATTGGTCAACGTGCCGCTGATGCCGGACGCAGTCACACTCTCCGCGTAAATTGCATACGGCACCGGCGTCAACGGCTGGCGCGGGGACAAGGTGGTGAAGGGGCTGGCGCCGTTCGTTTCCACGCCAATCTCCAGCCAGTAATTCGTGCCGGAGAACACGCCGGGGCCGAAATCAATGATCACCGTGAACAGGCCATTGGTGATGATAACCCCATTGGTGGTCACTGGCCCGGCTACGGCTGTGCCGCCGGTGTTCGTGGGAAACAGCGTGAAGCTCAGGTTGTAAGTGCCGCTGGCCGGGCTGCCACTGTTCTGGAGTTGGCCCTGGTAGGTAAAGGCGGTCCCTTGCGCGTAGGCGGACCAGAGTCCAAGGCTGAGGCTTGCGAACAGCGCAAACAAGGGCGCGTACCGCACGTTCTGTTTCATAACCCTTGCGAATATGATTTGTTCCATGAACTGTTCTTACCTTTCCTCAACCCCGAGGGCCTGTCAAGAACAGGCAACCCGCTATCCGTCCGGCGCGCCGCCGGCTGCAGGAGACGAAATCCCTGGAGAGTGTCCAGTCGGCCTGTGCGGAGTTGGAACGGCTGCTGCGGACGGAGATCGAACTGGCGGTGCGATTGCATGCAGTGCAAAGCCGCGACTCGCGCATCGGCTTCGAAGCATCCAACCAATATCATTACGTGCCGGTGGACTTGGCGGAGAAGGTCATCAACTCCCAGGACCTGCTGGCGAGGTGGCTGCCAGCACAGCGCAGCGGAGCGTAGGCAGCACCGGCCGGACTTTAGCCTTTAGCCCTTTAGCCTTTACGTGGCACCGGTTTCTTGCGCCTCCAGCAGCCCCAGGAGCGATGAAAGCGGGACGCCGGGAGAATCGGGCCAGGGGCCGCATGTCACAAACCTGCTATAAGGCAGATTCCGCGTCTGCGCTCGCCGTGAGCGGCCAGTCGCCTGTGGAAACCCTGCTGGTTATCATCCGGTACCCAAGCGAATGAATGGATGCCGAGTACGTGATGACATAAAGGGCGGTTTTGCGTCTGTTTGTGGGGTATGGGAGGCACAGCGCCTGGCACTCTGGGCCGAAATGGAGCGCAATATATTGATTCTGAGGATGTTACGTTGCAATCGGACGACTGTATCGCTTGCACAACGCCCTCGGAGCGCTACCGTAGCAATACCGTGCAACTGTCGTAGTGGCCTATTGAGAGGGAATGGATGAAATTGGGGCGATTAGTAATTGACTATGCCGCGACTGCAAGATCACCGGGCAGATTTAAGCGGGCTTATGAAGTTCGAGCTTTACACCGATGCGGCCCTCGCGTGCGACGCGCCGGAGCACCGGCTCCGCCGCGGACCGGCACAGGATCGGGAGCGGCGGGGGCGGACTCCTCTGCCCCCAAAGCCTCGGGGGCCTGCATGCCTGTCCCCACAACTGGTGACATGCAGAGGATAGGGGTTCTGGTATGTTGTGGGCACTGACGGTGCAAAAACGCAGTAGTCAACCGTGTGTAGGCTGACAGGCGCAAATCTGCGGCGCGGCATCGGAAACAGATTTTGGTGCTGTTCTCAGTGTAGAATGTGGCAAGAAGGCCGGAGTTAACTTCGGCTTTTTTGTTGTACTGAACACCCGCCTCGCCGGCCACACGCTTGCGTGCCACCGTTGCTGATCCGCCTCGTGATCGGGCTTCAGTGGGTATTTGCGCTCGGCATACCCGCCAGGTTTCTGCTGCCGGTTTTGCGCGCAGATGGCCGCGGCGCTCACAACCTCGTGCGGTTGGTCGTCAGGGCGAGCGAATGCGGTAGTAGCGCTGCGGCAGATTGGTTGCCTGCGGATCGGTGAACAGGAACTGGCCGGGGGAAATCTCCGTGGCGGAGCCGAGCGCGGTCCAGTTGCTCAGCGCCGCCGTCACATTGGTCGTGGCAACCAGAGTGAAGTATGTGCCCGGCACGTTCGTGAACGAGACGTGGAAGCCGCCGGCGTCGGCCATTGCGCTGGTGATGTGCCAGCCCGCGGCAGGCGTGGGAATGAGATACGAAGTCAGCGGCTCGAACTCGTCATGGCACACATCCAGGTCAATGGGGCTGATGCCGCCCGCCGAGCCGGTGCCGTATTGCCAGAATGCCCAGTTGGTGAAGACGCCGGTTGAGCTTGGGCTGCCGTTAGTGGGATTGCCCCCACCCGCCGACACCCACAGCGTATTGCCGGCCAGGCGGCTGTCGAATTGCGTGGCGGCATAGCCGGACGTGCAATAGATGATTGGTTCGGCACCCGCGCCGCGATTGTTCACAACCTCCTGTAAGAAGGCCAGCACCCAGTCCGTCATCGCTGACGGCGGCAGGTTCGTTGACGTCTCCTCCATATCCAGCACGGGCCGCAGGCTGCCCGGGCCGATGGCGGTGCCGGCGTAGCTGAGGAAGTGGTCGGCCTCCTGGACGGCGCCATTGGTGGTAGGCCGGTTTTCGGGGTGCGCAAAATGGTAAACGCCGGCCTGCAGTCCGGCTCCGATGGCCCCGGCCAGATTGGTGGTCATGGTGGGATCGTCAGGGCCCGTCAGGCCTTCGCTGGCTTTCACGAAGGCAAAGCGTATCCCTTGCGTGAACATCTGCGTCCAATTGGTTGCGGGAATGCCGCTGGCATCCTGATAGTGCGAGACATCCACGCCGAAATTCCTGGTCGGCGGCGCCTCGATTTCCAGCGTATTCGTGGCCCCACCCTGGTAGTTCAGATCGTTGACCAACGCCACCACGGTGTAGTTTCCTACGTTCGTGGGCGCGGCGCTCGAACCGTTGTAGGTCACGATGACGGCGAGTCCGGGCGGGACGGTGGTTACGGAAACACTCTTCGCCGTGCCGTCGTAGGTTTGGGTGAGGTTGGACAGCATAACGGCAGCCGAAGCCTTCATGACCTCGAGCAGGGCAGCCTGGGAGGGAATGCCGTTGGCGAAGACGGTTGCCATCGCGTAGCCCGGCGGGAAGTTGGTGAGCGGCCCGCAGGCGACGGAATTGGTGGACCAGTTGGTGGAGAGGAGAAAGACGGTCCGTTCGCCTTCGACGCTGCGTAATTGCGTAACGGGGTAGTCGGCAGGTGAATCCTTGGAGGCGCCGTAGGAGCCTTCGCTGATGCCGCGGAACTGGGCTCCAGAGATGACCAGGCTGCCGGTCAGGGTGGCCGGCGAAGTAAGCGTGCTGATCTGGGGCTGCCAGGCATTCATGAAGCCCAAACCGACATCAAACAAGGCTTGTGAGGAAAGCGGGCCGAAGGTGCCGTAGCCGCCAGTCAGGAACACTTTGCCGTTAGGCAGGAGCACTGCCGACTGACGATAGCAAGCGAATGGCACGGAGCCGACGGTCGTCCATAGCTGGGTCACAGGATCGTATAGTTCGGTTGAGGAGAGAGCGGTGTTATCGTAGCCGCCGGCGACGAGCACTTTGCCGTTTGGCAGCAGGGTGGCGGTGTGGGCAAAGAGGGCATTGGGGAGCGACAGCGTTGTGTTGGCGGAACCGCTTGCAGGGTCGCAAATCACGGCGCTGGCGGTGGCCAGGCTGCCGCCGGTTGAGCCACCCGCGACGAGCACTTTGCCTGAGGGCAGCAGCGTGGCCGTATGTTGATAACGCGCCGTGAATATTGGGACCGAGAATGCCCATGTTCCAGTCGCAGGATCGTACAGTTCCGATGTGGAGAGCGGAACGGTGTCGAAGCCGCCCGCCACGAATACGCGGCCATCCGGGATCAAGGTGGCGGTGTGTTGGAATCGCGGGGTATTGAGCGAGCCCGTGGGTGTCCATGTGCCGGCGGCGGGATCGTAAATGTTGGCGCTGGCCAGGGGTCCCGTGTTGCCGAGGCCGCCCACGACGAGGACTCTGCCGTCAGCCATCAGGGTTGCGGTGTGAAGGTAGCGCGCCACAGACATGGAGCCGGCCGGCGAGTTGGTTCCCGTGGCGGGATCGTAGAGTTCCGCGCTGGCCACCAGGCCGCTGCTGTTGGTTCCCCCGGTGAGGAGGACTTTGCCACTGGGCAGCAGCGTTGAGGTGTGGTGGTAGCGCGCGGTAATCAAGGGCCCGGTGACGAGATTATTGCCGATTGCGGGGTCGTATAGCTCCATGCTGGCGAGAGCGGTGGTATTGATTCCGCCCGCGATGAGGGCCTTGCCGGTGGGCAGCAAGGTCGCCGTATGGTCGTAGCGGGGTGTGCCAAGCACCCCGGTGCTGGACCATGTCCCGCCCACGACTTCGTAAATGTCCACGCTGTTAGTGACTGAGCTGCCGATAATGCCGCCGGCGATCAGCACCTTGGCGTTCGGGAGCAGGGTCGCCGTGTGCTGCCATCGCTCGGCGCTGGGCCAGCCGACACCGCTCTGGCTGAAAGTGGCTGTGGTGGGATCGAATATGTCTCCTGCCGCGCCGAAATTGGCGTAGCCCTCAGCCACCAGCACCGTGCCGTTGGGCAGCAGCGTGGCGGTGGCATAGCCGCGGCCGCTGCTCATCATGTTGGTCACGACGCTCCAGGTGCCGTTGGTGGGATTATACAGCTCCGCGCTCGCAAGGTAGTTTGTGAAATTAGCGCCGCCGGCGATGAGGACCTCCCCATTGGGCAACAAAGTGGCGGTGTGGACGTAGCGGGGGAAGTTCAGCACGCCCGCGCCGTTCGTCGTCCACGTAAGCGTTGCAGGGTCGAATAATTCCGCGGCGGGAACCAGGGTCTCCTCGGCGATGTCGCCGCCGGCGACAAGAACCTTGCCGTTGGGCAGCAGGGTTGCGGTATGGTCCTGCCGCGCGAACTTGGGGGTCCCGGCCAGCGTCCACGTCTCGTTGGTGGGATTGTAGATCTCAGGCGGGCTGGGGAAGCCCAGGGCGATGAGCACCCTGCCGTCGGCGAGCAGGGTTGCGGTATGAAGCGTGTGGAAATTGATCGGTGGGGCGGTATATCTCCACGTGCCGATCGCGGGGTCGTACAGTTCCGCGGTGGTCAGCGAGGGGCCGTTGGTGTCGTAACCTCCGGCGACCAGGACCTTGCCATTGGGAAGCAATGTGGCGGTGTGGAAATCGCGCGCCGTGTTCATCGAACCGGTGGCCGTCCAGGCGCCGGTGATCGGGTCATAGAGCTCCGCGCTGGCTAAAGTGTTGGTGTAGTCGGTTCCGCCAGCCACGAGCACCTTGCCGTTGGGGAGCAAAGTGGCCGTGTGCTCGGTGCGCGCGGCGATCATCGGGCTGCCGGTGCTGAAGCCGGCGCTGGCGGGCTGGATACTCAGGGGACCCAGCGTCAGCACGGCCAGCGTGAGGCTGCCCTGGGCGAGGGCGCAGTCAATGGCTCTGTGCTTCATAAGGGAACTCCACTCTCACCATAATGCGAACTGGGGATGAGTCAAGGTGGTTTGCCCGAAGAGACAGGCCGTTGGGCGCCTCTGGACACTGCCGCCATGTAGCGGCAGGTATCTTGCCAGTTGTGTTCGGCATGAGGCTGGGGCAATGGCAGGAAACGATAGGAAGAGGCCCTTGGTGAGCATGCACGGGCGGGGCTCACCCAGTAGCTAAGTCAAGATGGCGGACCCTCGCAGACAAAGCT
>Ga0326728_10000544_pt1 | contig 148185 bp, 142 predicted proteins | sample MB3enrmetagenome_FD_207602 | JGI IMG/M metagenome (GOLD analysis project Ga0326728, IMG submission 207602) | Lab enriched peat soil microbial communities from McLean, Ithaca, NY, United States - MB31MN | ecosystem: Environmental > Terrestrial > Soil > Wetlands > Peat | place: USA: New York... | reverse complement strand
CTTCGGAAATCGAAGAACCCTGATGAGTTCCTCTTATCCTCAAGGTCCTGATGGACCTCTTCGGAAATCGAAGAACCCTGATGAGTTCCTCTTATCCTCAAGGTCCTGATGGACCTCTTCGGAAATCGAAGAACCCTGATGAGTTCCTCTTATCCTCAAGGTCCTGATGGACCTCTTCGGAAATCGAAGAACCCTGATGAGTTCCTCTTATCCTCAAGGTCCTGATGGACCTCTTCGGAAATCGAAGAACCCTGATGAGTTCCTCTTATCCTCAAGGTCCTGATGGACCTCTTCGGAAATCAGAGAGGTTTCACAAAACCTCGACGAGGAGAAGGGAAGCGTGAGCCGACCTTCGATCTTATCGAAGAACCCTCCGGGTTCTGAGCGGTTCGTCAGAACCTCGAAGAGCAGAAGAAGTTGTCTGAATTCTTCGGGTTCTTCTCCGGCCTGTTCTTTCCTTCGGGGAGAGCAGTCTCCTGAAATTCGAAGAACGCTGATGTGTTCTTCTCTTGTCTCCATGACTCCGTCATATCGACACTCCCAAGAGCGTCGGTAATGAAAACCGATGATTTCTCCAGAGCTAAAAAATAATTACTTTTTCTGACTGGCGACAAGTCCCCTGTTATCGACTTTTGTTGCAATTGCAATCTTCAGTCCTATCGGTCTGATGAGTTTTTCAACTGCCTTTTTGTCCAGTTCTGTTACGACAGCGATGGAAGGGCCGACCGAACTCATGCCAATAAATTCCAGTCTCTTTTCCCGGAGCATGCTCATGTAATGATAGATCTCAAAACTGTGGTGCTCCACTTCAGCCCGTTTTGACCCCCGGAACTCGATCTCCCAGATCACGTCACCTGCCTTCCTGACGTCCCCCTTCTCAAGTGCAGGGATGAGATCCATCAGGAAAAGGTACGCCTTGAGTTCCCGGTCGCGGTAGTCGAGAGTCCGGGCCTTGTTCATCAGGAGGTCGAATTCCTGGGTGCCGGCGGAGGAGATGTCCGTGGGCGGGATGATGATATAGACATTCATCCCTTCGGCAAAGGGGTGGTGGTACACGAGCGAGAGCTCGTCTCCCATCACGGCCATTCCACCATAGGTGCTCACCGCGGGGCCGACGCCGGTCTCGAAACCGAATGCTATGTCCCCATCGGCAGTCTCCTCGACGTAGTTGTGCCCGATAAGGTGACGCAGCTGGGTATTCGTAAGGGGCAAGCCGAGCGCCTGGTTCAGGGCAGTTGCGACCGCAATCATGACCGTACTGGTGGAGCCGAGGCCCACATGCTTGTGTTCGTGGTCCGTGACCTTGATCCGGAAACCGCCCTTGTAACCCGTGACGCTCCGGAAGACCTCGACAAAGTTCCGGACGATGGGTGCCCGGTTATAATCGATAACCACCTCTTTTTTCGTGCACGTGACTTCTGCGGAACAGTAGCACTGTATCGCAAACCCGATCCCCCCCCCTCCCGGGTGGTCCGGGGCAAACCGGTTCATGTCCAGCACGGTCAGGTGGATTCGCGCCGGGGCCTTTACAAAAACCGTTCCTTTCACGGGTTTCAGTGAGTATTTTTTTCTCTCGAGGCCCAGCGTCTTGAGGTTTTTCCCCGGTGAGAACCTCTTGAACTCGTATTCCACGAGATCGAGGTCGCCGCCGCGTATTTTCATGATCGCCATAGAGAACAAATCCTGTTAGGTGCGGTCACGGGAAAATGTTTCCGTTTGATCAGTGCGCGGCGTTCCGGAACCAGATCACCGCCGCGGTCCCTATGACCAGAATACTCCGGTGAACTGCACCTGCATGCGAGCATTGAGATGTTCAATCCGTCAACAAGGCAACCCGACCGCGTCTTGTAAATTTTATATATCTTGAGGGGGATGGATGACTATGACATTCAAACTGGCGAAGAAGTGTGCAATTCTGCTGTTTTTCCTGCTGTTAACAATCGGTTCTGTGAGTGCTGCGGCGCCGCAAATCGCTACGATCTTACAGGGAAATACTGTCTTTATCGGGGAACAGGGACTGGATATTACGGGGGCATTGGGTAGTTCGACACAGATCGGGTGGTGGGCATCCGCCTCTGACATCGCAACCACTTCTCCGACTCGGGTCGTTTCGATCAGCAGTCCGACAAATTTTATGGTGGCTCCCGCTTCATTTGGGTCGTATACCGGTGGCTGGTATCGCCTGGATAGTTCCTTAAAGGCGGCAGGACCGGCATTCATTGTTGCTGACCCCAATCTTGCCGTGAAGGTTAAGGACACCACGGTCTCGATTGATTCAACCAATAGTTGGGTTCCACGAGGAGATCAGATCGGGTTTGAGATAGATACCAATCTGATCGCAATTTCCCAACGGTTCTCCCAGTCGCCAACCATGCAGATTTATGTTCAGGCACCCAATGGTGCCCAATATAATGCTCTGGTTGGTCTGACCGGTACGAACCGGATAGACAATATCCCCGTCACAAACAATCCCTTCCTTACCGGCCCGATATGGGATACCGGTAATTCCCTCTATCCATCCGGCACGTATTCGGTGTGGGTGAAATGCAATGTCAACAATATGAATGACAACTACGGCGTTGTCGGAAAAACCATCAGCAGCCAGGTCACGGTTCTCGATCAGGATCAGAACCCCCGGATTGGAAACAGCGCATACGTAACAAATCCCACGACCCAGATCACAGTTTTGCCCACGCAGACAACCGCAACGACTCCCCCTGCAACAATACCGACTACGTCTCCGCCTTCAGTTTCCCCAACTACCCCCCCGCAGCCGACCACTCTTCCGACCACCGTAAATACTCTCATCCCGGAGACTTCCCTACCTCACTCTACAACCGGACAACCAGCCCTGCCTCAGCCGACGCGGAGCCCTGGGTTCGGCTTCGCTGCCGGGGTCGGTGCAGCGATCATCTGTTTTGCGGTATATTCACGGAAAAAATAATTTTTTCGGAAGATCAGATACAAACCGATTGGGATCACCACGGTACAATGACTGAAAAATTTTCATGGTCAGTACTTCGCAAGTTCACGGTCAAAGAAAATATTTTTCCCTGTGGCTGAGAGGGGAATAGCATACGCGACCGTGCATTCCTCATCGAAAAGGCCGAGGTCGAGGGCTGCGGCACCGCCGGAATACATGATCCGGTTGTCAACATTATGGATCTGGGCGGTTTTTACTGCAGAACCGATCGCTATGCCAAGATCAGTCATCCTGACTGCACAGTTCGGGCCTGAAAAGAACGTGTCCTGCTCTTTTAGCGTGGCGAATGCTTCTGCCATCTCGGTGCATGTCAGGAAACCACACGCCCCGCAGTTGATTCCGACGGACAGATTCCCTTTTGCTCCGATGAGGACACACCCGTCGCATGCAGCAAAATTTTTTGCATCACGCAGAAAGAAACCGATGTTGTGTGCCTCGCCCAGTTCGGCCAGGTGCTTTGCAACAGCCTTGATCTCCTTTCCGGTCAGTACTTTGCACAGGATGGTGTCCACTCCTTTGCCTTTCGGGGCGGTCCTGGCGGCAAGCACCATCAGTTCTGCGACAGTGGCAACAGCGTTCTTTTCAGCATGCATGAAGGAGTATGTGCGATGACGACAGGATAAAGGTGCGTAACCGCACCCGGTCACGGGAAACGATCTTCCGCCGGAATTCCTAAAAAAGGTCAGGACGACTGGTCGGCAACAGCGACCTCTTCCTCTGTAGGGGGTGTCGTCCAGACCTTCCAGCAGAAATAGATGATGGAGGCTGCCATCAGCACAACGAGAAGTACCGCACTCCAGATATTTTCTGCAAAGAGCAGGTTTAACGGGATATTCATCCCCATGCGGTCATTCACAAAACCGATGCCCAGCGCAATGATAAAAAAGAGGATGAACCCGACGACACACCCAAGAATAATTGCCGATGCAACCCGCAAAGGGCTGGGTTTTGTGGTATTTTCTGTCATGTAGTGACTGTTTTCCATCCCGAAATAAAAACCAATCGATCTGGTGCCACTTCCGGCGGGAAAGAGAAAAGGGTGCATTATTCTTTGCCGGGTGAGACCCGGAATGCGACACCATCGAACTGTGCGATGGTCCGCTCACCTTCGTAGACCATGATCCGGAATGTTGAGCACCGCCCGTTATCAGCAACCCGTTGTGCAATAGCGACAAGGTCGCCGGTCGCCGGAGCGATGTACTGGATATGCACCGAAACGGCCACACGGTCAGTACCTGCGCAGTTTGCGGCGATCCCGAACGCCTGGTCCGCCAGGGCAAAGATTGCACCGCCGTGGGCAACCCCATGGGGATTTTTCTTTCGCTCGCAGTTCATGGTGACGCGTGCGTACCCGTCATCTGCTTCTGTAATTTCCATCCCCAGGAGCTGCGCGAACTCACTCTGGTTAAATGTGGTTACGCGGTCAGCGATGGCAGCAGGATCTTGAGGAGGATCGGGATTCGGTATCATGGTATGCACCGGAGAAATTCGTTTGTCACCCGGGGAAGCTCATTTGTATTTTTTCTGCGAGTACGAATATTTCTGTGTCTCTCCGCCATCGGCAACAATATACATCCATTCATATAAGGATTTCACGGTGCCGAATTTTTTGTAGCGCCGCATGGAGAACCCGACTTTGAGCCGGCCATCAAAACGGATAGACCCCTGGTCTTTCATCCGCATGGCGATCTCGAGATCATCACCGGCATCGATGCAGCGGTACCTGCCGGCTTTTTCGAATGCCTCCTTGCGGAACGCGGTATTGCAACCGAGCGTATAATAAAACGTCCTGCTGTAATAGCCGATCCGGGAAAACGTGTTTGCAAGCAGGAGGGAGAACCGGTTCCCGAGGCCTTCTTCAATGGGGTAGATCGGGCCATAGACCTGGACCACTGACGGGTTTGAAAAATCTTTTCCAATCCGTTGTATCCAGTCGGGCGGAAGGATACAGTCCGCATCGGTTGTGGCAATAATGTCTCCTCTTGCAACAAGAGCGCCGTCATTGCGTGCGCCGCCTACCTTTCTGCTGGTCTGGATGAAGACCCTGTCAGCGTATTTTCCAGCTATCTCGCATGTCCTATCTTTTGAACCGCCGTCAACGACGATGATCTCGTACCTGCTGCGGGGAACTGTCTGGTGACAGAGGGAGACAAGGCACTGGGCGACATTCTCCTCCTCGTTAAAAGTCGGGATGATAACCGATATCATTCGGGAAAAAACTCCTGTAGAAATGTGGACTTTTCTGGTGATAAGCGTGACGTAGAAAAACAGTTCAGGACATTTTGTCCTGTTCAACAAAATCGAAGACTGATCGGATGACCCCGTCCATGTTCAGATACTCAAACTGGGCGAAGCGGCCGACAAGCGGGATGCCTGACTGCGAGCAGAAATCCCTGACGATGGCGATGTTCTTCTGGTACGCGAGATCGTAGACAACGTATGCGAACGGCTGGCGTTCTACAGAAGTGAAGACGATCTTCTCCGGGGTGCAGACCTGCATCGATGCGAGCATTGCCGTCACTTCCCGGATAAGCTCATCATCCCGGAGGCCGGCAATTTCGTCGCCCGGCTGATGGGTGATCTCGGCGAGGACAGAACTGCAGCCGGGAGGGGCCGCGTGGCTGCTGAAGTTTGACGGGAACGAGAGCCGGTTGGTCTTCCCGAGTCTCATGTCCGGGATATACATCCATGAGATCCCCGGGATCGTACCCCTGATGCCGATATTAACGCAGATGAGCGCGTTGTAAACCAGTGCCCGGCAGGCGTCGGTGACCGGTGCCGGGACATCCTCAAGACAGGGAAGCAGGTTCTGGACCGGGATCGTGCAGATGACCCGGTCAGCTACGATAGTCTCCGTACCGTTGCTGATAAGCCAGGAATTCCCCCTTTTTTTTACCGAGCTCCCCCGGAATCCGGTCCGGATGAATTTCTCCACCGGACGTGCGATGGCCCTGACGAGGGCTTCGATTCCGCCGTCCAGCGGGTACGAGAAGACGGCCTGGTGCGTGTAGCCCTCGGTCTCGATCCCGATCGCGGATTTCAAGATATCTTCAACCGGTGGGCGCGGGATCCGTCCGTCAACCCAGTGGAGCGACATCCTTTCCGTGGGATATTTCCAGATCTTCTCGTTGTAGGGCACCATGTAGCATCCGGCTATGCCCGGGCCGAAGGTGTAATGGATCCATTCCCGGAAGTTTTTCGGCTTCTCTACGTTCCCTTTCTCGACATCGATCAGGTTTCGGACAAACCCGTGGATGCAGGCGAACCTATCCTCCGGCGGCAGTTCGTAAAGCCCGTTCTCGAACGGGTACTTGATGTGCAGGCCCTTGTAGAAGATCTTTGTGTTCCGGTTATTCCGCTGCTCATTCTCGTCAATCATCCGGCGCATGAACGCGAGGACTTCGGCATCCCGCGAGAAGATGATATGGGACCCGCCGGTATCGAACGTGAACCCTGCCTCTGTTTTCGATCGGCAGAGACCGCCAAATTCCGGTTCCGCTTCAAGGACGATGATCTCTTGACCTTTTTCATGAAGGAGCCGGGCAAGCGTCAGGCCGGCAAGGCCGCCGCCAAGAATTGCTGTCGTCACTGCACATACGTTGGTGTGCTGGATTTATATGGTTCACCGTGACGGTGCAAAAAAGGGAATGGGTTACTGTTTCGAGATGTACCAGCCGGTCTGCGTCTCGTCAAGGACTTTGTCGGTGGTCTTTCTGGTGAGCAGGCTCACGATGAGCATTGCAAGAAGGGATATGACGAGCGGGTAGAACGAGAAGTGGAGGGGGATCTTGGCAAAGTTATACCCGAGGAGTACGACGCTGAAGTAATTGAGCCCGCCGAATATCAGCGAGGCGACAAGTCCGATCGACATGCTGGCGAGTGCCCCGTCCCGGGTCGCTCCCCTCCAGTACAGCCCGGCAAGGAGCGGGACTGCAAAGGTGGAGAGCATGATCCCTATCCCCATCCATATGAGACTGGCGAGCATCACGGGGGGGTTGATGGCGAGGACCATTGTGCCGAGTGCCGAGAGTACCACAATGATCTTCGACAGCAGTAGGACGCTCTTGTCACTGGCATCGGGTTTGAGGATCTTCTTGTAGAGATCCCAGGAGCACATCGCACCGATGGTCAGCATCAGCCGGTCTGTCGTCGACATCACGGCAGCGAGCACGATGACCGCAAAAACCGCCCAGAGAGCCATGATGGGCAATGAGTACTGGATCCCGTACAGGATGATTGAATCCGGGGCGTTCGGAAGGTTGGGCAGGGCGAACACCCCCTCCTTTACCATCGCCAGTCCTGCAAAGCCGGTAAACTTCAGCAGGAATATCGCTGCGCCATAGATCAGGAATGCGACGAGCGGGGCCCATTTGAAATACTTGACATCTTGTATCGCCAGCACGTTGTTGATCACATGCGGTGCACAGGCAAGGCCGACCATGAGCATGATCGCAAACGAGAAGATGTACTCAGGAGCGAATGCACCACTGGGCATCCACGGCATGACAAGATTCGGGTTCACTCCCGCGAGGACCGTATTGACCTGAGTAAAGCCGCCGGCATTATAGATGATGATGGGCGCCATCACGAATATACCGATGATCAGGATGATCGACTGGATGAGGGATGCCCATGCGACTGCATAGAGCCCTCCGATTGTCGTATAGATCATGGTGACCAATGTCGCGATCAGCAAGGCCAGCCAGAGCGGGATCTGGAAGAGCCACATGAGGACAAGGGCAATTGCCGTGTATTGCCCGACCAGGTAGATGAGGGAGACGATGATTCCCGCGACTGCCGAGAGCGAGCGGAGTGCCGTCGGGCTCTCGTACCGGTGAGCGAGGTAGTCCTGGACCGTCATATAATTGGCAGTCTTTGACACGTTATGGAGCTTGACCCCGAAGAAGATGATACAGAAGCCGATGGCCAGCGGGACGAAGATCTCCTCCCACATAGTCGGCCACCCGGCCCGGTAGCCCAGTCCCGAGACGCCCAGAAGCGACATCCCCGAGCAGACCGTCCCTATCATCAGGAGGACAAAGACCCAGAACCCGAGCGAGCGCCCGGCAACAAGGTAGTCTTCCGTGTTCTTGATCTTCCTTGACGCCCAGACGCCAATGCCGATCATGAACAGGAAATAGAGGGTGATTACAAGAGCAGTGACAACATCAACCATTTCAGTCATGCCCCTTGAATGTCAGTCCCCAGTACAACAGCGCGATGATCACGATAATGACCACGCCGCCGACAACGATTATAGTGATATCCGGCAATCCAAACATGATATCCAAATAGTTTGTGGTATGCTAACATTTAACACAATCGAAATCGCACCAAAATCATGGCATATTTATAATCCTGAACAAATGTATGCCTGTTTTTTCCCCGAAAAGGTAATAAGATCCTGAGCGATGAATATGAAGCAACTCTTTCTCAGCATTTTGGGGTTTTACGCAGTTCCGTCATTGCAGGAATCCGTCTTTGATGTCCATCGGAGGGTTCCCAGAATTCGGGAGATGCCGACTCCTCAACAGACTGATCAATTCATGGGTTAAAGTCCGGGAGATACACGTATTTCCCATTTTGTGACAATTAGCGGTTGGGCAGTCATATTATTATCTTTCCGGAATAAGCGTAGCGATGAAGTACCTGACTGACCAGAGCTGGATCGATCCCGGTCATTCCGGAAAAAATTACCAACGGCCCATGGTTTGACAAATGTCATTTTCCGGATGAGCACCCGTGCCCTTTGATGGACGAGTCTTTTTATTATTCGTGGATCAATCTCCTTGCGGAGTACCTGCATGCCCGGGATCTGCCCGCATTGCGGGAAGGAGTCAAACGAGGAGTCCCCGCGGTTCTGCAGCGGATGCGGTGCCCGGATGGACGGAAGCATGCCGACCGGGTACCCGGGATACTTTACCCTTCCCCGGGATCAGAAGAACCCGCTGATCGCGGGGGCCTGCTCAACCCTGCTTCCCGGGCTCGGGCAGGTATACAACGGTGAGACCGCAAAAGGGTTTGCCGTCTTTATCCTCGCCCTCGCGGGGCTGGCTATCCTTCTGGTTCCCGGCCTCATCGTGTGGTTCTACGGGATGTACAACGCGTACTCCGTGGCGGGAAAGATGAACACGGGGGAGCTGCCGTTCCGCGAGACCCGGCCACTTCACATGGTCCTGTTCATCGTATTTGCCGTGGTCGTGATCGTTGTCGCGTTCTTCGTCATCATCACGATGGTGATAGACCCCCTGATGAGCCAGTTTGGTTCGCTCAATACCGCTGATTACAGTAAACTGCTGAATACCAACGGATTGTTCTGATCGGCCGCACCAGTGGATCGGAAGTAACTGTGACTCAGGAGCCTAAGGAGGGAGCATTGATCCCCGTTCCGATTGATCCGAGAACGTTTATGATATGCGATGCATACAGTTGCGTCACGGATGAAAAAAACCGGGCCATGCGGAGGGGGTAGAGAATTAAAAACAGATGGGTAGAATCTCTCTGTCTGATGGAGCCCCGTCTATGGATATGACCGACTCAGGGAAAGTATGCTCCTTTGTACGGTTACTCCACCCCTCCCTCAATCGTTATCGTCTTCTCCGCAACCGGGATCGTGACCCCGGCCTTTGCGAGCGCCTTGTCCACTACGTACCGCACCCCGCTGCAGCAGGGGACTTCCATGTGGAGAAGTGCGATCGACCGGATCGTATGCTGAACAAAAATCTCAGAGAGTTTTTTGATATAACCTTCAATGTCTGAATCGAGTTTCGGGCAGAAGATGATCAGGATCCTGCCCCGCAGGAACTCTGCGTGGAACCCGGGATAGGCGAACGGGACGCAGTCGGCGGAGATGAGGAGGTCCGCGTTGTCGAAGTACGGTACCGCGGGGTTCAGGAGCGCGAGCTGGACCGGCCACTGCTGCAGCTCGGATGCGGTCGCCCCGCCGGCCGGCTGGCGCGGTATTCCCTGCTGGCCGCCGCGTAATATGCTCCGGGCCGCTGAGCCGGGGCAGCTCTCGAAGGGGTGCGTGGCGTGCGGTTCCGGATGGCATACCCTTTCCCCGGTCCTGCCGGCCATTGGATGTACCTTGCCGGGAGGTGCGGGCGCAACCCTGTGTTCCGAGGCCACATGGTCGGGAATGGCGATATCGTTCTCGATGAGGTACACTATCGCCTGGTTATAGAATGCAGTCTGGCCACGGACCGTAAGATTCTCGAGATGTGCCTTGATGACGGAATTTCCCTGCTTCGCGATATTCTCCATCACGGTCTTCTCGTCGTACGGTACAGCTTCGCGCTCGACAACCGAGATCGCCCCCTCGGGGCAGGTGCCGATGCAGGCGCCGAGGCCGTCGCAGAAGAGATCGCTGACAAGGCGTGCCTTCCCCTCAATCAACTGGAGCGCCCCTTCCGGGCAGTCCGGTATGCACTGCCCACAGCCCGTGCATTTTTTTTCATCAATGCTGATGATCTTCCGTTTCATGGCTGCTTTCTCCCGTTGGATATTATCCGACGATGGTATCAAGCTTGTGCATGAAGAACCTTTCGCAAAACGGAGCTGACGGAGGAGCCCGCATGGCCCGGGGCGGTACTCCTGAAATTCCGGTTTCCATGACCTTTGCTTCCGTGACGGGATGGAAGGACCATAAGAAGAGAGGTGACGGGAAATCACCCCTCCCTGGCCCATAACCAAAACCATGTCCCATCCCGACTTTTCCACCTGTAATTGGTCTAAAGCGGCATATTTTTGGCAGGAAAATCATGGGAATCCGGCCAATCAGGGGCTAAAACAGACTCCTTCCAAAACCAGCGACCGACATTTTAGCGAATTCGGCCGAAAAAGTGTACCTGACAGGGCAATCGGAAGCTGAAATGACCCCCGGTAGCCCTACCCCTTCCGGACGGGATCTCTACGACGGTGGATCCGTTCTGCCGGAAGTCGTCTTCCCGGAGTCCGTAGTATCAGATCCCTGGCCTGGCGCCGCAGCCTGCTCTTCCTGTTTGCATTTCATCTCAGCGGCGCATCGCCGGAGGTACCGGACCGGTACAGGCTCACGCACGCTGCTGCCGGTGACCGGGGATTGTCCCAGGCCGGAAGCCGGTTGCACTGCTGGTTCCCCGGATTTTTTCCGGGATTTCCTCCACCGCGGCCGCATCGCGCCGGCGAGTGCCCCCTTCACGAGCGGAGCCCGCACGGTGCCGAGCCGGTCGAGCTCGGTGATGGCCTCACCCTCGACCCGGAAGTACCGCATGGTGGCCCCAGGGGGACCGGAGCCAGAGCTCGCGGGAGATACCGGGCGTGAGGGCTGCTGCACTGATGCGTGCAAGGGTCCCGGCATGCTCTGCCGCGATCAGGTCAAGGGAGCCGTGGATGCGGAGCGCCCGGTCGACACGGATGGCACTGGTCCCGACCGGACCGCTCACGAGGAAATCAAAGCAGGAGCCGGGCCGCTTTTCCAGGAACATCACCTCGCCCCGCGTTCGGGCGACCGGCACCGCTGCATCAAGGGCCAGGGCCCACTTCCCGGTACACCGGAAAGGCTGATCGTGTATCCCGGCACGGCCGGAACCATGACCACCCGGACCATGGTGACGGCAGCGGTGCGCACTGCTCCGTGCAGGGAGAAGGTAGGCCGTACAATCCGTAATGTCCGTGGTGAACAAGATAGCAGCATATGATTAGAGAAAGAGAAAGATAGGTTTGGTTAAATATTTATTAGATATATATTATTAAATGATATATCCGCAAGGTTATATGCTGCCCTCGCCATTTTTCCACCGGGAATTGTATGGTATGCAACAAGCCCGCCATGCATTTCCGGGGGTGTTTCCCACCGGATATTCCGTAACGGGAACTTCTCTTCAGCGGTGCTGCACCAAGTATACAACCAGGACAATGAGTGCTGCAATTACCAGGAAAGCGATAAAGATCACAATGCTCCGCAGCCAGATCTGGCGGTTGGTGAGCAGCCCTCCGGCCGCCGGTTCCGGTTCCAGCCGGAACTGCGATACATCAAGCTCTGCAAAATGCTGCAGATCGTACCGGAACGCGCTGGCGGACTGGTAGCGCTGGTCCGTATCGCGGCGTATCGACTTGAGCACTACGGCTTCTACGCCCGGTGGAATGGATGGCTGGAACCTTCGGGGCGGGGCAGGAACTGCCGTGAGGTGCTGGTTCATGATGGAAAGGGCATTATCCCCCCGAAATGGCAGGGTGCCCGTAAGCATCTCATAGACGATCATCCCCAGGGCGTACACGTCGGTCCGCGAATCCCCCCGTTTCCCTTGGATCTGTTCTGGCGACATATAGTCCGGTGTCCCGAAGGTATTTGACGCCCACCTCCACGTCACGCGCCGGGAACCTTCAAGCAGTGCGCTCCCGAAGTCGAGGATGTGAATCTTACGATCGGCCCCGACAATAACATTTTCCGGTTTCAGGTCCCGGTGATAGACACCATGGGCATGGAGATATTCGATCGTATCAGCGAGCTGATCGGCAAGGGAGAGAACTTCATCGAGGGGTAAGGGTGCCTTTTCGCTGATATAAGTGCGGAGTGACATGCCTTCGATGTATTCCAGGACAAGGACAACACAGTCGGCTCCTTCCCTGAAGGTGATCGCGTGCGGGATTGCCGGATGGTTCAACTTCTGCCCGATAGAAACCTCCCGGCGGAAACGCTCATATGTTGCCAGATCGCCGAGCAGGGACACCTCCGGAAATTTGAGTATTACCAGCTTGCCATCGGGAGCGCTCGCTTTATAGATCTGGCTGAATCCTCCCCGGGCGAGTAATTCCAGTATTTTATAACTGCAGACCATGTCACCGGCTTTGTACATCACGGACCTCACTGCTCTGGTTGTGGAAAATTATCCCCAGGGTATCTGGGGAAACGAAAGCACATGGATGCAATCAGAAATTATTGTTATTCCTTTATTACCTTAGGCAGAACGATGCAGGAAAAGGAAATCGTCACCGTCTTTGCAGGATTCTCCTCCAGGAAAACGGCGGTGCCGCACAGGTTCCTATCGTTTCAACGCGGAAGAGAATGGCGGTTATGTTATCCGGGGCTCCTCTTTTTAAGGCAAACCTGACCAGCTTCTCACACGCCGGGCTGATGTCGCTCTCCCGGATCGTGTCCAAGATCTCCTTCTCGGTGAGTTCCGACCATAGCCCGTCACTGCAGAGGAGATAGGTGTCATAAGGCAGCGCCCGTTCGTGTTGTATATCCACGTTCATGAACAGCTCGCCGCCGATTGAACGGGTAAGCTGGTGGCGCCCCGGGTGCCGTGACGCCTGTTCTGAGGAGATCAGGTGCAGGCTGAGCAGATCATTTGCCATGGTGTGGTCCCGGGTCAATAATCCGATGCAGCCATCCCTGACACGGTAAAGCCGGCAGTCGCCCACGTGACCGACGATTAACGAATCCTGGTCCAGTGCGACAACGGTCAGGGTGGTCTGCATTTTATGGAATAATTCAGGGTCCGACTGGGCCGCGCAGAATACTTTCTGGTTTGCCTTCTGCATGACCTGGCCGACCAGGCGGTCCGCAGCCCCTCCGTGCCATTGATGAAATCCATCTTTGATGGATTTCAGGGCCATCCGGCTGGCAATGGCCCCGCCCCGGTGGCCGCCAAGCCCGTCGGCTACCGCAAAGAGGTACCTCGAAGCCGACTCGTTTTCTGTTTTTACTTCCACGGAATGGGCGACCCAGTGGGCGTCCTCGTTCTGGGATCGCATCAGGCCCTGGTGCGTTATGGCCCGCCACTTCACGATTATGCCGACAAGATTGGGCGTCCTGTCGGCCGGCTGCAGTATGGAATTTTCTTTCACGGTACTCGCCCATTCCCTTCAGGGACAAAAAGTGAGAAGGCCCGCAGATCCGGGAGCTTTTTCATCACTTTTTTGTCTCTGGCATTTCTGGTTCTCATCATCACTTTGGGTACGCAATTCACCGGCTTTCACCCACGGGTCATTCGTGTTCGATATCCAGTCCGGCTGCCTGTGGCAGATGTCCGGTCAATACCGGGTGTCCCTCTTTCCTGGTGTTATGGATAAACCACGCTCCCCCGGCCACCAGCCAGACGATGACCATGGCGATGGCAACCACGGCATCGGTTGCGGTGCTCCCCCCGGCACTGATACCGAGCCAGACAATGGCGCCGAGCATAACGAAATTGGCCAGGAAACCCAGGAACGGCACCAGCCGGTGTTTCAGGAGACTGGCATCGGGGCGGTGGAAGAATGCCCACAGGGCAATCAAATTTGTCAGGCCATAGAGAAGGAAAGTGCCGGTATTGGATGCCAGCGTAATCTGGGTCAGGTTATCCACGTTCAGAACACCGTACGCACCGAGTATCGCGGATATGCCCACGAGAATCCAGATGCCGTAGTGAGGGGTGTCATAACGGCCGTGCAGGATACCCAGAAGGGTAGGCATCTCTTTGTCCTTGCCCATGGCATAGGTGATCCGAACCCCGGTGTTAAGGCAGGCAAGGGTTGTCCCTACCAGTGCCAGCACGACCGTTGCAGCAAACAGCAGCACCAAGACGAATCCGGTACCTCCGAGCATCTGGTCGCCGATGATGCGTACCATATCCCCGAGGGGAGCACCGGATGCCGCAACTGCCCCCCAGCCCGAGACTGCAGCTCCCGTTGAATCAGTACCTGTCAGTTGCGGGCCGATAAAATAGATAGCGGCGAAGTATTCGAACAAATAGGCAAATACGCCCTGGATGATAAGGGAGAGGAGGATCGCCCGTTTGATATCTTTCTTTGGCTGGAGTGCTTCGGAACCCAGGGATGTCACCGACTCGAAACCCACCAGCAGCAGGATGGCGATAGTTGACTGGAAGAGCAGGTTTGTGAAGTTGTGCGGGATGAGTATCGACGAGGCGGTCTGTACATACGCCAGCCCGGGATGCGCATGCCGGTACAGGATTGCCAGTATCGAAAAGGCGATGAGCGCTGCCAGCTGAATTGCGTTGATGACTATCGCGGTCATGGTCGAACCGGTAATCCCGCGATAAGCGATGTAGCCATTCAGGACTGCAAACAGGACAGCTACGAGAATCTGCTGCCATACTGCCAATGCAATTCCGAACAGGCCGAAAATATATACGATAAGGATGGCCGAGAAGGCCACCATGATGCCCGGATAAATCCAGTAGTAGAGGTGCGATATCCAGCCCACCAGAAATTTGACGACCCGCGCCCATTTACGATGAGAGGTCTTCTCTTTTTCAAGAAAAGAGGCTTCAGCATAATAATAGGTAGAGCCTGACCCCGCCTTGGGATAGATATTCGCAAGCTCGGCATAGGAAATTGCTGTCAAAAAGGCAAGGACGAGTGCAGCTAGCAGCCCGGTCCACATCTCGCCGGCAGTTGTCACACCCCCGTTGGTCTGCGCTGCCTGCACCTGGAAGGTGGTCCAGAGAAAGGCTCCGGGTGCGATGAGCGCCATGGCATTTACCAGAAGCGAAGTCAGGTTCAGCGTGCGTTTCATAGTCCCGGTAGTCTGGCCACCGGGCGTCTGGTTATTGGTCGGTTCTTGATCCATTGAATCAAATCCTCCCTAACCAAATCCCGAAATTGTACATGGAAGGATATTTCCTTCTTATTAATATAAATATTTCTATTTGATCAAAGATGGCATCGATCAAAACGCAAAGTTATTCCGAATTAATCTCTGCTGAACAGAATCAGTCTGATGATTATGCGGACGTTTCACTTTTTCCTGACAAACGATCACACTACATCAGGATCGAAGAAAATTATGGAGTATTAAAAAGAAAGGAAAGTCTCTTTCAGTTGAAGGATTGTTCCTCCAAATTTCATCTCCACGTTTCATTAGTACGTACTTTGGCCATCATCTCGACCGGCAAAACAAATATTTTTCCGTCACCAAAGTTTCCGGTCCTTCCGGCGACCCGGATGATGGAGATGATCAGATCGACATCCTGGTCGTTTACGACCATCATGAGCATGATCTTGGGCAGGGTATCAACCTCAACTATCTCTCCACGATATTCAAGCGTGATACCTTTTTGTTCTCCTCTCCCAGTTATCTCAAGGATACTCATGGCGACAAAACCTTTCTCCTCAAGAGCTTTTTTAATTGTATCCATCTTCTCCGGTCGTATAATTGCCTGAACCATCTTCATACAATTTTTACCTCCATTCCCAATGATTGGTTATTTTTTGCCGTCATCTGATACCTTTCGTTGCTTTTCAGATGAAAATCTTCATTGGTATCGTGCTGTCTGTACTTGTCGCAAGAGACACTACCAGATTATATAATCCAGGAATATTTATAATGTATGGAAGGAATGATCCTTCTATGCAACAGGAAATATTATTGCATATAGAAAAACTGACCAAGGAAAATTTTGATAATTTTATCGATCTTCTTTCAGAATGCAGGGAATCAAAAAAAACCCGGCACCTTATCATCACAATGATAAACAGATTGAAGAAGGATGCATTTTCGACAAGTCCCAAATATGAAGTATATTTGGGAAAAATAGGTGTGGAATGGGTTGCTTACATAATCATTGTAATGTCATATTCGACTTATATAGCATTACCCTGCCTTTTGATCGATGAACTATTTGTCAGGGAAAATTTCAGAAGTCTTGGGATTGGGGCGGCAATGCTGCAATTTTGCGTACGAAAAGCTAAAAAAAAAGGTTGCGGAAAAATTGTGTTGACTGTTCCTGCCAGGAATAAAAAAGCAAAAAATTTTTTCGAATTCAACGAAGCTGTTCCAATCGATAGTACCTGTTATCAAATGGATCTTTTTGAAATAAAAAAAGGAAAACGTCCGGGAAAGATGACGTACACGGATTTCATCAGAAAGAAAAGAATAAATAAACTTTCCCGGGTATATTTCACGTAACTGATAATTGTCAGCATTTTGCATATGGGTATATTTGTAAATAATTAATTTTCACCTATTTTAAGTTTTAACGCTGTATCACCAGAATTCTTTAGCTGGATGAGGTGTAAACGACCAAGTACCATCCGCATTCTTCTCCAGCCTGTTATTCCTTTTGAAATATTGGCCCCCAGAGCGACTGAAAATTTTCTGATAATTTCTTCAGAAAAAATATCTTTATTTTGAACTGCTCACCGTCTTCGATCCGCGGAGGATCCCGATCGTCCCGGTCCGGACAAACTCTTTGATCCCGTACTGGCGCAGCAGTTTCTCCAGGGCATCGATCTTATCCGTGTCCCCGATTACCTGGAGGATCAGGGTCTTTGACCCGACATCGACAATGAACGCCCGGAAGATGGACGCGATCTGCATGATCTCTGCACGGGAGGTCCCCAGTTCGGCCGTCACCTTGATCAGGGCGAGCTCCCGCTCCACCCGCTCGCTGTCCGTCAGGTCGGAGACCTTGATCACGTCGATGAGCTTGTTGAGCTGCTTCATCACCTGCTCGATCTTCTCGTCGTCACCGATCACCACGATAGTGATCCGGCTCATGTCCGGCTCCTCGCAGGGACCTACCGCGAGGCTCTCGATATTGAACCCGCGGCGGGAGAAGAGCCCGGTGACCCGGGAGAGTACCCCTGCCTTGTTCTCGACAAGGATGGATAACGTGTGCGGCTTCATGATCGGGGATGCCCTCCTATCATCTCGTTGATCGCAGCGCCGGCCGGGACCATGGGGAAGACGTTCTCCTCGCGCTCGATCCGGAAATCCACCACGAACGGCCCGTCGCAGTCGAGGGAGGCCTGCAGTGCCGGGAGCACCTCCTCAGGGGATTCGACCCTCGTCCCTTCGATACCGTAGGCATTGGCGATCTTCACGAAGTCGACCGGCGGGAGCTCGGTGAACGAATACCGGTGGTCGTAGAAGAGCTCCTGCCACTGCCGCACCATGCCGAGGAACATGTTGTTCAGGATGAGGACCTTCACCGGGATCTTGTTCGATGCAATAGTGCCGAACTCCTGGATATTCATCTGGATACTGCCATCGCCGGCAATGTCGAAGACCGTCACATCCGGGCGGGCGAAATGCACCCCCATCGCGGCGGGGAGCCCGTAGCCCATCGTGCCTAGACCTCCCGATGTTATCCATGTGCGCGGGTTGTGGAAACAGAAGTGCTGTGCAGTCCACATCTGGTTCTGCCCGACTTCAGAGACGATCACGGCCTTGTCTTTCACAAGGTCGCTGAGGGTCCTGATGATATACTGCGGGTGCAGGGCACCGTTCTTCGGGCATTTGAGCGGGTGGTGCTGCTTCCAGTGCCTGATCTTCTTCAGCCAGATCTCGTGGGCGTCGCGCTTCTTCATGAGCGACAGCATGTCCCGTAACACCGCTTTGACGTCGCCAACAATGGGCACATCGATCCGCTTGTTCTTGCCGATCTCGGCCGGGTCGATATCGATCTGGATTATCTTTGCATGGGGAGCGAAGGTCGCAATCTTCCCGGTCACCCGGTCATCGAACCGCGCCCCGATCGCGATCATGAGATCGCATTCCGTCACCGCAAAATTTGCATATTCGGTCCCGTGCATCCCCAGCATGCCGAGGTTGAGCGGGTGATGGCAGGGGATACACCCAATCCCCATCAGCGTCGTAGTGACCGGGATGGATGCAAGCGTGGCAAATTCCACCAGTTCGGGTGAGGCATCGGACGAGATGATGCCCCCTCCGGCATAGATGAGCGGGCACTCTGCCTGCCCGAGCAGTTCGAGGGCTTTTTCTATCTGGCGCTTGTGGCCCTTGTAGGTAGGATTGTAGCCGCGGAGCGTGACTTTCTCCGGCAACTTCACGTCCTCGGAGAGACCGGTACTCACATCCTTGGGGATATCGATCAGGACCGGTCCCTGCCTGCCGGTACCTGCGATATAGAAGGCTTCCTGGACAACCCTGCTGAGCTCGCCGGCATTCTTCACGAGATAGTTGTGCTTGGTGACTGGCATCGTGATGCCGGTGATGTCCGACTCCTGAAAGGCATCGTTACCCAGAAGGTCGGTCGGGACCTGCCCGGTCAGTGCAACGACAGGCACCGAGTCCATGTAGGCCGTGGCAATGCCGGTAACGAGGTTACATGCACCGGGCCCTGAAGTGGCGAGGCATACGCCTACACGACCGCTTGCCCTCGCATAGCCGTCCGCGGCATGCGCTGCAGCCTGCTCGTGCCGTACAAGGATGTGCCGTAATGACGAGTCATAGAGTTCATCATAGATCGGCAGCACCACTCCGCCAGGGTAACCGAAGATGATCTCGGTTCCTTCGCGCTGGAGCGATTCGACGAGGATTTTTGCCCCGGTTTTCATGTCTTTTCCCTCAATAGTCTGTTCATGCCGGCGATCATCGCCTCGACACTTGCCATGATGATGTCGGTGCGGGCGCCGCGTGAAGTAATTATCTTCCCGTCTTTACTTAATCTTACTGTCACTTCGACAAGGGCATCGGTGCCGCCCGAGATGGCATCTACGTGGTACTCCTCGAGCCGGATGTCCGCGACATCGGCCACGCACTTGCGCAGCACCTCCATCGCGGCATCAACGGGCCCGTCGCCGGTCGCCGCACCGGTCATCTCCTGCCCGTTCACGACGAGCGTTACCGACGCAGTCGGGATCATGTTGCTGCCGGAGACCGCGGTGAACTGGCGCATCCGGATGATGGGCTTGCACTCGATCGCGAGCACGGCATCGGCAACTGCCATCAGGTCGGCATCGGTGACCCGTTTTCCGTCATCGCCCAGCTGCTTGATCCGTTTCACGATCTCTTTGAGCTGGTTTTCGTCAGCCCGGTAGTTCATCTCGTTGAGCGCAGCCTTGACCGATGCAGAACCGGAATGTTTCCCGAGCACGATCCGCCGCTTGCGGCCTACCATCTCGGGTTTCACCGACTCATAGGTCGACGGTTCGCGGATCACACCGTGGGCGTGGATGCCGCTCTCGTGGGTGAAGGCCATCTCCCCGACAACTGCCTTGTTCACCGCGAGCGGGACACCGGTGAAGCGCGAGACGAGGCTGGAGAGCGGGAAGATCTGCTCGGTCGTGATCCGGGTCCGGTAGCCGTACAGGACTTCGAGCGCCATCACGACTTCCTCAAAAGGCGTATTACCCGCCCGTTCGCCGAGACCATTGACCGTGACGTGGGCGCAGGAGGCACCGGCTTTGAGGGCTGCCATCGTGTTGGTCATGGCAAAACCGAGGTCGTCATGGCAGTGGATCGATAACGGGGCGATCTTTGCAAGCGGGGGGATGAATTCAGCCACCTTCTCGGGTGTCAGCAGCCCGACAGTATCGCAGAAGCAGAGCCGGTCGGCCCCGTGCTCCACACCCGACAAAAAGATCCCGTGGAGGAACTGCTGATCCCCCCGGGACGCGTCTTCTCCGGAAAGTTCAACGATGAGCCCGCGGTCTTTCGCATATTCCACCGCGTCCATCGCCATCGCAACGACCTCTTCGCGGGTCTTGCGCATCTTCTTCGCGATGTGCAGGTCGCTGACCGGGACGACGAGGTGGATTGAATCCGCACCGCAGTCCGCGGCATAATCGATATCCCCGTGGAGGGCCCGGACGAACGTGCAGATCTCGGCTGCAAGGCCGGCATCCGCGATCCGCCGGATCGCTTCACGCTCCCCGTCGGATGCAGCGGCAGAACCGGCCTCGACGATATCGACACCGATATCCGAGAGCCTTGATGCAATCTCAAATTTCTGGTCAGGGTTTAACGAGACACCGGGAGTCTGTTCCCCATCCCGTAACGTGGTATCCAAAAAACGCAGGTTTTCAACAAATAAAACACTCACTCATGGCAGATCACCATGAATAATCGTGGGAATGAAGAATATAAAAAGATTCGGGCAGTTTTACGCATCCGGTGAGAAGGAAAATGGTGAGGGAAGATTGTTTAGGGATTCCGGGTGGGGGTTGATACCCTCATACCCCCGGTCAGGACAGACGCCGCCGCAGTCGAAGACTGATGTCTTCTCCACAGCCTTCGGCTGTCCCCGGCGGGGAGCCAGCCATCGGGCTGGCTGAAGAAAATTCTCGTCAGAATTTTCGACTCGCCCCCGCGGCGGATCAGGATCCCAGATTTACCGATGCTTCGCTGCGCCCTGCCCCGGAGAGGCCCTGTGGCGGGGAGCCCTCGTAAATTCTTCATTTTTCCTGGATCCGGCCGGAATCAGGAGCAGTATTCTGGTCCTGATGGATGCCTCAATACCGACAGGTGAAATCATTACACGCTTTAACAAAGGGGAGTGCGATCCGGAACGTGACAGGTACTATCTTCGGGGTTTATTGAGTGTTTGCCATCCGGAGCCCACGAAATTTCTCCGGGGAAATTGTTCCTGTACCTGCTTCCGGTCCCGGGCATGTCCCAACCGCAGCTTCTATATTTTCCCGGTCCCAACGTACCCGAAACAGGAAATTCCATGTCTTTCTTCACTAGGCCCGGTCCGTCTCCGGCACCCGGAACCAGCGACAAGATCGTCCGGCAGTGCCGGGACCTGAAAGCGGTAAAGACCCGGGGGGATCTCGGTGAGCAGATCGCGCTCCTCGTCCTCCAGCACTCACCAGTTGACATCCAGCGGATGAAGCAGAACTTTGCAACAAAGGTCCAGGACCTCTCGCCGGATTACCGTGTCCTTCTGACAGGGAAGATCACCGAACACCTGCTCGGAACCTACCAGCGGATACGGCTCATGCACCAGCAGGGGAGTTTCCGGGCCATGCAGGAACCGGTCGATGACAGCCGGAAGAAGTACTGGGAGATGGTGGCGGAACAGTGTTCGGAAGAAGACGGCGGCGACGCCCCGGCAATCCGGTTCCTTAAGTACCTGCTCGCCGGCTTCTGCATGCTGGTGCTGGACGAGCCCGGCCACCCGCCCGGTACGCCGTTTCCCGGAGGTGACGTGGTCGAGTTCACGGACGGTGTCTACTACTGCCCGGTCCGGGAGAAAGCAAACGATGTGGATGCAGCCCTCTGCCCGTTCTGCCCTGCCTGCCAGACTCCGGAGATCGGGTACCTGCGGCCTCCGACGAACCCGAGCGATCACCGGGAACAGGAGTTCATCGAACACTGCCACCGGTTCCACAACTTCAACGGCTGATCCGGAAAACTATTGAGAATCTATATTTTTTTAAAAACAGGGCAGAAACGGTGAGTATTTCAGGTAGTTAACGTCTCATGGATGGAAAGAATATATTTTATCGGACGCCTATCTCTACTACAGTACCGATACACATTCCCTCCAATCCCGGAGTACCTGCGGAGCATTGAAACATGGACACACCTCAACTGCTGGTCGAAAACCCGTCGCTCTATATCAACCGTGAACTGAGCTGGATACGGTTCAACCGGCACGTGCTCGACGAGGCCCGTGATGAAAGCCACCCCTTGCTGGAACGCGTAAAGTTTCTTGCCATATTCGCAAACAATCTCGATGAATATTTCATGATCCGGGTCTCCGGTCTCCAGCGCCAGCTGGCAAAAGGTGTCCTGAAATCCCCCCCGGACGGGATGACTCCCTCGCAACAACTGGACGCCATCCGGCAGATGCTCATCCCGGAACTCGAGGCCCAGTATGCGACCTGGCATACTGAGATCCTGCCCAGGCTCGATGCTGCCGGCATCCATATCCACATGTATTCGGATCTTTCCGATGCACAGAGAGCATCCATGCATTCCTTCTTTGTCGATGAGGTTTTCCCTGTCCTGACACCCCTTGCCTTCGACAGCTCCCACCCGTTCCCTTTTATCTCCAACCTCTCCCTCAACCTCGCGATTGTCATCCGCGATCCGGCAAAAAAAGAGTATTTCGCCCGGGTCAAGGTCCCGACCAACCTGTTCTCCCGGCTGGTCCGGATTACAGATGCTGAGACCGGCATGCGTACCAAAGATACCGACATCCACCTGATCTATATAGAGGAGATTATTGCCGCCCATCTCGACATGCTCTTTCCGGGACTGGATGTTGTCGCTACATTTCCTTTCAGGATCACCCGGGACGCGGACCTTGAGATCGAGGTGGACGAGGCCTCTGACCTCCTTACAACGGTAGAGGAGATCATGGAACAGCGTGCCCGGGGTAAACCTGTCCGTATAGAAATGGAATGTTCCATGCACGAGAACATCTGCCATATGCTCGAGAAGAAACTGGGGGTCTTGCCCGAAATGATCTACCGGGTCGGCCACCCTATCGGTATGGCAGACCTGATGGAGCTCATGGCCCTCGATCGCGCTGATCTTAAAGACATCCCCTTCCCCCCTTCGGTACGTGAGGATATGGGCGAGGGGAGAGATATCTTCGCAGCAATCCGCCAGCACGACATCCTTCTCTACCATCCTTATGACAGCTTCACTCCTATCGTAAACCTCCTCAGACAGGCAGCCCATGACCCGGACGTTCTTGCCATCAAGATCACCCTTTACCGGGTAGGTTCCAACTCGCCGATCGTCAACGCCCTCATGGAAGCACGGGAGAACGGGAAGGCAGTCGCTGCACTGATCGAACTCAAGGCCCGGTTTGACGAAGAAAACAATATCGGCTGGGCCCGGGCGCTTGAACATGAAGGGGTACATGTCGTCTACGGAGTTGTCGGTCTCAAGGTCCATGCCAAACTCTGCATGATTGTCCGGAGGGAAAAGGACGGGATCCGCAGGTACGTGCACCTCGGCACCGGCAATTACAATGCCACGACCTCCCGCATCTATACGGATTTCGGGTTCCTGACTGCGGATCGGGCCATTGGCGAAGATGTCGCCAACCTCTTCAATTTCCTCACCGGCTATGCGCGGATTGAGAAATACCGGAAACTGCTTGTAGCACCAATAAGTTTGCGGAATGGAATCATCGATCGCATTGACCGGGAGATTGAACGGCATCGTGAACACGGGGACGGTCATCTCATCTTCAAGATGAATGCACTTGTCGACCCGCTCTGCATTATTGCATTGTACAGGGCATCGCAGGCCGGGGTGAAGGTGGAGTTACAGGTGCGTGGGATCTGCTGTCTTCGCCCGGATGTCCCCGGTGTCAGCGACAATATCACCGTCAGTGCTATTGTAGGGAGGTTCCTTGAGCATGCCCGGATCTATTATTTCCATAACGGTGGGAATGAAGAGGTATTCCTTGGTAGTGCCGACCTGATGCCGCGGAACCTCGACCGCCGGGTCGAGGTTCTCTTCCCGGTGGAGAACCCGGTAATCCGGGATGCCATCGTGACGATGATCCTGCCGGCGCAACTACAGGATACCGTCAAGCTCCGGTATCTGCAGGCTGACGGAACCTATAACCGCGCCCTTCCCGCACCGGGTACAGTCCCGCTGAATGTCCAGTCATGGCTGGTGGATCACCGGGGATCATGGTATGACCGTGCCCGCTGACACAGCCGCCCCCCATACGGGGTTGTGCTGGTATGCCGTGGTGAAACTACCGCCTCTTCTTGATGCGTTTACCCGTGAGATTTCTGGCGTAAAAGAGGCCCGGGATATCGAGTATATCCATCGCATGCGGGTGGCGTCCCGCCGGCTCCGTGCTGCACTCCCGCTGTTTCGCACCTGCTTTCCGGAAAAACAGTACATAAAATGGATGCAGGAGCTCACAAAGATCACAAGGGCACTTGGCGATGCACGGGACGCCGATGTCCAGATCGCCTTTCTCCAGAAATCCTTAAAAAAACTCCCGAAAGAAGAAGAGGTACGTGAAACCGGGAAACCTGTCGATAAACCCTCAATGGAGCCGGCAATCCGGTTCCTGCTGCTGGCATTGGAGAGAAAACGAAGTTTCCTCCAGAAACGTGTCCTTTCCGCCCTTGCGGGGCTTGAAAAAAGTCGTATTGTAGACGACATGCAGCGCACATTTGCCTCCATGAATACTGGTTTTATGGCGGAGCGGCAAAAACCAAAGCTCTATGGGATTCCACCGCTTGCAGCGCTCCGTATCGGCAGACGACTCTCCAGACTGCTCTCCTATGAACCCTGGATCCGGCACCCGGAAGCAGTGGCTGAGCACCACGCCACCCGGATAGCCGCAAAGAAACTCCGGTATACTATGGAGATTTATGGATCGGTCTACCGGAACAACTTGGAAAAACCTCTGGCGCGGGTAAAAAAAATTCAGGAAATCCTTGGTGATATCCATGACTGCGATGTATGGATCGATCAAATAACCCTCATTCTCCTGCGGGAACGATCACTCCTCCGTTCATCTAAAAAAACAAAACGGCCGGATACGGTGACGCTCTCAAGCCTGAAAGCAGTACTGAAGGATCGGGAATCTGAGCGGAAGCGGCGCTACCGGCAGTTCGTGCGCTACTGGCATGCACTTGCACGGGCAAAACTCTGGGAGGATCTCCGGAAGACCCTTGACTCGGGCAGGAAGGCCCGGTTCCTGTCACGTTCACCCTATTCTGATCAGGATGCAATGACGGCAGTTCACCTGCTTGCCCACGAGTCTCCCGACACACAGGCCCATAGCCGGCATGTCACTGCGCTTGCGCTCATGCTGTTTGACAACCTGCAATCCCTACACAAACTCGGACCGCATGACCGCTTCCTCCTCGAATCCGCCGCTCTCCTGCATGATATCGGCTGGAAGTACGGGCAGGCCGGGCACAACAAACGCGGGGCTAATATGGTATTCTCAGATGAGAACCTGCCATTCGATCTTCCCGAACGCGGTGTCATCGGCCTTTCTATTCTCTCTCACCGGGGCAAAGCCCTTCTTTCGTTGCATCCGTATTTCCATCTGATGTCACCGGTTTTCCAGAAAAAGACCTGCATGCTTGCAGCGATTCTCCGGATTGCTGACGGCCTTGATTACCTCCATAATGCTTCCGTCCAGGAAGTTCACTGCGTGATATCATCGGATCACGTGACCTGCGATGTGGTTGGCACGGGAGAGCTCAGCATCGAAAAAGAAAGGGTCCGGTCCAAGGCGGACCTGTTCATCCAAGCTTTTGAACGTGAACTGGTGATCCGGTGAAAGATGGGGGCATCGGCCCGGACGGACGGGTTGTCTCGTTCATCGACATGGGAACCAACTCCGTCCGTCTCCTTGTCGTGCGGCTCAACCCGAACCATTCCTACACGATCCTGACCCGCCAGAAACAGCAGGTCCGCCTTGGGGAAGGCGAATTTGAGGAAGACGAGATCCTGCCTGAGGCGATGGAACGCGCCGTTGTGGTAACAAAAAAATTCTCGGACCTGGCACGGACCTTCCATTCTGACGAATTCGTTGCCGTTGCTACCTCCGCCACCCGTGAGGCATCGAACCAGAACGAACTGCTGCACAGGATACGTCTGGAGGCGCATCTCGACGTCAGTGTCATCTCCGGCCGCGAGGAAGCACGGCTCATCTATCTCGGGGTTGCGAGTGGCATCCCTCTCGGGGAGCGGAGGGCCCTGTTCATCGATATCGGCGGGGGCAGTACCGAGATCGCTATCGGGGGATCGAAGGACTACCAGTACCTCGACAGTTTAAGGCTCGGGGCGATCCGGCTCACGAACCACTGTTTCCCGTCAGGAGAGACCGGCCCGGTGACCCCGGAACAGTACCGGAGACTCCGCCAGCATATCCGGAATGCCATCATCCATTCGGTGCGCGAGATACGAAAGTATGGGCCGGACTGTGTTGTCGGCAGTTCAGGGACCATCATGAACCTTGCCGAGATTGCGGCCAGAGCCCTGCACCCGTCCGAAGGGAGTCCTGATCAGACCCTCACCTACCGGGACCTCAGAAAAGTCATCGATCTCCTCTGCTCGCTTCCCCTTGAACAGCGGAGGAAAGTTCCGGGTATCAACCCGGAGCGGGCCGATATCATCATCGCCGGTGCTGCCATCCTCGAGACCCTGATGAAAGAGCTCTCCCTCGATTCCGTGATCACGACCAACCGCGGGCTGCAGGACGGCCTCCTTACCGATTATCTCTCGCGTCTGGACGATTTTCCCCTGCTGGGAGATCTCACCCCGCGGCAGCGGAGCGTGCTCCAGCTGGGGAGGTCGTGCGGGATCAACGAGGTGCATGCCCGAACCGTCACCAGCCTTGTACTCTCGCTCTTCGATTCCGGCAGGGATCTCCGTCTCCATACCTTCGGGGATACGGAACGGGAACTGCTCGAATATGCGACGTTCCTCCATGACATCGGGTCGTTCATCTCGTACACCGACCACCACGCGCATTCCTACTATATCATAAAAAATTCCGAGCTCCTCGGTTTTGACCAGAAGGAAGTGACCTTCATGGCAAACCTCGCTCGTTTCCACCGGAAAAAAACACCCCGGAGAAAAGATCCCGGCATCTCCGAACTCGATTCCCGGGAACGGGATGCGCTCCTGATCCTTGCCACGTTCATCCGGCTCGGGGAGAGCCTTGACCGGAGCCATGCCGCGCTGATCCAGCACGTGCGGTTTTCCCGGGCGGACAGCGAATCAGTATGGCTCGAGATCCTCGGCAGGGGGGACTGCCAGCTGGAGATCTGGGGGATCGAGGCCGAGAAGAAAGGGTTTGAAAAGACATTCGGCAGGAAACTTATCATCGAAGTCCTGGGTGCTGATGAGTCCTGGTAAAGTACATGTTGCAATACTGCTGCTTACATTTTCTCGGCTCTGTAGAACTCGTTGATATTCGTTGCAGACGCTCTTGGGGATGTCGACATGACAAAGTCATGGAGACAAGAGAAGAACGCATCAGCGTTCTTCGAAACGCAGGAAACTGCTCTTCCCGAACGGAAGAACTGGCTGAAGAAGAACCAGAAGAATTCAGATAAATCCTTCTGCTCTTCGAAGTTCTGATGAACCTCTCAGAACCAGAAGAATTCAGATAAATCCTTCTGCTCTTCGAAGTTCTGATGAACCTCTCAGAACCAGAAGAATTCAGATAAATCCTTCTGCTCTTCAAGGCTCTGATGACACTCTCAGAACCCGGAGGGTTCTTCGAACGAATTCACAGGTTCCTGCTTCTATTCACCAGATCTCTGATCTCAGACTGTATGCCGGTTAACACCCGCTCATCAGCAGTAAGGTTTCCCCCCAGTTGATTGAGTTCATCATTGGCCTGAGTAACTATCTGTTTCTGGGTCCTGATCTGGTTGATCAGGTTCTGACCCACCTGATATTGACCCGGGGAGAGGGCCTGGCCAGCATAACCCCCATTATATGTGTTGACCTCAGCATCGAGTGTCGCCGCATCTGCGTCGACCTCAGCCCGCTTTGCATTATATTGACTGGTGATGTTTTCTATCAGGGCTATTTCGTCATTGTTATTTTGGGTCAGGGCAATATAACTTTTAAAATCGGCCATGTTTGCAAAAAAGATTCCCCGATAGTACGCAGGGTCATGGGGCACAAGAAATCCGCCGGTTGTCTCCATAGCCATCCATTCGCCCGGAGCATATTCTGCGAGCACCCATGCATGGTTGTACTTGTATACGGTCACATTCGGATTCTGGACATCCCCGGCAGCGATCTTAGCCGGTATTCCATTCATCTCAACAATACTCCAGACGTCCTCTGCCATATTCGTACAGACATAAAAACCCGGAATATATGGATGCATTCCATGATACTGTTCCACAATCGATTTTACGATACTGATATTCACATCAGCCGGGCTGTCAAATATCACATGAACTGAGGCATTCTTGCCAGAAGGGATGTATGCAGTGATAACGTATGTCCCGAATGGCAACACCTCTGATGATATTGAGAGGTTAAATGTCATGTCATCATGAAGAGGGGTATCATACGATTGTGGAACGAACGACCAGTTACTTTCTGCGCTGTTCACGGTAATACTCACGTTCTGAGCCCCGTATTCGTGCGGGTAGACCGCAGAGCCGGACAGATTGATCACCTCCCCTTGCTGGTAGACGCATCGGACCGAGGCGAATGGTCCGGAGACGGTCTTGTTGGAGATGCATTCAAGAGAGACCGATGGGGTCAGATTCTCCGACAGATTCGTGATAATTTCGAGGGTCTGACCTGTTGCTATGCGTATATTTTTATTCCATAGGGGATACTGTCCGTGGCGCAGTTCCAGTGTGTGATTCTCCGACGGGATTGCGTGAATGACTGCAGGTGTAACTCCTTCAAATACGGAATCGAGATATATGCTGGCGGCTGAAGGATCGGATTGGACAGAAAGCGAACCCTGCGAGAACAGATAATCTGTACAACCTGCAACCAGAATGCCGGCAATTATCAGTACTGCGAGAAGGATCCCCACTCTCATAATGCTGTTCAATCTATTCTGTATCCGGACCGATATATAGGTAAACCACGTCCCACAGGATAATCATTCCAAAAAATCCGGGCCGGAAGAGAATTCAATAAATCTGATATACCGGTTTGCTGACATTATTTCGTTCTTCTCATCATTTATTCGCATGATAAGGAAAGGAGACGCCGTACCTCAAATTTTGTGGTCAGTTGTTTACATCGGAGAATGTGAGATCTCTCCAGAGTCCTTTTTCTGATATTTCATCAATCTGCCGGGGTGGACAAAGAATAATGTCTGGAATTACGATACATCGGTAGTGCACCCGTAATCGGAAACCGTCCCTGAAGAACGTTACCAGAACATTTCCCGGCAGAGGGGGGAAGAACAGAGGCCATCATTTTTTTAGCAGCATTCAAAAAGGTTACTGGTTTTTTTCCTGAACTGCAGGTTCCTTCCGGAAATAGGCTGACAGGATTCCGGCTGCAATGACAAGAACCGTGGCCGCCGTCACTGCAAGGACACCGATGATCAGGAGGTTCATGTTCTCCTTCACAACGGAAAATGCACCAAGATAGTAACCGGCAAGGATGACAAAGAGGGTCCATGCAGTCCCGCCCAGGACATTGTAGAACAGGAACCGCCGGTACTGCATCGACCCGACTCCGGCGAGGAATGGTGCAAAAGTCCGGACAATCGGAAAAAACCGTGCAACAAAGATGGTAGTGCCTCCGTATTTTTCGTAAAAACCATACGTCCGGTCAACGTATTCCCTTTTGACAAGGTTCGGGAAACGTTCGAGAAAAACGTGGAGCCCGATGTAATTTCCGATCCAGTAGTTCACGGTGTCGCCAAGGACTGCACCGAGGACAATTGCAATGATCAGCCACTGGAGATCCAGAATACCACTTGCTGCTGCAGCCCCCGCGACGAACAGGATGGAGTCCCCGGGAAGGAAGGGCATGATGACAAACCCGGTCTCAAGGAATATAATACAGAACAGGATAAGATACGTCCACATACCATATTCATGGACAACTGCTGACATGTGCCGGTCGAGATGAAGAAACAGTGTTATGACCGAGTCCATCATAGTTGCCAGAGATATGCGCCTCAACCCTATATTAATTAGTTTGAGTAAAAACGTCGGATTGATAACAGGTCAGACAATCAAATACGGGGTTTGGTCTGGCGATGATACACTTATCGGCAATAACCACCGATCTGGATCAGGCACATCATGGTTTCCAGTTCCCTGAAGGAGAGATAATCTTGTCTCCTGAATCATCATGTTTCCTTCGGTACATGCTGCTCGTGTTCTGTACAGCATTCCTGATCACGGTACCGGTCCAGGCATTCACCGCCAATTCGCTTGCTATCGCAATCAGCAAAAACGGGGACGCCACGGCCACATTCCATTTCACGCTGGAAGGGCTTATCGAGAATGCTATCCCGCAATCCATTCTGGAAGGGGAGCTCAAAAAAGGCCTTGCCACCAGTTCCGACCCGCCGGAGATCATCTCCATGGACAGGTCCAGTGCGACCCTCCTCCTGAAGAACTTCGCAGATACTACCGATGTTCCCGAAGGCACTGAATACATGACCGCTTCAATGAACTTCACAAAAGCCGAGATTGCCCTGAAGAATTCCGCACTCAGTAATGTCATCACCGCTGACTTTACTCCGGCAACGATAACCGTGACCTTCCCGGACGCATATTCCCGGAAATTTACCAACGCGGACGAACTTCCTGCCTTTTCCCACACGGTAATTGATCCCACAAAGTCTGCTGCAGTATCGCCGCCAACTACCGGTGCGGTAACGGTGATATCGGCGTCAACCGGAGTTCAGGTGTATATAGATGGCTCCTATGTTGGTGATGCACCTGCGACACTTGACGGGATCCCGACCGGGATCCATACGTTCCGGTTCGAGAAAGATAATTTTGAACCGGCAACAACGACCGTCAATGTCACACCAGAAAGTACCATGCAGGTTCTGGCCATTCTCGTGTATATACCGAGGACTACGGCAGCAGGGACTAGCCCCCTCCCGGGTTTTAACGGCGCACCTGCCCTGATCGCACTTGCCTGCTATTCGGTCTTGTGGGCATCCCGACGCTGAACCTTGACCTCTTGAAAAGCCCTTCGATACTTCGATACTTCTCTCGACTCAGTTATTGATAGTCCAGTGGGATTCGGCAAGTCGAAGAACCCTGATGGTTCTTCTCCTGTTTCATCCCTACGGAATTCAACATTTCCTAAACACTGCGGTCACCTCGGATCGCGGCAGGTCCCTTCCGCGTATGCGCATGGTCCAGTCCCGATAATCCACGGAAACCACGGCAAGGCGGGAGAAAAGATCGGCCACTTCACTGGGGGTAAAATAATGCGTGCAGATCTCGTTTCCCCGCCTGAACGTTCCCGGTTCCGTTTCAGAACCTTTCCCGAACCTGAAATCGCGGGTAGAGAAATCGTTGAAATAGAGATTCCCGCCCGGCCTGATAACCCGGCATATCCCGCGGGAGATCGTATCACGATCACCCTCTTTCATATGCCCGAGGATGTGGTGAGCGAAGACTGCGTCAAAAGTTTCCGGCCTGAACGGGACCGCCCGGGCATCCCCGATGACAAGATTCGCCGGTAACCCGGCTGCGTCACGGGCAAGGACAATCGCCCGGGCGGAGAGATCCAGGGCGGTCACCTTCCAGCCGCGTTGTACCATTGCCGACAGGGTCTTGCCATCGCCACACCCGAGTTCGAGCACGTCCGTGCACGGAAGAAGACCCGGTAAGGTAAACACGGAACCACCAAAGAGCCTTCCCTTCCGGGAATATTCTGCATCCCATGCACCGGGATTTTCCCGCACCGGTATATCAGTCCTGCCGGTCATGTTTACACGTTTGACAAGATACAGCTTGTTGACAGGTTGAAAGGACCTGCCTGGCGGCTCCGGTTCATGGATACCGGCCAACGGAGGAGATCCAGACCAAAGCACTCAAATAAATGCATAGGAAAATATATATCAGGCAGTCCCCGGAAAGGAAAATTTTCCCGGAAATTTATCACCGTAAGGGTTTTTTTACGATACAAAGACATCAACGAGACATAGCATGACCGATGTGGTGTATCATGAATACCAGAAGATCGACAGGCACCACATCAGCCATTCGTACCTTATCGATGTCGGGGATGAGATCGAGATCCAGCAGGTAATGGAATACAAATGGAAGGTCTACGATAGTGTTATCCTCAAACCCCCCCACCCGAAGACCCGCTATTTCGAACTCGTTGCCACTGAATACCGGGACAAAGATGTATCCCTTATCGATGATCTCTAGGTCTGCCCGGTGATCGCAAAAAAAAGACCGGACTTCCGGATCCTGGGATTCACGCTCTGGCGGGGGGACTGGGTCATCGCCGAGCGGATCTACAAAAAGGCGAACACCACCGAGATCCAGTGGATCTATTCCGATGACTTCCACCTCTTTGCCATCACCCATGCACAGGACCAGCTCGAGACCATCGTGGAGCCGGTGGTTGCCAAGATCGACGGGATCGCCTCTTCCATCAAGAGCGGGTACCGCATCTATTCCCATATGGAGAACCAACGGATGCGGCGCGAGGCATTCGATGCCGTCCTCGAGAGCCAGAACGGTGTCACCATCAACAAGACGGCAATACTGAAGCACCCGGAGTTCCAGCTCATAGCGGAACTGGGCGACGGGGACCGCAGGAAGATGCAGGACGAGATCCTCCGGGACCTCGTGGCACTTGGCACAACGCTGGATATGTCTGGCGGTTCAAACAAGATCACCGCAAAACTGGAGATCCCCAAAATAACCGATATCAACGTCCAGCTGGCGCAGATTGAAGAACTTCAGGACCTCGGCTGGCTCTTCGAATGACCGTCAGCCGGGGAAATATTCGGGTTTGCCGGGAATGTAGATCGCCGACGCGTACTCCTCGATAAAATCCGCATCTACCAGCAGGTCAATATACACCATCTTCTTTGCAACATCCAGCGCTTCCTGCCGTTTTTTCCCGGAGAGCAGGGCGGCACGTGCACCCGTGAGGGAACCATTCCCGATAGCATGGAATTCTGCGTCGGGAAAACCAGGGGTTATCCCGAAGGTCACAATTTTGTTCCGGTCGGCATAGGCTCCGAACGCCCCGGCAAAATACACGTTGCGGACACTCCTCACCGGGATACGGTATTTTTTTAAGAGGACCCCGATCGCCCCGCATGCCGCGGCCTTTGAGTCCATAAGGTACGCGAGGTCCTGCTTCGTGATCATGATATCCCGGCCGGTTGCTGTCTCTTCTCGGGGAACGAGGACATATTCAGGACCTTCCTTACCAATGCGTACGCCGGGCTTGTCCTCCACAAGCCTGCCGGTGAAATCCACGATACCTGAGGTCACCATCGCAGCCGCTGCATCGATTATTCCTGACCCGCAGATCCCCCGGGGGGGCTCATTCCCGATCGTTGTCCACGAGACCATGAACGTGGCGGGGTCGATACGGACGTGATCGATCGCTCCCCGCATTGCCCGCATACCGGAGGTGATCCCGGCACCTTCGAATGCAGGCCCGGATGCGCATGAGACAGAAGCCAGCCAGTCTGCGTTGCCAAGAACAATTTCGCCGTTTGTCCCGAGATCTATCATGAGGGAGAGGCCGGGGGACAGGTGCATCCCCGATGCAATAACATCTCCCACGGCATCCCCGCCGACAAACCGGCTCACGTTGGGAAGGCAGTACACGTACGCCTGTGGATTTACACGGAGCCCGAGATCGCATGCCCGGGTGAGAAAGGGGCTCCGGGAGATGTCAGCATTCGCGATCTCAAGGACTGCCGTTTCGCGGCCAAAGAGGAGGTAGTTCATAACCGTATTGCTGCCTATGCAGAGGTCATAGACAGAATCCCCGCACACCCCGGCAGACAAGAGGAGCTGTCCGATGACTGCATTGATACTCTCAACGGCCGCAGCCCGGAGTTTATCTTTCCCGGCGGCTTTTTTTGCAAAAGCGATCCGGGTGAGCAACTCCTCCCCATAGGTTATCTGCCGGTTCAGGGATGATGCCTGGCTGCAGGTCCGGCCGGTCGCACAATCGACAAGCACCCCGACAACCGTCGTAGTCCCGAGGTCGATGGCGATACCGTGGTTTTCCGCCGTGGTGTCTCCCGCCTCAATTCCCAGAACCTCCGGGTACCCGTTCGACCGGGTGACAACGACCGTGACCTGCCCCCCCTCCGCAGCTGTCAGCCGGCCCATCTGTTCGCGGGTCATGTGAGGGCGGGTGCCGGAATACCCTTCGAGTCTCAGGGAACGGGGGCCGTTCGGATGGTGATGATCCCCGGGCCCGAGAAGCCGGTGTTTTGTTACCTGGGGGTACAGCCCGGTGGTGATCTCAGCATGGTTCTGGAGAATTTTTGGTCCATCGATCCGGCTCTCCACCGGAACGATAAACTCGCAGTTTCCGTTGATGTGCGTCTGGCAGGCACGACAGTAGTTCCGGTCTATCTCATCAGCGGTCAGGCCCCGGATACTCTCCGGTGTGCCGGCATCACACGAGCCCTTCAGGAGAATGACTTTGCACTTGTTACATTCTCCTTTCCCGCCGCAGATACTCTCGAACTGGATCTCAGCTCTCCGGATGGCTTCGAGGACCGTCGAACCAGAAGGTACGGAAATGATCCTGTTCAGGGGGTGGAAAACGACACGGTAGATCTCTGCCATGGGAATGTATCACCTTGAATTGCCGTCAGCCGTATTGCCAAGTTCCGGATATGGACCCGGATTCGGACATCAGTTTGCCGCGAAAATTCATGCTACTCTGCTGCCGGTGGCCAGTGGTCCCTCAGGAACTGGGAGATCCCCGACGAGTCCTTGGGCCCGACAAGGATCCTCCAGCCGGTCGATTCTTCAGTCTCCCCGCTCAGCCGGGCAGCAAGACCCGGTATGATGAGGATATTGTGGCTGACGAGAGCCGCTATGTTGTAGGTCTTCAGGGCATTTGCAACCGAATCTGCAGTAAAGTACCTCCCTGCAACGGCACTCTCGACACTGAGCCCCCCGGTATCAGCAACTATGAGATAACAGTCCAGGTTGGCAGCCTTGATATCGGATTCCACGGTAAAATACGTGAGCGCATAATTGGTCGTGATCAGTACCGGCGAGGTATGGTCTGGCCTGCCGAAGGTCTTCACACCCGCTTCGACCGAGACCGGTTTTCGCGGATCGGTGTAAAGGCTGAAACGCCAGATCAACTGGGGGAGGAGGACCCACCCGTCAAGACTGTGCATGATGAGCAGGTCCGCATACCGTGAGAGGAGCATGGACGCGGCGGTCGCTTCCCGCCATTTGAGCACGTCCTCCGAGAGCTCTTCCCCGGTCCAGACAGTGAGCGGGACGCCAAGGATCGGGAAGCCGAACAGCTCATCAAAATTCTTGGTAGCGGCTGCCCGGATTGCGGTAAAATTCGCGATGGTTTCCGACAGCCCGCCTTCGGTAAATGTTCCGGGGTCCAGGACCAGGTCATGGACACCACAGGCCATGAGAGTCCCGGCCAGCGTCCGGAGGAGACCAAGATCCCCCGGTGCAAAGACTGCAAGGGGGGCATTGTGAGCGAGGGCCAGGTCTGCCATCTGTTTCCAGTTCTTTTCCGTCGCAGCATAGATGAGCGGGCGGCGGTTCGCGGCCTCCCGGAGGCCGGCCTCCATCACGGCTGGATCGAGCGAGCAGAGTATGAACGGCAGGTGACTGGCTGCAGCCACTTTTTTTACTGCAGCCCCGAAGATCCCGGGATCCCCGGAGACCGAACGGATGGCAATCGCGTTCAGTACCAGGGTCCTGCCGATGTAATTGTAGGAGAAGGCTTCAATCTGCCTGACCCGCTCGAGAAGTTCCGCTTCGGGCATGAGATCGTTGACATCGATGGCGATCGGTGCCGGGTTATGGTACGTGAAATCATGGCGCTGGAGCACATATTTTCCGCCGATGCTGATGCTATGGTTACCGGTACCCAGGGTGACGGTACGGACCGGTGGTTCCATGAGACGGGAAAGTTCCCCGAAAGCCCCGTGATACTCGACAGAATGGAGTGGGGGGCAACCGGAGATGACCAGTTCGCCATTGACGAGCCGGGTGGCAAAAGCCATGCAGTTGGCTTCCCCGCATTCCCCGCAGTTGGTCTTCGGGAGCAGCTTGTAGACATCGATCGGGCTGATCTCCCTGATACTCTTCCTCTGCTTCTTTTCCGGGGCGGGATCTGCCATGGTCATAACCGCACCCCGGCCCAGCCGGCGATCTGTTCGGCATGCCCGTTCCCCGCTTTGCCGAGCCGCTGAATAACATCCCTGAGCGTCAGTACTGCTGCAGGGTGCATCATCATGAACAGGTCGGTCCCTGCCAGCAGGAGGGTCAGGGCATTGATCGTCTCCCAGACCGGTCCCCGCAGTTCCCGTGGCCCGTATATCGGCGGCATCTTCATCCAGGCTTCCCGTGCCGCCCAGGCATTGGTTGCGGCCGATATCACCGGGTGCGCCAGTTCCGTATCTCCCATCAGGGCGGCATACCGCGCACGTTCATGGATCGTGAACGAGTACTCAAGGCCATAGCCCAGTGCCACGGTCGTCAGGTCCATGACGATCTGTTCGGGAGGGATATATTCGTACAGGCGGCGGTTGAGTTCCTTGGCATTGTTCAGGTCAAGGCCCGTGAATGCGAGGAGGAGGTGCCCATGGTCCCGTGCGGCGGCAGCGACCCGTTCCAGGGTCTTCGATTCCACCATATCGAGGGTCACGGAGTTGAGGACGAGGCGCTCTCCTGCGGCCATCTCGGCCACTGCCAGGAAGACCTCGGCATCTTTCTTCGGGTCGCCGCAACCCCCGACGATGACCGGCACGTCAACGGCCTGGAGCACGTCCTCGACGGTCTTTGCTGCTGAACGGGGGGTCGCGTCGCGGAAGAGGGGGTCTGTACTCATGAGGTGGATAGTCACCACATCGGCGCCGTACTTTTTGACGTTCATCCGTGCCCATTCGGCGGGGTCATCCATGACCTCCGAGACATTCTCGCGCAGGACCTTTGGCAGGGAGACGTTCATGTCAAAGACATCGAGCGATATCGCCGGGGGGTGGACCGGAAGGTGGTTGAGGTCGGAGTAGGCAGGTGCCCGTGCACCCCCGATGGTAACAGTCTTCCCCCTGCTCCCTCCGCCGGACTTTGTCGCACCAAGCGTCACTTCCCGGATCGCGCCGGGAAATTCAAAACCGGCCGGAACATAGGACTCCCGGATCAGTTCGGAGGGTTTTTCCGGGACGGGCGGGGCAGTAATATGTGCGGGGCTGGCCTGGGTGGCAAAACCTGAAGTGGGAATGAACAGGTCAAGATCCCCGATCTCCATGGAGAAATTTTTCAGTTCCAGCTGGTGTACTCCGTTCAGCATATCCCGGAACTGGGGGGCAAGTGAGAGGAGCTGCTCTGCATCAAGGGCTGGTTTAGTATTTTTTTTCGGCACTGTGCTCGCCCCCCGGTTGCCGCGCCGGCCGGATCGGCTGGATGATGACGCTCTCGGCAGTGATCCTGGCATTCTTGAGGATGATCCTGAAACCGCCGGAAGTCAGGGGAATGTCCGCCCCGGAAATGATCGGTATCTGACGGGCAGGGCCGCTCTCAGGTCCGGAGGCGACAACCCATCGTTGTACGACCGGGTGATGGTGTTCCTGCAGGAACGTCTTCAGTCCTGCGACGTCAGTTACATCTTTCTCCGTGGCGATGGCCTTGAACACCTCTTCGGGAATGAACTCTTTGAGCCGTTCGCGGGTCTCGTGCGGCATCCAGACCACGCGGCCGTAACCGCCGTCTTCGTGCAGGAATTTTTTTGAGCGCATGTACTCTATCGAGATACCGTGGAACCCTTCGACCTGCCGCCCCCCGGCCGTCGAGTCCGCCATGGTTGAGAACGCAAGCCCGTTGACTGTCAGCTCGCCAAAACTGCGGAGCACGATGCCGAACCCGTCCACCTCCGGAATGTAAAAAGCGATCCCTTCGAAGCACCCGCACGACGTGTGGGGGTACCCGAATGCCGAATAGAGATACACCCGGTTCACCTCGCCCATCGACCGCTTCCGGGCACTCTCGTTGACACCGGTATATTCGCCTTTGTCCGCGTCGAGGCATTCCCCTTTCTCAATCGCATAGATCGGCCCTTTCGGGTCAATACCGGCAGCGGCCCTCCCGTCGAACCAGCTGATCGCCCCGCAGTTCGCGTACCGCTGGGGGGTGATGACACAGATATGGGTCGGGGCAAACGACTGGCAGAGTGCACAGCCATAAAACGTGTCCACGTCCTGATCCGAGAGCCCCCGTGCACGGGCGTCCCGGGCTTCATAGGTCCTGAGGGCTTCCTCATAGAGAGGTCTGATCGTATCCGGGTCGGTTATGAAGCTGATCTGGACTTTTTCGATGATGGGGAGCTCGTTCCTGAAGAGCTCGTGCATGACCTCCCCGATAAACCGGAACGAGTTGAGTCCTTTCTTATAGGATTTTTTCGAGAGCCGGATCCAGATATCATACCGCTGGTTGAGGTGCATGAACCCTTCGATATAGTTACTATACTCGTGGATCCTGCGTTCGACCACGCCTTCAAGGTCGGGCTCGACCTTCTTTCCGGCAATCTCGACGAGGATCCCGATCGGGTAGTGCCTTCCTTCTTCCATCCCGCTGATGTCAGGGCCGGTGATACGGATTGCACCGTCTTCTATCTCTTCCGGCTGGCGGACCCTCACGATCTCGAACTTCTCTTTCTCTGAAGGGCCGCCCAGCTCGACCTGCATATCATTCTTCCTCACCCGCTCGCCTTCATGGATCAGGCCCACTTCAACTGGGATCGTTTCAAACATAATCGGGTCTCCGGTCAGTCACCCAGATTTGCAACGATCCCTTTGAGGTTTGCAGCCCAGTCCTTTATCGTGCTGTTCGGGAACGACCAGCTCGCATTCGGCTGGTACACGCAGTCAAGGGTCATGGTCTTCACGCCGGGAGCAAAATGCTTCAGGCCGGAGAGGATCGTCCATTCCATGGAATACGGGAGCCCGACGAAAATTGCAAGGTCATAAGGCTCTTTGCCGTCAAGCCCCTTCCATTCCGGGTCGGTGAGGCGGTTGGCGATATCCACGGCAGGCATCAGGGCGGCCGGTGCAAATCTGCGGGCAGTGAACTCCCGGCTCGTACTGGCAGTGACGACGACCGGCATGTTCGCTTTCCGTGCAAGTTCGATGAGGCAGTCGATCAGTTTCTTCCCCTCTACTTCATATTCGATGATCCCGTGGCCCACGATCATGATCGGGCGTTTTGCCCGCATGATTATCGCGTCGGCAATATCGGGCTTGATGATGAGCGATGCCTTTTTCGGCCCGGGGATCTCCGCGGTCTGCCAGGATTCATTCATCGGCATCGTCATCCCTCCTTCCGGGTATGGATCATGCGGGGAAGGAGTGTCGGGTCGGGGATCGGGTGCTCCTTCCACCCGTGAAGGTCGAGGTGTTTCTGTACCTCGTCTTTCAGGGTCAGGGGGATATCGGCCGGTGTCCGGACAAAGAGATGGATGTCAGGTGGGATCCCCCCGACAAGACGCTTGTGGAGGTCGATATAGTTGGCCAGCTTGTTGGCCCTCCCCCTGCCGGTGTCGTTCGGGCGCATGGTCAGTTTTGCGATCATCACCATCGCCTCTTCCTTGGTCTCGGCGGCAAAGAAGAGGTGTTCTGGTACCGGGCCGCCATATACCTTCTCCCCGCTCCGGGCATCGTATACATACCAGTCAGACTCCTTGTCCGCACGCCCGAGGAGCATACGGCGGTACTTCGTACCATGAGGCCCGACAACCACGGGGATTCCCAGCCGCCAGAACCCTGCAGCGATCGCCGCTGCTTTCTGCGACATCGCACCCCAGGCAACCCCGACAGCACCGACACGGTTATGGACATAATCGGCGATCTCTTCGTAATTCCCCCGTAACGGGCGTTTTGCAAAGATACTCGCGATCTTGATCGCCGCACCGGCGATATGGGCATTTGCAACGCACGAGCCGACGTTTACAATCCCCCCGGCCTCGAACGATCCGGAGTACCGTTCGTATGCAGTTTTTCCTTCCCCGTCCCGGTACATTCCCGCTGACATCGCAGAACAACCGGATGTGCAGACGATGTAGCGCCGCTTTGCAAACTCCATGCACATCTCCGCAACTTCCCGGGAACCTTTCGGGTAGTTGGCGCACCCGACAAACGCAACCACGCCGGGAATCTCGCCGAGTACGATCGGCCCGCCGACTTTGCGGATCTCGACATCCCGGATTGCGCCCCTCCCGGTCCGGATGCAATAGGTCTCTTTCGCGGTCTTCTGTTCTGCAGCAGCGACGATCAGGCTGTGTACCGGTATCTTCTGCGTACAGGCAGGCTCGCACCTCCCGCACCCGAGGCAGTCATCGTACAGCTCGTCCAGCAGGGACAGGTTGCCACTGGCTGCTGCCTTCACGGCCTGCGCAACCGGCAGGTCGTTGGGGCACGCCCTCCGGCAGAGCATGCAGAGGGTGCATTTCTTTGCCAGGTCCACCAGGTTCTCCTTCGAGGGAAGGGACTTCTGTTTCTTGCGCCGCGGTGCGATTGCGCGGGCGGTCTTTACGGCAACCTCCCCCACTTTTTCCGGATCGAGGATGAGAGCGCCCGGTACTTCACCGCTCACGAAACCGGCAACAATTTCATCAACAGGATCATGGGTGCGGTCGGGAAGCCCGAGACAGTTCTTCTCGCTGGTTGCTATCAGGGCAGCCCGGATATGGGCGGATTCAGTCAGCGTGTCCGTGCGCACGCACTGTTCGTCAATAACGATGACGTCAGGGACCCCGCTCCGGATATATCGCAGCTGCCAGGAGATCGGCCCGATGATCTTTGCCTTCGGGGAGTAGCGCGTTACGTCGAGCGCCGTGCAGCAGATGCCTGTCACTTCCACGTCCGGGGTGAGGTCATTGGTTTTCAGGTAATCGATGATCCCGGCCGCCGGCGGTACATTGTGCCCGACGACGAGGATCACCGGTTTTTTTATGTCAACCGTGCCCAGACCGAGTTCTGTAAGACAGGTTTCCGGGTCAGCCTTCGGGAAGCCGAGTGCCGAGATCTGGGCAATGTCGGCGACTTCCATTCCCAGCTGGTCGATCATGCCGGCATGGAGGACTTTGGATTCAAAGTCGAGGTTGTTTCCTTCCTGCCCGGTGTGGGTGACCGCCAGGAGCTGGGTGACCTGGTTCTCGCAATAGTCCAGGACCGGTTCAAGGTCACCCAGGGTCTCGGGCTTTATTCCGCAGACAAGCCGGACCACCGGGGCTTCGACTTCCACGCTGACATCCCCGACATTGATCGGGCAGTCCCTGCCATAGCGTTCGATGACGTAATTGAGGAGATCGCGTGAATGGCTGATATGGGTGGCAGCACCGATACAGGCGGTGATCAGGACCATCCGGGACTGCTGGGACGGCATCGAGATCCCGCACGCCCCGCGTTTTGTGCCGGTGAGATCGCATTTGCCATAGGTGCAGAGGCAGCAGAGATCGCAAAACGGGAGGTAGAACGGCTTGTACTTCCGGAGAAGGACCTGGTCCCAGGGGCGGAGGGTGGTGAGAGAGGGAAACGGGGTCGGGCCCATCGGTTCATCCCATTTCTCTTGGGAGATGGCCCCGATGGTGATACTGAGATCCCGGAAGTGTGCAAGATCGGAATGTAATTCCTTTATCTGGACATTCACACCTTTCCTGCTCAAAGGATTCACCACGTCAGATTTATTTAATACATTGAGGGATGAGTCAGATAAGGTTATCGAACAAAGCACGGGTGATCCCGCGCTTTCTTCTCCTCGTTCGGCCCTGATGGGCCTCATGAAGTCGAAGACTTCGTCTTCTTCTAGTTCAGCCCTTTGGGCCTCACGATATCGAAGAAGACACAGGAAAAACCCGGGGTTTTTCTCTTTTTTTGGCCTGTTGAGAAAGGGTCCCTTCATGCCCCGTTCAGAGGATCTTCCCCAACATCTCCGCAACCGACCGGTACGCAGGAGAATCCTCCGGCATATCCATCAGCGATCTCCCGAGCAGTACCTGCCGGGCAAGGTCGGTGTCCTCGGCAATCTTCCCGATAAACGGCAGCCCCGTCTCTTCTGAAGCCCGCGAGGCGAGTTCCGCCGGGAATGCATAGCCGCCGACAATATAGAACCTCCTGAACGTTATCCCGACCTCCCGGATGACACGGTAAGCCCGCTGTACATGGGCAAAGGACTTACCGGACGGTCCCATCACGTCGAATATGGTATCAACGTCGCGTGCAATCTTGCGGTTGAGGTGCTCGAGCCCACCGGGCGAATCGATGAGGATGTAGCGGTACTGGCGCGTGATCTCGGCAAGGGCATTCCTGAGCGCGGCATCGGGGAGGCAATAGCACCCCTCTACCCACTTGGTGCCCACTGACATGAGGTCAAAGTTTTTTCCTTCGTACAGTCCCTGCTCCCAGATCTGGTTCTCGATCCTTCGTGACGGGGGGATGCCGACCGTTGTCCCCCCCCGTGCGATGAATGTCTCGGATAACAGTTCGGCAATGGTCTTCTTTCCGGAAGTTTCAAGATCTACTCCGACCATCTCTGCAAGGTTCTGGTCGGGATCAGCATCGACAAGGAGCAATGGGACCGATCCCTGCTCCGTCAGGTACTTCGCCATCAGGGCCACAAACGTGGTCTTTCCGGTTCCCCCGCGACCCATGGTGACGATCGTCTGCATCAGGGTTCCTCCTGCCATGCCGGATAGGGGAACCGGTCATTCATCGGAGTTTCCCTCCAGGTTTCGCGCGAGATCCCCGATCGCCCGGAGTGCGACAGAAGACGATGGGTCGACCGGTTCTCCGGAGATACCGGCATCTGCGACCTCCTGGTCGAAGGGGATGAACGCGATGACAGGGATGTCGTGCTTTCCGGCAAAATCCCGGATTGCATTCTCCTGCTGGGAATCCGCGACCCTGTTTCCCACGAGACCTGTCCGGGGGATATCCGATTCCTTCGCAAGCCGGCAGATCGTTGCTGCAATATTCAGCGATTTTTTATTTGCGTCGCTGACGACAAGGAGGGTATCGACATGCTCTGCCGTACCCCGGCCGAGATGTTCGATGCCGGCTTCCATATCAAGGATGACAATCTCGTCCCGCTCGACCACGAGATGGCGGATCAGAGCCTTCACAACTGAATGGGCCGGGCAGGTGCACCCCCCTCCCATGGATTTTACGGTACCCATGACAAGGAGATTCACTCCTGCCGGTGTCGGGACTGCATACCTTTCGATGATGTCATCGACCGTGAACGTGAGCCGGAATACACCGGAGTAGCCGGTGCCGGTCTTCAGCTGGATCAGGTCTCTGTTTTCCGCTATCGGTAGAATCCGGGAAGCCTCGTCGGCGGACAGGCCAAGGGTAAGCGCAAGGTTGGGAGACGCATCGGCATCGATCGCAATGACCCGGCGCCCGGAACCGGCAAAGTACGCCGCAAGACCGCCCGCTATGAACGTCTTGCCGACACCGCCCTTTCCGCCGATTGCAATTTTCACATCCTGTATCTCCTGCCCCAGTTGTAAGATTTTCGGGCAGATAGACTATTGCTTTGGGGAGCCGGCCGTTCCCGAAGGGAATGGCTGGCTGGAGAAGAATGCATCAGCGTTCTTCGACTTCTGATGACCTTTCAGTCACTCAACAAAATGGTGGGTGAGGTTCATGACGTCGCGGTACGGGATTGCACCAACAAGACGGTTCTCCTCGTCGACAACCGGCAGGGCACGGAACCCGTACCGCGCAAATTCCTGTGCCCCCTCCTTGAGTGTACTCCCGGTCGAGAGACTGATCACGTTCTCGACCATGACGTCCCGGAGGAACGCCTTGTCATCGGCCTGGAGGAGCTCTTTTAAATCGACGACACCAAGCAGGTGATCCTGCTCGTCGGCAACGTAGATGTACATGATGACGTCTTTGTCCCGGGCATGGCGCGGGTAGTCGTTCTGGACGTACTCGACGGTTGTTTCAGGAGGAAACTTCAGGATCTTCTGGGTGGTATAGTGGATGACCTTCTCTTCCTGCCGGTTGATGATGGCCTGGACCTTCCGTGCACTCTCGGCATTCATGGCGTCAAGGATGACATGGGCCTCGGCCGACGGCAGAACCGAGAGGATGTCGGCGGCCTGACCTGGGGTCATATCGTTGACGAGCTGGACGACCTTTTCCGTGGAAAGCGAGGAGATGATCTCGCGCTGTACCTTCGGCTCGATCTCTTCGAGCGTATCGCTCGCATGCTCGTGATCGAGGCTCGCGAAGACCATGACACGCTGGTCGTGATCCATCTCTTCGAGAATGTCTGCGAGATCGACAGGATGTATCTCTGAAAGATTTTCTTTTAAGACATTCAGCTTGACGTTGCCCTTGAAGCGGCCGATGTTCGTCGGAAGTGGCTGAATGCATGTCCAGGGGATCATCTGCTCTGCCTCGGAGTCAGCGGGGGAATAGAGAACTTTCGCGAGGAATCCAAACCCGAGCCTCCGGAGGCGGGCTGCCTTCCCGGTATCGGCATCGGTGACGTAGAGTTTCTTGTTCCTGAGGACGAGACGGATGTCGTACACCACCTCGACCTCGTTCTCCTCAAGGTCGATGACTTTCTTGTCGAGGACGTAATCGCGGAGGAGGATGACATCCTCGGCAGGTTCCGCTTCGTAGGGTTTGAGGTCACTGATAACGACCTCGATCCCTCTCCCGGTGAGGGTGTGGACGTTCTCCCACGGGATGAGGAGGCTCGGGTGCCCGAATGACCGGGTGACATAGAGAGACCGGACCTCCGGGACTTTCGAGGTCTCCACGATAACCAGGTCGGATAGCGACCCTATTTTTTTCCCGGAACGCAGGACGGGAACATTCAGGATATCGGAGAGAAGAATCTCGAGGTCGCCTGCCACTACAGCGTTCTTCGCGTTATCCTGCTGTGCCATCACGCACCCCCGTGAACGATCGTCCAGAACTTGTAAACGAGCAGGCACACGAGAAAGATGAGGTACAGCCTGAGAAAGAGGAGGGCAAATTTAACCCCGGCTGACATCTTGATCTTTGGCGTTGCATATTTCTGGTTGATCCTGATGATCTTCTCAGTCGATTCCCGTATGACATTTCCGATCCGTTCCCCGAAGACACTCTCGATTGTTACCATTCCTGCACCTCCTCCCCTCTCACCCGAACAGGTTCGGGAACAATGTGCTGATACCGTACAGTGAAGAGACGACGATGATACACACAACAATTGTTATGTTCGCAATATTATCAAAGAGGGTATTTTTATATTTCCCCATGATCTCCTCGTTATTCAGGAGGATGATGAGGAAGACCATCGCCGCAGGCAGGAGGGTCACTGCGATCACCTGCACGAAGAGGGTGATCAGTACCAGCGGGGCTCCCGGGATGAGCACGACCGCCCCGGCGGTGACCAGCCCTACGAAGTAGAATACATAGAACCAGAACGCCTCTTTCACCTTGTAGTTCAGCGAGTGCGCCCACCCGAAGACCTCCCCAAACGCCCACGAACTCGTGAGTGCGATACAGATCGCCCCGAGGAACCCGGCATCGAAGAGGCCGATAGCAACGAGCGTTCCCACCCACGGGTGCGTACCCATGATGATCTGCACAGCTTGGGCTGCACTCTCGATATTCATGCCATAGAGGAGGGTCCCGGTCACGATGATCACGAAGACCGCAACGATGATGGTGAAGAAGGCACCGACAACCGTGTCAAACTTCCCCCACGGGATATCCTTCTCCTTCATCTGCTTGTCGACAACGGCGCTCTGCTGGAAGAAGATCATCCATGGCGCGATTGTTGTCCCGATGTTTGCCATCAGGAAGAAGAAGAGTTCCCCGTGGAGTCCTCCCGGGAAGTTAGGGATGAGCCCCGTCCGGAAGATATCGGCGAGCGAGGGGTGGACGAGCACTGCCGCCGGAATATAGATCAGGTTGACGAGGCAGAAGACCATCGTGATCTTCTCCCACGTCCAGTACCGTCCCGAGAGGACGATGCCGACCATCACGAGGATAACGATGATGGCGGTTATGACCGGTGGTATACCGAAGATGCTCAGCGCTGAAGTCATCCCGATGAACTCGGTGACCATTGTCAGCCAGTTGACGATACTCAGGTCGAGAAGGGAGAACCACCCCCAGAACGAGCCGAATGCACTGAAGATCGCCTCTGCGTGCCCGTGCTTGGTGACGGCACCCAGCCGGACCGTCATCTCCTGAACAAAATACGCGACTGGCCCGAGCAGAACGAGGAACCAGATGAGGCTGTACCCGAATTTTGCACCGGTCGCCGCGTACGTTGTGATCCCGCCGGCATCGTTGTCGGCGATCATCACGATCAGGCCAGGACCTGCGAGCAGCAGATAGATCTTGATGGTCTTGATCATCCTGCTGTAATTAAAATAAAATTTTGATAAAAGATCCATGATCCCCCTCCCTTATCCCATCGTTCAGCGCATCGTGCCGGTAATCCCCCCATCCGATCCCGTTCGATCTGAATGGCAGTTTCTGTCAGTCACGGGTAATGGCTTCCTGCTTATGGGTAGACGTCAGGACTTATAATAATTTTGCACCAGCGCGCCCGTTTTGGTTATCTGGGTTAAATTTTGTCATAAAATTGATAAAAACCAGAAAAAATGATTTAAAAGCCAAAGAAAATCGGAAAAACGAAGTAAATTTGAAGGAAAAACAGAACGGATATTTTTCATCCTGCAAAGTATTTACCCGATCCGGCCGGTAACCGGAAGTTCACTCCGGTAAAATTCCCAGCCCGGCCTCCTGAAGCGGATCCCAATGAACAGTCATGACACCGGGTGATATTGACATTGAGGGTTGCAATTCCTATCGGCTTGAGGTACGGTGCAGGACCAGACGTCCTCCGGATGAGGGTATGGTGTACGGTCACGGGGGCGATGTCAGGAACCGGACTCAATCACTATCGCAGTATGAGGACGGCTGGATCGGTATTCCTGTCTCAAGAACAGCGATATTCAATCCCCACCATGGAAATAACTCAGGGTATGGTCTTTTTTTGGTTAAGGTAATCTTCTCCGTCTCCGGCATAACCATACAGGAAACAGGTGAGCCGGGAAAAGGCGCCCGCTTTGAGTTGCACGTCCGGAGGATGCATACCGGGTCCCGGATAACTCAAAAAGAGAGGATGAGGTACAACCGTCTTCGGTGCACGAGTTTTTCCTGATTTTTCCGCTGGTTCATGATCATCATGAGTATGGAATATGAATTTTTTTTCTTGGGCATATGATGAACGGTCCATGAAGGATATTCCATGAACTCCCACAACCGGGTGATTAACCAATACAATTATATAAAGAAACGATGTCCCGTTGATCATGAAGATCCTGATTGCCATCGCTCCTGAAAAATTCAGGGATGAGGAGCTGGCCGAGGCTGTGGCTGCACTTCAGCAGGCCGGGATAGGATTTGAGATCGCTTCAACACGTCGCGGATCCTGTACCGGCATGCTTGGGGCACGGGCAACGGCTACGTTATCATTTGAAGAGGTTGATCCGGGAAACTACGAAGCCATTCTCATCATCGGCGGATCTGGTTCCCAGGTTCACCTTTGGGATGATGATCTGCTGAGGGAGATTGCAAAATATTTCCCGTTGAAAGGAAAGGTGGTGGCTGCGATCTGCCTCGCCCCGGTAGTACTTGCACGGGCCGGAATCCTGAAAGGAAAAAAAGCCACGTATTATGAAAACCCGGCATCGTTCCGGGAGATGAAGACCAGTGGTGCCGTCCTCGTGAACAAGCCCGTGGTTTCTGACGGGAGGATTATCACGGCGAACGGCCCTGCAGCCTCAAAAGAATTTGCAGCAGAAATAGTCCGCAAAATTACCGCGGTCGAGTGGTGATCTTCCCTACGGTACAGAACGTTTGTTTCCGTGCCTGAATCGGCAGTGCAACCGTGGGATGGTATTGAAAAGCAGTTTCCATCGGCGTTGCAGACCGTGTCAATGGCACCCGTCACCATTTCATTTTCCTTATCGTCTGTTCTCTTAAAGTGCCATAAAATCCGGCACTTGTCCTGCCAGAGACGGCGATTAATTATGATGGAACGCATATACTAATGAACAGGAGAGCAGGACAGGAGAATTATCCATGCTTGATATCAGGTTCGTGCGGGCCAGTCCCGACAGGGTGAAAGCAGATCTCAGGAAACGAAATGATCCCGAAAAGATCGCATGGGTCGATGACCTGCTTGCAAAGGATGCCCGGTCCCGTGAACTCAAAATCGAAGCAGACAGACTCCGCCAGCGGAGGAATACCATTGCACGGGATATCAATGCTGCCAAAAAAGCCGGCCGTGAGGTAACGGCCCTTCTGGCTGAAGCAGCTGAACTGCCCCGGAAGATAAGGGACTATGATACCGAACAGGAAGAGATTCGGGTGACAATCCGCTCGTACCTGATGCGCCTCCCCAATATATTACATGACAGTGTTCCCGCAGGAAAAGACGATACCGAAAATGTTGAGATCCGGCGGAACGGGACACCGAAGACGTTCAGGTTCGAGATCAAAAACCATGGCCAGCTGGCTGCCGAACAGGGCTGGGCAGATTTCGAGCGGGCTGCAAAGACGAGCGGGGCAGGGTTTTATTTCCTGAAAGGAAACCTTGTCCTTCTCGATATGGCCCTCCAGCGCTATGCAATCGACCTGCTCGTAAAGAAGGGGTATACTCCGGTTATCCCCCCTTACATGATCAACCGCACATCCTACGAAGGGGTGACCGATCTCGGGGATTTCGAGAAGGTCATGTACAAAATCGATGGCGATGATGCCTACCTGATCGCCACCAGCGAACACCCCCTCGGTGCGATGTACCAGGACGAGATCTTTGAAGAGCGAGATCTCCCCCTGAGACTTGCCGGTATTTCCCCGTGTTTCCGGCGCGAGATCGGGGCGCACGGTCTTGATACCAAAGGGCTTTTCAGGGTCCACCAGTTCACCAAAGTCGAACAGTTCGTGTACTGCAACCCGGAAGACTCATGGCAGATCCACGAGGAACTGCTGGCGAATGCGGAAGAGATATTCCGGAGTCTCGGCCTCCCCTACCGGGTCGTGAATATCTGTACCGGCGATATTGGCACCGTGGCCGCGAAGAAATATGACATCGAGGCATGGATGCCGCGTGAAGAAACCTACCGGGAAGTGGTCTCCTGCAGCAACTGCAGCTCGTACCAGGCCGTGCGCCTGAATATCAGGGTGCGGGACAAGAGCGATTTTGAAGCGAAGCGGCACGTCCACACCCTCAATTCGACTGCTATCGCAACATCGCGGGTACTCCGTGCAATCCTGGAAAATTACCAGCAGGAAGACGGGTCGGTCGGGATACCGGATATTCTCAGGCCCTATATGAACGGCCGTGAAATTCTCTGAAGTGGACACAACCATGGCCCGGACTTTCACAAACACTTATTTTATCCGGGTGACGTAATTATATTCGAGAGAGTGGTTGCATGGCATATCCTGATCTGTATCATGACGAATCGATCCTTTTGAATGCGCAGAACGTCAAGGTCAAATCCGTATCATTTGAGGCCATTCTCACGAACAGGCGTCTCATTCTTGTCGACAGCAAAAAACACCTGATCCCACCCCAGGAGATCCTGCTTGCAACACTCAGGGATGTGGAAGAGGGTGAGAATGCCATCCGTGACCCGACCATTACGCTCTCGCTCATCACCAGCAGCGGCGCGACCCGCCAGATGATCCTCACGTTCACAAAAACCAGTGGCGGGGAACGCAAGAGAGAGTGCGATGAATGGATCAGGATTCTTAAGCAACACCTGTCACCGGTATTTCAGCATCCTCTCCAGCAGGATACCCAGCCATCCGTTGTGCCCCGGGATGTACCGGAACATGAGGAGCCGCTCCCGCCAAGATCAGGCGTGAGCGGGGCGCCGGCAATCCCGGCACAAAAAAAGAAGATTGAGATCTCCCGGCCGATGAAAAAAATTGTTGAACCGGCACCTGCCATGCCAAAACCGATAGAGACGACCTCGCTGCCAACGGGCTCCTTCTGCAACCGTTGCGGCAACCGGGTACCCCCGGAATCCGCTTTCTGTAACCGCTGCGGGACACCCGTTGTACAGGAATCAGATCTGGGAACTCCCGCTGCTGAAAAAACCCCTGTTCCGGTCCCTCCCCAGATCCCGGCCGAGGAAGCGGCTCCGGCCCCGGTCGTTCCGCAGGTCCAGGTCCCGATCCCCCCGGTTTTCGGCACTGCTGCCGATAAAAAAGAGAGGCCTATCGAACAGGTAATTCATTCAATCGAACCCCTCATCGAAGGTTCTGTTCCCCGTACAGAACCCGCACCCATCATCCCGAAACACCACACGTTCCCACAGACCGGACAGATTCCGGAGGTCACGCAGCCGGAAACGTCTATCTCCGACATAAAATGGCCGGTCATCGCAACCGGAGATTCGTCTGAAGTTCCGGTCACTGCACCTGGGACTCCTGCCTCACCGCCCCAGCGTCTTCCGGTACCATCGCCGGGACGGAAGCGTTCACGATACCTTGTGGCAGGGATACTTGCTATCATCATTATTGCCGTAGTTGCCGGCGTTTTCCTGTATGCAAACCCGCTTACGGGCAGAAGCACGGGAAATACTTCCGTCAGTCAGACACCGGTGCCCGTTACGATTGTCACAACGGTTGCAACCCACGTACCATCCCCGATCAAGACAAGTGTACCTACTATCGCGACACCGATCCCTTCATCAACACCGCAGATCATGATTCCGAGTACGGGTGTCTGGATCCGGGTCGTGTACGCAAATAATTTCGCGGGATCGGTGGGAACGCCCGGAAGCCTGACCGAGATTGGCGGCTCCGGTGACCAATTATACCAGATATCCACGAGCCAGGGAACTGTCGTTGCATCCATCCAGAAATCGGATGGTTCAGCCGACAGCCTTCTGGTGGAACTTTATAAGGATGGCAGCCTGGTACTGCAGAGATCAACCGATACTCCGGAAGGAACCGTTGATATCCAGGCAAACCTCAAACCGTCACCAACCCCGACAAAAATCCCCATCCCGGTAACCACCGTAAATGCGAGCGTTATGACAACCGCAACACCTTAATTTTTTCGGCTGTTCCGCCTCCCGGGCTTTTTGATACTGTGAACAATTCTGGATTTAGCAGTTCCTTTCGTTCATCTGGCAACAACCAAAGGATTATTTTACTGCGTGACACAGGAGGTGGTATGGCCCAGGTCCACTTCATCGGATTATCGGAAAGAGGGATCCAGGACATCAACACGGACTCATTTTGCGCTGAGAGGATCGGCAACTTCTCTGTGTTTGCAGTCGCAGATGGTCTCGCTGGTCATCCTGCAGGAAGGATTGCAAGTGATCTCGCAATCTCTTCGCTGAAAAGTGCAGTCAGTACAATGAATGGATCCCCGAGAACGGTCCTGGAGAATGCGCTCCATGATGCAGACGCACAGATCCGCCGGCAATCCGAACAGTCCCGTGAGAGAGCCGGCATGGGTACGGAGATCATTGCATGTCTGGTCGATGACAACCTGGACTGCACGGCCCTCGATATCGGCGACGGAAGTATCTATATCATCAATGCAGACGGAATCACAACCCCAAGAGAGCGAGCTGCCTCTGCAATTGCCGGCCAGGATACCCGTTTGCGGGAGGGGACCGGTCAAAACCCCCCGCTTTCAAAAATGGTCTCCCATGCACTTGGCGAACCGCGGGTCCTGAAGGACAATGATTTTACTGAACTGAACGTACGCGACTCGTTCCTTTTACTGAGCTCGGACGGCTTATACGATTATGTGAAGAAAGATACCATCCAGGATATCGTCATGGAGAACGGCAGTAACCTCGAAGCAGCCTGCGAAGAGCTGATCCAAAAAGCACTTTCTGCCGGGAGTGATGGTACGATCACCGTTGTCCTGGTACGTGGTGAGTACGAATGACTCTATTTTTAATTTTGCTTTGATCCGGCACCCGGGACAGAAGTACTCCCCGAAACCGGGATGCTTCTGTGCAGCTTATGTCTTTATGGTCGCTTTTACCCGTATGTACCGGATCGGTGCTCTTGAAGGCGGACATAGATTAACTATTTTAGAACGGCGATTCGTGCAGGCCGGAGGTCATATCTCAAAATTGTTCAAACGTTGCATGTTAATCTAACAAAGGCGGGCAAAAAACCCTATTGTCTACTTCGTTCTCAGCGTCTTGGTTATGATATTACCGAGTTCGTCGACAGGGTCTAATATAAGTGGCTCGTACTTTTCAGAGGAGGAAGTCATACTCCCGTCATCGGTTGCCTTCATCCGCGCACCGTTGATACTGCCGGTTTTAACAGGGGATTTTGCCTGCGCCCTGACGGCCCCTTCCCTATTCGTAGTCTTTGCTGCATTGGTCATGAAGAAGGCGTTCCTTTCAAGGGGGGGATGACTCTTCAGCGACATAGAGACGCCGGTAAATACCTCGAGGGCATTCTTCCCGTTTCCGCTCCTGCTCATGATCCTCGTGAGATCGTCCTTTGAAAATACTTCAGCTATGGCATCAAGGTCATCCATGCATACATCGGAAAGACTGAAGATCGCGAATATGGGCGGAATTCCCCTCCGGTCATATACCCGGGAGAGCAGTCTCTTGCCCGCTTTCCTGATAAGTGCCGGTCTCACTCCTTTCTCGCATGCATCGACAAGCAGGTGAATAGCAGTCGTGCCATGGTGGTAAATTCCGGCGAGGTCCTCGAGGTCTGCGATCATTATCAGTGCAGCCCTGTCGATGTTCCCGCCCTTTTTAATCACGTTCAATACGAAGACGCCTCCGCTCGCGCAGTCCGCAGTGATAAATTCACGAAGCATGCGCCGCTTATCGTCACCGAGCCGGTGCTCACCACCCTCCATCTCGTCTACCAGCTCCTCAGGGGAAAGGAACAGGTCGGCGAACAGTCTCCCCCAGGCGTCTGCAAGATGGCTGTACGCCACCCTCTTCGATCCCGTCTTATAACAGGACTCGAATATTCCGAGCAGCTGCTGGGATCCGTAGTTCTCCAGCCTCGACATTTCAGCGTTCGGTATGGGAGTCCGGAACATCCTGTTGACAATTTATTTTTCATATATATATCGGTTTATCCTGAAAAGGGGTTTACGCTCGGCAAAACGGTCTGCCTTCGTCCGATGGCGATCTCAATCAGGGTCCGGTGATCCGGAATAAAATTTCAACCGCGATCACGATCGCGTCGAGAATTTTTTTCATCGCGATCATGAGGTGTTAGTTTATGAGGCTATAATCGGATAATTATGCTACAAAATGCCCGTACATGCTACAAAATTTTTGATTCTCCGGCGTAATGGTTCGCCCTATGAAGCCAAGGGTCGGTTGAAAATTTTCAAGCGGAGGGGAGGGGGTCGGTTGAAAATTTTTTGGCGCACGAGCGATCGCGATTTTTTTTGCGAGCCGGAATCCGGAATTTTTTTGTAAAAAGGCTTGCCAGAACTTGATCTGAAATTGGATTCATGATCGAATCATCAGGTTGTTTGAGCTTGGGAGTCCTAAGGCGAATTCCCAGCCTCAGGGCCTCTCCGGGATCCGGCGAAGGAGGTCAAGAAGGTCTCAACGACCTTCGAGGCACGGAGGGACAGTTCGGTTTTGAATCTTAAATGAATACTCCCTTGCCCAAGCGCGCCGATGAGACGTTGCGCCGACTCCAAATCGAAGCCTGATGGCTTCTCCAATCGACCTTGCTGATGTGATGTCCGGTTCTTCGAAGCAGGGAGGGAGCGGAATCATAAATTTTGATACAGTCGAGTTGCTCATGGCTGGAACATAACTAACGGGCTGGTTTCGTGGGGATGGAACATCATTCCTCACTCTTAATGAACAACAGGGAATTGAACGGGATCCAGATAACCTGTTTCCTGAAGGTGAGGTTACTAAACAATTTTGGAGAATTTTATATGAAGGGATTGAGCGTAACAATTCATGAAAAGTAGATTAACTTTATAGCCAGACGCCCATAAAATATTTTAAGAGGTTCATTATTGGATAATAATTTACGATTAGGACTAAAAATATTTGGCTGGATTTTTTTAGTAATTATGATTTTTATAATTCTGTTCCTGTCGTCTATTTTTATTCCAAAGATTGTCTCAGATGAGGTATATACTCAATATTTTGTAACAATGGATAATACTGTCATTAATAAATCCGGAGCGAATGAGATAAGTTTCATTGTTAATGAGTCAATTACAAGCGGGAATAGTTCTCAACGTTTGAATAAAATTGCTAATTTGATTACAGATAATTACGATGATAAAGTTGTAGCGGCTACTCCTCCCTCACTTCCAAATTCTTTAAGATATTTGTATGATGAAAATGGTCATATTTGGGTAGTACCTTTGGATTTTGAATTAGATCCTTATGTTGGGTCAATCGCTCATAAATTTTCAACAGATCCAAATTGGTTAATTTACCAAAAATTCGGTGCCTGTAGAGAATTATCTTTGATTTTTTATCATATCTCAAATCAATCTGGTTTTATTTCAAGAATTGTCAGAACTGGTGACGGGCAAGACTCATTCGGAAGAGGGGCAACCCATTGGTGGAATGAAGTTGAGATAGATGGTATCAACAAAACCTTTGATGTTCAATGGTATTTACAAATTAAAAATAATATTAGTCACGGGTCAAGTTGGTCTGGAAATAGAAGCGATTATGTTAACAATTCAGATAGTTTTAGTCCAAAACAATTATGTTCTTGGGGTGGCGTATGGTTAACAGATGATCAAGGACGTGAAATAGAGGACGTTACTGACGATTATATGGGTTTGTATAACTGCTCAAGGGGTTGATCCGACCTTGATTAAGAAAACTGCGGTTGAAGTATCAAATAACAACAATTTCAGAATAGAAAATCTCACTCTCGGTAAAAAAGTGCTGCTATGAAGAATGTCTTTGGCTCAAGCTGCCTAGAAAAATGATTTAGAGAATCGAACCATCGGCGTAAGTGCTGCTATGGGGATTCCTTACAATGCGTCCAAATCTGAATTGGACAACGTATAGGCTATATTTTCCATTTTTTATTATTGTGTTTTGTTATGATAAACTTTTTTGTGTTGTAATCGATGGAAAAAATGTACGCCATAGTTCATACAGAATAGTATGAAAATTGTGGATTAGGACGAAATTAGAAAAATAGGGTATAACGCTCGAAAATCATCAGCTCCGTAAAAAAAGTAATATGTATGAATAAGTATTCTATTTATGGAAAAAAATACTGATGAAGCAATTTATGCAGGATCTCTTCTCTTATTAGGCGCTGCTATACTGCTTTTATTAGGGTGGTATACAGATAAATTTACAAATGAATCGGGCCAAATTTTTGGCATAATCGGAATATTTTTCGTCGGTTGGGGAGGGTTGACTTTCAAGAATCCTGAAAAATATGGTAATATCGCTATCAAAATTATAAACGCAATTCAAAAAGCTGCAGAGAAATCTGCAAACCAAGGTTCTGGTAATAAAACTGAAACGAATATTACAAATAATGAGGTGAATGGAGATTTAACCTCAATTAGTAATTTAAAGAACTCAAAAGTTTTTATTAAAAAAGAGAAAACTGATAGCAACAACACAATTCTCAAAATTAATAAAGAACCCGAACCGGTGGCTTGTGGTAAACCTATTAGAATGGCGGGAAATGACACTTATCGCCCATATACGTCTTGGAGAATTGCGGTAGAAAATATGGGAGGAAGTGCAGCTAAGGGATGCAAAGGCTATATTGTTACTGACAAAAGTAGAGAGAGAATTTGTTGGACGATTCCCAATCAAGGTCAAAGGTCAAAAACAACAATTAACGTCGAAGACATTGAACGTCTTGATTTCTGTGCTTTTAATAAGGATGTGAAAGATCTGATTTATTTTCCTACCGAAAATGGATGGCCGCCTAGTAGGCGTATCCGTCTCACTGAACCAAATAAATTAAAATTACTTGTTACTTCAGAGAATGCAAAACCGGTAGAAGCGAATGTCACAATAGATATTAAGCAACAGAGAATTGAGATCGAGTAAAAAAAATATGACGCAATAACTATGTAAAGAGCTTTGGATGTGGTGCCATAATTCCTTTTCAAGTATAAGTCACATTCAAATTTATAAATCAAAAATGCCGGGAAAATATTCTAAAATCCGGATGCGCTCCGGATCTTTAATTTCATGAAGGTCCCTCCCCCTCATGCGTTCTAGAATAAAATCCCGTGCAGAATCCACACTGATGATCTGGCAAATATTTGTTTCATTTGAATACAGCGACCAATAGTAGAGATAGAAGTATGGTGTTCCACTTGGTGCTCTGTGCGCGAGGAGATCGGTTCCCCGCGAAATCGAAAAACCAGTCTCTGATGAATTCCGGGGAGATAGATAGAGGACAAGATCGGATTTGGGGGTTAATGTCAAATGCAACCATTCTGAAGCATTTGAGGATATATTATCCATTTTAGTAGGCTCTAATAAGTCTGTCATATGTATGCGTTGTATCGAATGCATACATAATATATATTGCATGCAAGTGCTATAAAATAGTAATTGTTGACAACAATATAACGAAATGGTGAATTATACATCTATCAGAGTTGAAAAGGAAACCCGTGATAAACTTGACTCACTCGGAAAACGCCGAGAAAGTTACAATGAGATTATCAAAAAACTTATCAATTCTTATGAAGAGCACCAGAAAGCTCAATCGGATCAGTAAATTTTTTTTACAAACAAGAGAAACCAGAACTCTGCGGTGCCATAATTTATTTTTAAATAGTCACATCCAAGTTTATAAACTACCTGCGCGTTTTTACGGTTCACGACGGAGAACGATCTTAACTGGAAAGATTTAAATAGCATTATTTTCGGTGCCAAACATCACTTTTTTGATTTACCGTGTCGCTGCTCTGCGCTAGTGAATTCCAGCGAAATTTAGCGCGCGATTAATACCATTTTGACAATCGCAGCGCGGCGCAACGTCCGTTTTTCGCAACTTTATGCAATATTGGTGAAAAAAAGTGAATGCAACCTAAGATCACATGCTGTTGTAGTGAAATTAAGTGATCATTCCATACATTTCACTATCAATTTCGATCACGATAAAAACCTAAATTGATGCTGTTTTTTGAATCAGGGTCAAATAACCGAATATTTTCGTTCTGAACAATCGTACTGTTTCATATACTACTTTTTTGAGACACACAATTAGGAGGAAATCAGAAGGAAGCCGAAAATCGACGAAACCTTCCGAAAAGAGGAGATTCATGCTGACAATATCAATTGACGAGCTGGAACACATGGAAGATCCTATCGCGGTGTTAGTCTGGAAGCGATGGATCCGGCAGGGGAAGGCGCGGTTGTTAGAAACTCAGGAATCAAGTAAGAAACTTCTGGAAAAGAAATAATTCAGATTCTAAAAAACATTAGATTTTGTAGTGAAATTACGATCTGCACCCTTCAGATTTTTATATCCAATATTTTTTATGATTTAAAGATGATGAATTAAAATGATGCAAATAAGCTATCATGGAGTTATTAATTTTTTAAAAACATTAGCTCCTCATGTAAAAAATGAAGATATTTCTTGGGATAAACAAAATATATTAGAATCATCATTCTTCTATCTTACAAAAAGCGTTAGAAATGGAATAAAAAAACATATTTTAGCAAGGGGAGAAATAGAAATAAATCCCTTAATATTAAATCCTTTTTTTGATAAACTCGTAAATGTTGTAATAATTTTTTTTATCTTATTTATTATTACACTAACCGTTCTAGCAGTACCAATTATTCTTACCCCCAATTCGTCAGATAAAACTGTAGTTCTGATTGATTTGTTTTTCATTGTCATTTCCGGTTCGATAACTTGGGCAGGTTACGTTTACCTATTCCAAGAATTTCGCAAATTTATAAAAATAAAAGCATTTCCCATTCTCCGAAAAACAGAATCTTTTGATTTCAAACGGATATGGGTACAACATTTTATTAATGGAACTTATTTAGAATGGCCATCGGGTTTTGGTTTTCGATTTTTTGGAATCTCTTTTGTGTCTTTTTTGATATTTTTGTCATTTGTATATGCAGATATTAACATCGCTTCCACAACTTTTGCGGCAATACTCCATAGTAACAATAATATACACTTTATTATACTTTCAATCGGGGTATTATTACTTTCATCATTTTTGATGTTATTAATAGCATTGATTATTTATTCAATATCTTTTATCGTCATGGGTATTTATGCAACCATCCAGATATTTGTTCTAGACCCTTCTTTAGAAATAAATCCGCTTATAGACATGGGAGGAACTGAAATTTTTGGTAAACTGATAATGCATTCTTTATTCCTTGTCACATTTGCTATTAGTATTTACCCACTGATTGGGATAATGCCTCAACTTAATACAAAAATCACCCAAATTTCTCAAGTTCACATTCAAATATTTGGTGATATTACCTCATCTTTTACAATGGTTTACAATTCAATAAATGAAATACCGTTTAGTATTTTATTGACCTATAAAAGTACAATTGATTTATTTATTTGTTATGTTATATTTGCAATTATCCTACTAGTCATTATCCACGGACGCATTAAACAGAGAAAAAACGAAGAATTAAATCGACTTGAAAAGAAAATTTCTAATATTGATTTATCCCAATCGGCAAACGCAGTTAATGGAGATAGAACGCAGTATTTATTGTGTCTCTATGATAGAATTTCAAATTTATCTGAATGGCCGATTAACGGGCGTAATTTTATTTTTGGATTATTGATTTCTGTATTAATGATAATTATTTCCCATTTTTTTTCATAAATGACAGTTAACCACATATTATTTAAAAAACTAGAGATTCAAATCCTTCTTCAGTCTCATCAGTAGATCCTGATAATCCGGGCTGTCCCGGGCCATCTGAGTTTTCTCATCCAATTTCATAGCGGTTACCGGGTCAAGGGGACGCCCGCAGTTTGAACAGAAACGTGAGGTTGGTGCATTCACCGTATAGCAATGTTCGCACTGGCGGGGTTCTAAGCGTATTCCATTGGGCTTATCACCATTCAATGCCTTTACCCCATAGTTCTTCAGGATCGCCGCATCGATATCAGTACCGGCGAGATGTGCGTATGTCTGGAACATGGTGCTCCCGATGTTCCCCCACATCATCAGTTTGATCACACTTTCCGGCACTCCTTCCTTGATCAGATGTGTGATCCGGGAATGGCGGAAAACATGCGGAGTGATGTGTTTTTCGATCTTTGCCCGGTCAGCGATCCGTTTCAATTGTTTCTGAATCGATGCATGGGTGAGTGGCGTCTTCCGTTCAGTGACGAAAACCAGATTTTCACCTTCCGGTTTGAACGGATAATCAGTCCTCCACTTTGCGAGATGTTCTCGGGCCATGACCAACCTGAGATACCGGGGTTTCTCGGTCTTGAACCGGACGTTCACAATAATACCGTATTCATCAAATTTCAGATCGCCCCATTTCAACGCACCCAGCTCACCGATGCGGAACCCCCCCTCATAGAGCATCATAATGATAGCCCGGTCAATACTCCGGCTGCATACGTCGATCATCACCGTGATCTCTTCCGGCATAAGAAGATCGGCAGCGGTCTTGGTCATGGTGTCTTTTGTAGGGGTCTGAAGTTTCCGTATTTTGCTCTCCGGTAACGTGCTGTAATGGTTTTCAATCATCCAGAGCGTGAACGACTTGAAGATCGTAACAAAATCCCGGAGAGTATTCTGTTTGAAAGGCTCACCCCGGGTACTGGTACCGGTCTTGAGTTTCGAGATCCCTTCATAGACATCCGCAATGGTCAGGTTGTCGAATGGCCCGATAAACCGCCGCCACCCTACCAAGGTAAAAACAATTTTGTTTTTCCGGCCAACACTGATGTTTCTGGATGCCTGAAGTTCACCAATGTATTCCAGGATACGCGCAGCATCTGAAGGGACGATGATCCCTTTCTCCCGTGCATGGTCTAAGGACGTATCGGAATAAACGTCCTTGATAGCGTGGAAGGACACGTCTTTGCGAGAAGGGCCAATAGGAGTAATCATCAGCTAGCAGAATGCGTTCAAAATAGATGAATTTTACGGTAGATTTGGACAAACTGTCTATATGCTGCTATGGGGATTTGAACCCCAGTCGCGGGCGTGAAAGGCCCGCATGATTGGCCGGTCTACACTATAGCAGCGCAGTTGCTCTCTGTACTTTCACGTAGCGTCATAAATAGATTATGGAAATACCAGTGACTCCCTGAATTCTTTCCCGGGTTGACGGGAACAATACATGAGATTCAATGAATGAAAAGTGCGAACCTGACACGGACCATCCGGACCTTATGAGAAAAACCGGCAATGTTCCGGGATACCCATTCAATACATGCATCAGGCACGGGCACGTCTCCCAGCTGAGCTGAAAAGAATTCCCGGAAAAATTATTTCTTGTTGATGGGATACCCCTCTTTTTCCGTAACTGCCTTGAACGCGGCCATCAGCTGACGGGTCACCGGGCCGGGCTTGCCGGAGCCTATCGTCCGCCCGTCCACCCAAGTGATGGGTGCGACTTCAGCTGCGGTTCCGGTACAGATCATCTCATCCGCGGTATACAGGTCGAAGTAACCGATGTTCTGCTCTTTGACCGTGATCCCGAGAGACCTGGCTATCTCCAGGAGTACCATGCGGGTGATGCCTCGGAGGTTGTTGAGCGTGGGCGGGGTGATGATCTCCCCGTTTTTGACAATGTACAGGTTATCACCGGAACCTTCAGAGATATACCCGTTCGTATCGAAGAATATCGCCTCGTCCCCGCCTTTGTAGTTTGCCTCGATCTTCGCGAGGATGTTGTTGAGGTAATTGAGGCTTTTGACATTCGGCGGCAGGGCTTCTGCCGGGTTCCGGCGGATCGAGACCGTCACGGCCCTGAGGCCCTTTTCGTACAGGTCGCCGTACATCGCCCCCCACGTTACAGCAATGACAATAACAGAAGATTTCGGGCACTTGCGCGGGTCGAGGCCGAGGTCCCCAACGCCACGGGTTACGATCGGGCGGATATAGGCATCCCTCAGCTTGTTCCTGCGCAGGGTCTCGCAGATGGCTTCTGTCATCTCCTCCTTGGAGATGGGCGGGCGGAGATCGATGGTCTGTGCGGAATCGTAGAGCCGGTCTATGTGCTCCTTGAGCCGGAATATCCTCCCGTTATAGGCCCGGATCCCTTCGAATACGCCATCGCCATAGAGAAAACCGTGATCAAACACCGAAACTTTTGCCTGGTCGTCCGGCAGGTATTTCCCATCATAGTAAATGATCATAGCTGTTGATGGGGTGCAGGGGGTTTTTTAGTCTTTTCTTTTGTCCGGTTAAAAATGCAGAATATTACACCAGAACGAGCCAAGGTACACTCATTCCCGCGTTTTTTTGCACAGGGCAACAAAGTGCCGGAACATCCCGGCACTTGCAACCGGATGCAGGTGCGTATAACTGCCGAGCGTATTGTTCACGACAGCCCCGTCATGGTTATCCCTGATGCCAATTCCCCTTGACAGGGTGTAGGAAAAGCGGGTTCCCTTATCGAGGACGACGTCGGAATAATGGAACTCGTGCCCGCGGAACCGTGCACGCCCCACCGGGGAATCTGCAGCGCTCGTCCCTTCCACATAACTTACCACCCTCCGCGCAGGCATCCGGGTCTCCCCGGAAAACACCCCGCACATCCCGGAAGTCTGGTCCCTCTCAAGCCCCTGCCATCCTTTTTTCAGGGTCATGCACCCGGTAAGATACATCAGCCCGCCGCACTCGGCATACAACGGGACACCGTTCCGGGAAGTTTCCCGGATCGATTCACGCATCCTGTCGTTGGCCTCGAGTTCGCTGACAAAAAGTTCCGGATATCCCCCGCCGATGATATAGCCGTCCGCAGCCGGCAACCGGTCGTGGACAGGGCTGAACGGGACCGTTTCAGCGCCAAATGTCCTGAGAATATCAAACAGGTCTGCATAGTAAAAATTAAAGGCCTCGTCGATCGCGACGCCTATCCTTATCTCCGGTACCGGTCTCCTGTCAAAAGGGGTTGCCGGTTTTTTTGGGAATACGACCTCTTTCATCAGCGACTGGAGGCGTTCAAGATCAACGTACTGGCCGATCATGGCAGTAACCGTGGCGATGCGTGCATCGAAATCTCCCTGCCCGGAACCCTCGCGGTACGGTACGAGGCCGAGGTGCCGCATCGCGAGCTGCATCTCTTCCATCCGGGGAATCGCCCCGATAACGGGTACGCCACAATAGTGCTCAATGGCTGCGACTGCCTTTGCCTTGTGCGAGCCACCTTTGATGTTATTGAGGATGACCCCGGCAATCCGGACGTCCGGATCAAACGCCTGGAATCCTTTCACGATCGCTGCTGCGCTCCGGGTAATGCTCTGTGCGGATACGACAAGAACAACCGGAAGGTCAAGTTCCTTTGCGATGGATGCGGTGCTGCCGGTATCGGTCAGTGCATCGGCCCCCTCATAAAGCCCCCTTACGCCTTCCACCAGTGCGATGTCTGCATCCCTGCAACCGAACCTGAAAATATCCTGTATCTGGTGCCGGCTTAAGGTGAAACTGTCAAGGTTCCGGCAGGGACGGTGCGATACTGCGGCAAGATAGGAAGGATCGATGTAGTCCATACCCACCTTGAAGGTCTGGACATGGTTGCTTTTCGAGAGGAGAGATGCAAGAGCCAGCGTGATACTGGTCTTGCCACTGCCGGACCGGTCCCCCGTGATGAGGACCGCTTTCATGCGAGGCTCCGCAGGACGGCCCCGAACTCGCTCTCGACAATCTCCCGGACTCCAAGGGTCTTTGGATGCAGATCGATCTCGACCATGACGTGCCGGTGCCCGATATCCCGGAGTGGTGCGACCTGCCGTGGCCCGTTCGTGATGGAGAAACACTCAATCCCGGCAGTGTATTCGGGCGGGATTGCGTGGGGAACACCGGCAATAAGCGCAAAGGATGGCGCAATTTCCCGCATCCGTCTTCCAAGGGCATCGCCATTGGCCCCGTACTCATCGAGTGCCCCGATATATTCGGATTTTACCCCGCGCTGTTCCAGCTCCTCCGCAATCCGCGCTGCATCACCGCGGGTCTTCGGCAGCCCGCGTGGTTCGAGATTTGCCAAGTATGTGATGTCTGCATCCGGGCACACATCATGGAGCACGATCAGTTCATCGGCAAACATGTATGCCGTCTCTTTCTTCGCGTTCAGGATCGCAATTCCTTTTGCCCCTCCCCGGGCCAGTCTGATAAGCTCCCGTGCAGCGATATGTTTGAGATCCCCCCGGGACGCTTCGATATAGGGTTGCGATGCTGCCCCCCTCACCCGCTCGACCTCATTGGCCTTTTCCATCAGGTACCGTTGCCGGGTAAGTTCTTCCCCTGATATCCATCCGGCCCTCTCGGCTGCTTCAAGCGTTGAAAGTACACCGGCGATATTCTCCAGGAACCCTGCGTGGATATCAACTGCTATGGTGGGAGTTGTAATGCAGGAACCTTCGATTGCGGACTGGAGATCCTCACCGATAATCATGGCAACGCACGTCCCTACCACCGCCATCCGGCCGGGGAAGAATTTATCCTCGGCGTACCGCAGCACGTCCTCAAGGGATTTCTGGCCGCCGAAGATGAACTCGTTGTCAGCCAGCGAAGTGGTCAGAACCCGCATCCCGTCCTCCTCGAGCAGCCGGGCATGTTTGAATGAACAGCCGGAAGGACCGTGCAGGATGGCAACGTCTACATTGAGATCACGGGCGGTATATAATGCTGCGACAATGGAACTCGGGCGGGGGTGCATATACTTCATCCGTATCACTTATCTCCACATCTTGACAGCGAGGACTATGGATCCCCGCACGGTCTTTTTCCTGGCAAGGGAATACCCTTCATCAAGCGTCTGAGCGTGCGCAGTTATCAGCGGGGCGAGACGTTTATATTCATCCGAACCTGGCTTTGGAAGTCTTCCGACCCAGATAAGCCTTTGGGCACGGATTGCCTCTATAGCTGCCAGAATCTGATCCTGGGCAAAACCCTCGCATACTGCGCCGTCGCCTTCCTGCTGCCCAATGACAAGAGTCATCTCTTCACTGGCCGAGGTGCTCCGTGCATAACGGGCTGCATCGATGGCGGTCACAACATTTGTCCCGCTGTTGGCATTATCCACAACAAGGAGGTCCTTATCATATGAAACTGCCATCCGTCCGGCCAATGCAGAGAAGGATGAGAGCGGGGATGGGTCCACTCCAAGAATCAGTGCTGCAGCCGCGGCAAGCATTATTGGTTCATTGTATGCCGGCAGCGCGAGAAGCGGCGAAATGAAACGCCGGGTTTTACCCTCGAATGTGAGGGTACATTCAGTACCATCACAAGACGCGATGTCCTCGATGTGCACAACGCCGTCCTGATAACCGGCCCGGATATTTTCTGCAAGAAGCAGGTACTGGCAATGTTTTGCCGATGCCAGCTTGGTCTTGAGAGCTGACTTTTTCCCGGAAGCAAAAGAATAATCCTCATCTGATGTGAGGATAGCAAGCGTTCCTGCTCCGGTGACGCCAAGGGATTCTTCTACAATCAGCCAGCCGTGGATCTCCTTGGCCAAACGTACGACTTCGAGGACCGAACCGGGTGTAATACTGGACCGGGAGATCGCGTTCTTCTCCGGAAACCTGAACGTTCCGTTTGACGTATGCAGGATTCCTTTACCAGGAAGCAGAGATGCCAGGGCATGAGCAGTTGTCGTCTTTCCCCTGGCACCGGTAATCTCTATCAGGGGCCTGGGGATGTCGTCACCCAGTAGCTGGCGGACTGCCTCATGGTGGCTGATCACCGGCGCTGTAGCATGTTTCAGGAGCGGATGATCGGGATCGAGATGGACCGGAGCAACAATAAGATCGTATGTCCTCGTGAGAGCTGTCTTTACATCAACTGCCGTATCTCTACGGTATACGTCCACAAGATCCACCGTATCTCCGCGGGCTGCTAAAGCCTTGCCTATTATCTTTCCTCCGTGGATTGTGTCCAGTACCAGAATGCGCATAAAATACGTCAGAGAAGTGAGAGCGCTTTGGTCGCGTTCTTGATCATGAGATCAGCTAGCAGGGGATCGCTCCCGATCGGGTCTGCGTACACGAGCGGTATTGTTTTGCCGTTTAACACAAAGCTCCCTTTCTTTGTCCCTTCGGGCAACCCGATCTCGGCGGGAATGTCTTTTTCAATATGGACCCCTTTCGCAAGAAACAGGGGGACAACTACGAGCACATCGATCGGTTCGCGACGGAATTCGGTAAGAGACTCCTTGATTGATGGCTTATTCATGTTCATAAAACCACATTTGACGATAAAATCCGTATTTTGCGCCCTGATGAAGGCCGCCGTCTTCTCTACGAGTTCCTGGTTGTAGGGCATCGTACTCCCGTGCCCTACGAGTAACATTCCCTTTGTACTCATATAACAAATAGTATTACCCGATGGATTAAAAATTCTTACCAAATGGTTTTTTTCGGATGACGTCGCACCAGTAATCGATGAGTGATTTCGAACGGGAGATTGTCCACTGCCTGAACCGGTACTTCAAAAAACACCATATTCAGGGATTTGCCTACCGGCTCAAGCAGCATAAGTTCACCAGCCAGTACGTGGACGTGCTGGTGGACTCCCTCAGTCCCTCGTATTACCTTTCGATCGAATGTAAATCCATTATTGATAAGAAACTTTACTTTTCCCAGCATTTTCATGCCGATAAGAACAATGTCCACCAGGTAGACGCAATATCGGATTTCCTCTCGAAGACCGGGCGGACAGGGTATCTGGCGATTGAATTCCGGCATGGGCCGGGAAAAGCAAATGAGGCGTTCCTAGTACCTTGGGCGACCGTTATAGAACACTTCAGGAACAACAGAGGGATAACCGTTGAGGACGCAAAGTACGGCATCGCGCTGGGCCGAACCAGGGATGGATATTGTATCGAGAAACTATAAGAGAATCTAAAAAATCGCTCGGCTTGCCAGGAAATTGATCTGTCTCGATCGGATTCCTCTGTGTCGAAGACCGGGCGCTTCGCCTGCGGTCTTCTCCTGATCCGGCACACATGCCCCTCTTCAATACAATCCCGTGCTCACTCCGTTCGCTCCGGGAAGTACTGCGTATCTGCCATGTCGAAGACCGGGCGCTTCGCCCGCGGTCTTCTCCTGATCCGGCACATGCCCCTCCTCAATACAATCCCGTGCTCACTCCGTTCGCTTCGGGATTGAATCGTGTGCATGTGCCGGATCATACCCAAAGTAATTTGACCCATCACCTTCAACGAATATGAACTTATGATGGATGCGTTTGAGCGCTTCGGACTGCTCATCAACGACCGGGTCGTCAGGACTCCTGTGGCGGTTTCATCTATGGCAGGAATTGTCGATGCAGCATACGTGCTCGAACGCGCAAGCCACATCGGTCTTGCATTTATCGGCGGATATTCCATCGACAAACCGACCATGAAAGCCGCAGAAACCATCGCTTCTTCGGGCGAGCGAAAAGAATTCGTATATGATGATCCGGTAACCGAACTTAAGCATCAGATCCAGAAACTGGAAGGATCCGGCGTGATCACCGGAATCAACCTTCGGGGGAGTACCCCCGACTCATTCTGCAGCCTGGTGAGGGTGCTCGGGGATACTGTTGTCTACGAGATCGATGCCCACTGCCGCCAACCGGCCATGGTTGAAGCCGGGTGCGGGGAATATTATCTCAGAAACGTGGAAAAGCTCCTTGCCGTTGTCCGTGCTCTCAAAGGGACCGGTGTTACGGTATCGGTGAAGATCAGGGCCGGCATTGCAGAAGATGACCGGCTGTTAGCCGGGAAACTCTGGGAGGCGGGAGCAGATATTCTTCACGTGGACCTCATGGACTTCGGCACAGCAAAGCTCCGGCAGATCAGGAACAGCTGCCCGCTGATGCTGATCGCCAACAATTCCATCAATACCTTCGATCGCATGAAAGACATGCTCTCCCATGGAGCCGATCTTGTTTCCCTCGCGCGGCATTCGGACATCCGGACTCTTGCCGGACTCGATGCTGCTATTACCCGGTACGCGGATGAAGAAGGATGGTACAATTCACCAAAGCAGCTCTGTCGCGGGGGGGATATCCGTTCCCTCACGTTCTGCTGCATGCCGGTGAAAGAGTGCCCGCTGATCCCGACACTTTCGCGCATCGGCATGCCCCGGGAAGACTATATAGCCATGAAAACCGGTGCCGTGAAAGGGACCCCTCTTGAAGACGGCAAGCAGACCTGTTTTGGCAGCCTTTCCTGGTGCTGTAAGACGTCATCGCCGTGCATGTTCCGGGATATGACCATCAGGCAGATAGGACTTACAAAGAAAGAGTATATGCGCCTCAAACGTGAGCTTTCAGATACGATAATGAGCCGTGTTTTCCATGACGTGCCTGCAGATACGAGCCGCTGAACGGGCGCAACTTGCGATGATGCTTGAGGTCTGCGCCTACCCGAAGCCGGGAAATGTTGATCGCTGCCACGACTACCCTGATACCCGGCTCGAACATTTCCTGGCATCCACCATCTTTGCCCGTTCTGCCTTTGAAGAAGCCGAACTGGGGACTGGAAGGATCGGGGAGATCATCAAACATGCAGTCCGCGACACCAACTGCCATCAGGGAGGAAACACCCACTTTGGGGCATTTATCCTTCTCATCCCGCTTATTTATGGAAAAGACATCCCAGGTGCGCAGAAAGCCATAGAAAAGACCGACACTTCAGATGCCGTTGCATTCTACAAGGCCTTTGCCATGACATCGGTGAGGATGAACGCAACTGATGATCTTGACGTCAATGACCCGCATACGCTGACACTGATCCGTGACCGTGAGATGACGCTCCTTGATATCATGCAGCACTCTGCGGCAAGCGATATGGTTGCCCGAGAATGGGTGACCGGATTTCGCCTGTCACGGCGGGGTGCGGACATTCTCAATGAGACCGGCCCCGGCAGGCAGGCAATTGTCCGGACCTTCCTCGCGCTCCTTGCAACAGAACCTGACACCTTCGTCATCAAGAAGCACGGCGCCGGAGTGGCACAGGAGACCATGAACGGTGCGCGCGCTGTGCTCGACGGGAAACGTTCGGCGGAAGATCTCGACGCCGAATGCATTGAGCGGGATATCAATCCGGGGTCCATTGCCGACATCCTGATCGCGTCCCTCTTTATCGCGCTCGGGGAGGGCTGGTCATGGGACTATTAACTGAGGGTATCAATGAGATCATTGCAACTACCGGGTTCAATGCCGCCCCTATCGGCATCCACTTCCGCGAGGGGAAAGCAGGTCTCGTGCTCTTTATCGGGAGCCACACTGCTGATAACATAGAGCGGGATGGCTGGATCGTGGCGAATCTGGTCCATGATCCGGTACTCTATGTCAAAACTGCATTTGATGACCTTTCCCTCGAATCGTTCGTAGAAGAGCCCGTAGGCGGGAAAAAGATGCGGCGGCTGGCCGGCGCTGATGCCTGGGCAGCATTCACTGCAACGGTCGAACGAAAGACAAATGAAGCACTGATTGTCAGGCTCACTCTGGAAAAGGAAATTATTGAAGAGGTCTTAGCTCACCCGGTGAACAGGGGGTTCAACAGCATTATTGACATGGCGGTACATGCAACACGGTTCAAGAAAAACCGGGATCCGGATCTGAAAAAACTGATCGAGTACCACGCTGGGATCGTAAGGAAGTGCGGCGGAAAACGGGAACTCGCAGCCATGGAAATGTTGATGAAATACCTTTCCTGAAAGAAAGAACCTGCAAATTTTTTTCCGGATTCAAATCAGAGTTAATATATTTATCATCGAAGAATATGAGTATAAGTACTCAACGTTTTTCCCCTTAAACGTGTTTCTCCCTGAACCATGACGATGCGGCCTATCACCCGGAAAAGGCAGATCCTGTATGATATCTGTATCATCGGAAGTATCATCGCTGCCGGGGTGATCACGTACTTCAGTATCATCGGGGGAATTTATGATGTATTCCCGTACTTTTACCTCATCCCCATCATCCTTATCGCATTTTCACGTCCGAAGCTGAGTATCTACGGAACGGTCCTGGTAGGCTGGTTGTATGTCGGGCTGGTTTTTCTCATCGGGCTGCCGGACATAAGGTTGTATACGGTTGCCACGGTCTGGTTCTATATCTTCGTCTCGCTGGGGGTCCTTATCTCCACGTATTCGCAGGTATACCGGAAAGAAGGCGAGAAGAGCTGCGGGGCGTATTACAATTCCCAGGCCGGGGTATTCAGCTATGACCGGCAGACCCTCAGGATCCGGGATGCCAACCGGAAATTTGCCAATATGATCCGGTACGATTGCGATGATCTCATGCGTAAGTCCCTTCCGGACCTTATTCCGGACCAAGAAGAGCGGGAATGTTTCATCACCAAGATCCGCGACATGCGAAGGGTCGGGGATATCGAAGTCAGGTTCCGTGCCGGGGACGGGAGTATGAGGTGGGCACTTGTCTCCGCTGCAGAAACCGGTGAACCCGGCGTCATCTGCACGGTTGTTGATATTACTGACAATAAATTGTCGCAGCAAGCACTGACTCAGGCCAATAAGAAACTCAACCTGCTCAATAATGTTACACGGCACGACATCCTCAACCAGCTGACCGCGCTCCTCGGGTTTCTCGAGCTCTCAAAACAGGATACCACAGACCCCCAGTTGATCAACTACCTGCTCAAGGAGGAACAGGCAGCGAATGCGATCCGGAGCCAGATCCTTTTCACCCGCGATTACCAGAATATCGGCGTCCATTCACCCCAGTGGCATAATGTCGCGGAGACGGTATCACTTGCACTGGCAAGCATCGACATCCATTCGGTCCTTGTCAATTTCACGATACCTCCTGTTGAGATATATGCCGATCCCCTCCTTGAGAAAGTATTTTACAATCTCATTGATAATTCAATCCGCCACGGGGAGCACGTGACACAGATCGCAATCAGGTCCGAAGAATGCAACGACAGTCTTGATCTCATCGTTGAGGATGACGGGATCGGGATCCCTCTTACAGAGAAGGAACGTATTTTCCGGCGGGAATATTTTAAACATACCGGGTTTGGCCTCTTCTTGTCACGCGAGATCCTTGCGATAACCAACCTGATGGTTCGGGAGGAAGGTGTGCCGGGGAAAGGTGCACGATTTATTATCCATGTACCACGGGAGGCATACCGTTCAATTGAAGAGGACCAGGCAGGTCAATCAACAAAATAGTGAGTACGCAGTATATCACGGGAATGCGTGCGGGAAATCCTGGTCAGGTGCAATCAATTCCGAAACAATGTTGATAAGGAGCAGGAAAAATTCCGGCATGAAAATTTTTTGAAAATTTTCAGCAGACACGGGGAACCGGATCACCCATCGGAGGCTCAATAAACCGTTCACCGCCGATCTTTGTTTCCATGATAACATGGGCCCCTTTGGTAACGTTCCCGACAATCATCGCGTCCTTTCCATAGGGATGTGAACGAAGAGTTGCAAGGATAGCATCTGCCTCGGACGCCGGGACGCCCATCACAATTTTACCCTCATTGGCAACTTCAAGCGGGTCGATGCCCAGCATTCCCGCAGCACTTTTCACATTTTTGCGGATGGGTATGTACTCTTCCTGCACCCGGACGCACACGCCGCTTTTCCGGGCCATCTCATTGATCGCGCTGGCAAACCCGCCACGGGTCGGATCTTTCATGGCATGGATGGTTCCGGCATCAAGCACCTTTTCCATCATCTTCCAGAGGGGGGCTACATCCGATTTTATCTGTTCACCGAGATCGAACCCTTCGCGGTATGCCATGATGGCAAGTCCATGATCCCCAAGGGTACCGGAAACGATGACCACATCTCCGGGCACGAGCCCGTTGTCCCGCACGATCTTTTTGGCTATACCTATCCCCGAGGTATTGATAGCAATCCCGTCAAGTGCTCCTCTCTCCATGACTTTCGTATCACCGGTGACAAGGTTTGCCCCTGCCTCGCCGAGGGCTTCATCCATGGAGGCAACGATCCGTGCAAGATCGTCAATATCGAAACCTTCCTCGATGATCATGCCGCATGACAGGGCAATGGGCCTGCCTCCCATCATTGCGAGATCGTTGACGGTGCCACAGACGGAAATCCGGCCGATGTCCCCGCCCGGGAAAAAGATCGGCCGTACAATGTGGGAATCCGTGGTAAATACGAGGTTCTCCCCATTGAACGGGATAACCGCACCATCGTCCATGGCCTCCAGACCGATACCGCCGGCATTATTATGCCGGAATTTTGTCAGGGTCTGGAGCAGTTCCCCCATCACTTCACCGCCGGCGCCATGCATCATGTTGACTTTCATCTAATCTTCCACCTCGATCTCCACATTGGTGACTACGATCTCCCTTCCCTTCACCAGCTCCGGAAGTGCCCCGCATTTCGGGCAAATATAAATTTCGTCCCCGGTATACCCGCACGCGCATTTTGTCTGAGGGGACGTCTCATGGCATTCGAGGACAGCATACTGAAAGAGAGGATCATCTTCCTTGATGGTGTCAAAAAGGAATACGACCTGTTCCGGGTTCACCATCGCCATACTGCCGACTTCCACACTGATCTTTTTTACTTGTATCGCGTGATGCTCGTGTGCGGCAGACCGTGCAGTTGTATAAAGGTCATACGCAATGGAGTACTCGTGCATCAGCTCTCCATTGCGGCATAGACCTGTTTGAAGATCTCACGGGTCTCGAGTCCCTCTTCGCGGGAGAGCCGCTGGATTGCAAACCCGACATGGACGAGCACGAACTCACCGACCTTTACATCGACAAGGTCAAGCTTTACCTCCTGCCTGAGCTCCCCATAGTCCACAAGACCGATATTTCCCTCTTTTATTTCAATTACTTCCGCAGGAACTGCAACACACATAAAATAATCCTCTCTTTTGCCTGTCATTAATTTGTGAGTTTCAATCACATAAAAACGATGATAGGGAACGGATCTGCGGCAAAGACCCGGCAGAGTATTCGCAGCAGTAAAATCTGTTTTTAGTACGTTCCGTGAAAAGAATTTCCCGTTTTGCTTCTGACGCCGGGGAAGAGATTTGAACTCTTGAGGTGCAGGGCACCAGTAGCTTTCAAGGCTACCGCCTTCCCGGACTAGACTACCCCGGCTCTTTGAGATAAAGGTGCTACTATCTGCATCTTATCTAAATAAACACGATTCGAAAATAGATAAATGTTGAGCACCCGACCTGAATGCAGGGTACTCTCTAAAGCAATTCATGAACAAACAGACCATTTTTCTGTCAACTGAAACACCTTCTTTGTGCCAAACCTGATCTTTTTAAACTCTTCTATGACCCAAATAGAACGGAATTCCTCAGCACTTCAAGTATATTCTATCCGAAATGGGGTTGGCTATTCCGGCGATGAGCATCAACAAGGGGCCGTGCCGGCCGCGGAAAAAATCCAGGGCCGGTAGGGGGATGTGAAGACTGCAGGTCCGGACAAAAAACAATTATTTCCGGCAGGCACAGAATAAAAAGGTCGCAGCACCCGCTCCCATTGCACTAAAAGCTGCAACTTCAGAGGACTTCTGGGTTTCAACCGGCGTCATCTGGCTGACATTCCCGGCCTGTGCAGAGACTTCCAGGGAATCCGGTGCTGATGTTTCGTCGGACGTTCCAGTTTGGGATAGTTGGGAGATTACCGAGATGACTCGTGTACTGACAAGGCCTCGGGAATCCGTAAAACTCACCTCGTATTCTCCCGGTTCCGTTATGGGAACGTCCGTGGAAAAATCGCCTCCATTATTCGTATTCACATACTGAGGGCCATATATCACAAGGTTGTCCGGGCCGATAACCACGATCTGGACTCCGGAATTTATCATGCCCTTGATAGTTCCCGCTACATACACACTTCCTGAAAAATTCTGGGTTACCGGAGAGGCAAGGTCAAGGTCCCCGGAGCGGTCGACCAGCTGGATCTGGCGCATGGTTACCGAGGCTCCCATTCCGTTCACCGGCACTTCAACTTTGTAAGTCCCTGCATTCAGGTCGGTTGTATCGAAGACCGCTTCGAAGGTCTTGTCGGACTGGACATACACGGTCTTACGTTTGATTTCCGTCGCGGTCGTAAGCTGATAATAGAGCACGACGTCGATCGGCGTCCCGATACCAAAAGTGGTCGTCCCGGTGACGACGAGAGGTTCGCCAAGGGTCAGCGTATCCGGTGTATTAATATTCACTTCGTAGGCTGCTGCATACCCTGACAGAAAGAGAAGTCCCAATACCAGCAGGACGATCTTTTTCATCTATATCAGATCAACTAATAGGATGTTAATGATTTCTGGCACACGGGAAAAACCACTCGCATCCTGGCGGGGACAGGAGCGATACGAAAACGATCTGTTCGATTCTCTCACCGTAATATTCAGGAGCGGCGGTTGTGCATGGTCTGCCTGCCGGATGTGCAGCTACCGGCACGAAAGGTACAGCAGCCTGTCGTGCGATACGCTTCTTGATCGACTCAGGGCACAGCTTGTCTGGGTTATTGACCAGTACAAACCCGAAGATTACCGCATGGTAAAAATTTTCACTTCAGGAAGTTTCTTTGACCCGGAGGAAGTTCCTCCACCATTTCTCAAGGATATAGCCACTGCATTCCGGGGAAAACTGGTTATTGCAGAGACACGCCCGGAGTATGTCAGCCGGCAAGTACTTGAACAATTCATCGAGGGCATTGATGACGGGAGCTGGAAGATCCCGCTGTACTGTGCCATGGGCCTTGAGACCAGTAATGACCTCATCCGTGAAAAAAGCATCAACAAGGGTTTCCGTTTTGGAGATTTCACGGATGCTGCACACCGTGCCCATGCGGCGGGGGCGGGTGTGAAAGCATACCTGCTGCTCAAACCGCTCTTCCTGACTGAGGGGGAGGCGGTGGCAGATATGCAGACCTCGATTCAGGATGTTTCTGGACATGCGGACCTGATCTCGATGAACCCGTGTACAGTCCAGCGTACTACCGAACTGGAATTTTACTGGAAGAGAGGTGCTTACCGCCCGCCATATCTCTGGAGTGTTCTGAAGATTCTTGAGAATGCGCCGGTCCACATCACCTGTGACCCGCTTGGGGGCGGCCAGAGACGCGGACCGCACAACTGCGGGAGATGTGATTACGATATCGTCAAAGGAATACGCGACTATTCACTGAATGCGGACCGCGATTTAATCGGGGCATTACTGGATATCGATTGCGAATGCAGGAAAGAATGGGAATATGTGCTTGCAGAAGAAAGACCATACTGCATGCCCCTGACACGGTGACATAATCTCCATAATGTCGACATCCTGAAGAGCGGTCTGATGTCGGAATTGAAAATTTTTCGTGAACTCTTAAGAAATAATGATGGGGGTTGATATCCCAATACCCCCCTAATCGGGATAGACACCGCCGCAGTCGAAGACGGATGTCTTCTCCACAGCCTTCGGCAGTCCCCAGCGGGGAGCCAGCCATCGGGCTGGCTGAAGAAAATTCTCTGAAAGAGAATTTTCGACTCGCCCCCGCGGCGGATCAATTACCTTTCATTTATGTATAAACGGTAATTTGCCCCGCCGTGCCTCGAAGAACTCTTACGTGTTCTTCTCATCCTCGAGGTTCTGATGAACCTCTTCGGAACTCGGAGAGGCCCTGAGGCGGGGAACTCTCATAGGGTCAAACATATTCTCTATTCGAATAAGATACGAACTGAATATTTCGGGACTGCAAAAAAATGTTCACTTCTTCACACTGCCACTCTGGAGTTCCAGCTGCTTTGCGAGGAGGGGCAGGAATGTCCCCGCATCCGAGACGATGCCGATTGCCTGGGTGGTACCCCGGTCCATCAGCTTGGTCAGGTGTGCTGGGTTGATATCCACACAGACGGTCTTCACATTTGAAGGCAGGCAGTTACCTACGGCTATAGAGTGCAGGAGCGTCGCGATCATCAGTACCATGCTGCAGCCCCGGATATGCTCCCGCATGGCGTCCTGCGCAACCATCACGTCCGGGATAACATCCGGCAGGGGACCATCGTCCCGTATGGAACCGGCAAGGACAAAAGGTACGTTGTTCTTGATGCACTCATACATGATCCCGCTTTTGATCACGCCCTTTTCCACCGCGTTCCTGATCGATCCGGCACGCATGATCTCGCTTATCGCGTAGAGGTGGTGCTTATGGCCCCCCATCACCGGTTTGCCCGTCGAAATATCCATGCCAAGAGAGGTGCCGTAGAGGTTGTACTCGATATCATGGGTCGGAAGGGCATTGCCGGCAAAGAGTACGTCAATGTAACCCTTGCGGATAATCTCGGCAAGGGCCCTGTCCGCCCCGGTATGGATGATTGCAGGACCTCCCACAAGGGCAATTTTCCCGCCGTTTCTCCGCACTTCGAGGATCTCGCGTGCGATCTTTGCAATGAGGGTCTCGCTCGGTCGTTCCGGCGAAACAGTCCCATGCATGAACTCGAACGCGCTCTGCTCGCGGGGCCGTTCGGGGTAACTCACGCTCACTCCCTGTTCTCCCACAACGACCAGGTCACCCTTCCGGATCTTCCCGAGAGGTTTGGACACTGCACGCTTTTTCGCGGGATCGACCACAATAAGGAAATCCATCTCGATCTCTTCGACCGCAACCCATTCACCGCTGCATTTCACCTGGGTCGGGTGGTTGGTGGTCGTGTAAAACCCTTTTGGCACAACGCGATCAGCTTCGGCCGGGACCAGGTGAACATCTTTTACTTCGAGTGGACGGGCACCGAGCCGGTGGAGCTCGGAAAGGATTGCGCGCAATTTCTCCTTGTTCGATGCAGCAATACGCAGGCGTGCATAACTCGGGTCGGTCTTTTTCTTACCCACTTCGAACACGAGGATCTCGAAATTTCCGCCCATGTCCATGACCCGGTCAAAGAGCTGGGTCATGATACCCGAATCAATGATATGACCCTGCAGCTCGATCTCCTGCGACTCAGCCATAGTACAAGATCTTGGGCGATGCACCTTAATATGCATTTCCTGAAAAAAGGCAGAATTATGCGTATTTTTTGCTGAATGTCACAAATTGAAAGATATTGGCAGCATTTTTCCTCCGTGAGCCCCATTCAGAGCGAAGTGTGCATTCTTAAAATATTTTCGGCGTGTGCAAGATCCGACGGTGTATTGACATTGACTGCGAGACGGGGTTCGTCAAGGAGGAGAGAGCACTCGTTCTGGACTTCGCCGATCCGATCCCCGCGAAGGATATTAATTCCCGCGGGGCAGGCCTCAATGCCATCGATAGTCTCCCGGTACGGCATCCCCCCACGGCAGGATTTTACCAGTTTTGCAGGGATCCAGGTCGACAAGGCATCTTTACCGCATGACTGATAGGACGCGAAGATGAACCGGATGATATCCGGGGTTATACAGGGGATATCAGAAACACAGATAAAAAGGGATCCCTGTTCCTCGAGGCCAAGCACAGATTCCACCATATCCTCCACATATCCTTTGCCTTCAGCTTTACAAAATGCAATACCCCTTACCCTGCACCAGTTCATGGTCATGGGTGTTTTCATGGAAGCAGCAACAACCGGCTCAAACCCGGCAGCCATGAATGCATCAGTGATGTATTCAATCATTGGCCGGCCACACAGGGGAATAAGCGGTTTTTCTCCAAGGTTGAGCCGGCTCCCCGCCCCCCCCGCCATGATCAGCGCACGCATGCTGCAAGCGCCTCGATGAGCCGAATATTCTCTTCCCGCGTGCGGACAGCGACTCGGATGGATGTTGGCAACCCGAATGATGTACAGTCCCGTACAAGGATATCCCTGAGGATAAGGTCATCGCACAGGGATTTTGCACTCCGTCCGCATTCGGCAAGGAGGTAATTGGCGGAAGAAGGATGAGCGTGGAGGCCGAGTGCAGAGATTTCAGAACTGAGCCATAGCCGTTCCCGTTCAATCATCGACCGCGATTCTTTCAGTTCGTCCATGTGCACGAGCGCTTCAAAGGCATATGACTCTGCAAAAGCATTCACGCTCCAGGGAGAACGTGCCGTTTCGATCTTTTTGACAAGGTCAGGATCACCAAAACCGTAACCGAACCGGATGCCCGGTACCGCGAAGCTCTTGGTAAGCGAACGCAGAACAAAGAGGGATGGGTCACGGACGTCCGCAGCACTCTGGTCGGGATCGGAGAGTTCGATGAAGGCCTCATCGCAGAAGAGCATGCCTTTGTGATGTTTCACTTCATCGAGAAGAACCAGCGTCCTTTCCTTCTTGGTCAATAAACCGGTAGGATTGTTGGGATTGCACAAAAAATGCACTCGGGCATCAGAAGGTTTGACAGTGGGAGTTGCCCCCGAAAGGCGTGCGGATAATGCATATTCGCCAAATGTCGGAGACTGAAGGTAAAACCGGTTGCCGCTGGTCCTGTTTCTGAAGACCACGGAGCAAAATACCCGGATCAGTTCAATCGACCCGTTACCAACGCAGATTTCTGCCGGATCCCGATGAAAAATGTTGCCGATCCGTTCTTTGAGTCTGGTATAACAATCGTCCGGGTAATATTCGAGAAGATGGAGATCCGGCTCCCAGTTGACTCGTGGTGGGAAGGGATTTGTACTCGCGCTGAAATCCAACACGTTTTTCCGGGTTTTTTCACGCTGCCGCTTTCCGGTCCCCCCATGAATTGCCTTTATCGGAAAGTCAACAGCCATGATAAATCGCTCCTTTTCCAGAATATTTGGATTACCAGTCTTAAATGCATTGTGAACCCCGATTTGCAGGCAAAGAAAAAGATTTATATATCCTTATGTGCTACTTTGATTCATCTGGTTAAGTCAGACACTAGGATTCTCTTTGTCTGACATATGAATGACAAAAGCCCGACATATGTCAGAAATGTGAGATACAATGATGCAAAGAATCACGCTCCGGCTGCCCGAACAACAGATCAACCTGCTCCAGCAGATGGTGGACTCAGGCGAGTACCCCAATGTTTCGGAAGCGGTAAGAGCAGCCGTACGTGAACTTGTTGAAAAACGCGCCAGCCGTGTCCTGAAGGAAAGCGACCAGGTTTCATTCAAGGTTTGAGAGGGTAAACATGCAGAGCATTATTAACGACGCTTTAAAAAATGCCGAACTTGAAAAAGAGTTGAACAAGCCCGGCAGTACGAACGCCATGGAAGATGACTTCGTCGGACAACCGAGAATTGTCATCATCGGGTGCGGGGGTGCGGGAAACAACACCGTAAACCGTATCCACCACATGGGCGTTTCCGGTGCAGAGACAATCGCGATCAACACGGACAAGCAGCACCTGGACATGATCCAGGCTGACAAACGCGTCCTGATCGGCAAATCCCTGACCAAGGGTCTCGGTGCCGGCGGATACCCCGATGTCGGTAAACGCGCTGCCGAGATGGCACGGCCGACGCTTGAGGCAATTCTTGAATCCGCAGATCTTGTCTTCATCACCGCTGGTATGGGCGGAGGTACCGGTACCGGTTCCGCACCCGTCGTTGCACAGGTTGCAAAAGAGCAGGGGGCCATCGTTGTCGGGATGGTCAGTTACCCGTTCCAGGTCGAGAAAGCGCGTCTGATCCGCGCAGAGGAAGGGCTTGAGGCACTTGCTTCGGCAGCCGACTCAGTCATCGTCCTTGATAACAACCGGCTGAAAAACTTCGTCCCGAACCTCCCGCTGGGCCAGGCGTTCTCGGTCATGGACCAGCTCATCGGTGAAACCGTCAAGGGTATCTCTGAAACGATCACCGAGCCTTCGCTCATCAACATCGACTATGCCGATGTCCGTGCAATCATGTCCAAGGGTGGCGTTGCCGTCATGCTCGTCGGTGAGAGCAAGCAGCAGAACAAGGCCGAGAGCGTTGTCCGCGAGTGCCTGTCCAACCCGATGCTCGACATCGACTACCGTGGCGCAACCGGCAGCCTGATCCATATCACCGGTGGAACCGACCTTACCCTGCAGGATGCAGAAGAAGTCGCGACCTCGCTTACGTACGAACTCGACCCCCATGCAGATGTTATCTGGGGTGCCCGTGTCCGCAGCGACATGGAGGGAAAGATCCGCGTGCTTGCCATCATGACCGGTGTCAAGAGCGCGCAGATCCTCGGCACACGCCAGTCCTACAAGACCATGATCGAAGACATCGAGAGCAAGCGCTCAAACCCCAAGGCAGTCGAGATGCCGGTAGCCAAGAGAAGCGGCCGCGACCAGCCCAGCGGTGGCGGTGTCCTCGAATGGGTCGGTTAATCATCACACCACGCACAAAAATACTCACCTAAAAATTGAAGGGGAACATTACATCCCCACAGCAATTCAGGAATTGTTGGTTTATCCAACGACCAACATCCTTTTTGTCAGGTTGTTCGTTTTCCAAAATTTTCAATTCAGGAATATTTACTCCTGATAACCGGCGAAACACTTAATAATCCTCCGCTCCTTTAAAATATAGTACATTCGACCAATCCTTCACTGGGAGGATGGGGGTGGAACCTTGTGGACGGTTGCACCCCGGTATCGGGAGTTGAACATCATGAACAGAGTGTCGAACAAAGACTTCATACCGGAGTCTTGCCTGAATTCTGCGCTGATTAGCTTTTCTGATGTTTTTCGCCCTGCATCCTGTATGCAGAGTTGTCAAATGAGAGTATCAGGAGAGTCCGAACATTTTGCTCTTTTGGTCACATACGCCTCACATAATAAAGCTCGTACCTTCCAGAAAAGGGGAATGTGATGAGGAGTGGTAACGCATGTTGAATGACCTTATGGAAAAAAGAAAAAAAATTCTTGCCGAGTCTGAAGAACACAAAAACCGCCGCAACGAACTGAATGCTGCAGCAAGCAAATCTGCCCGCGAGCGCAATACACTCAACAACCAGACCCGGGAATTTGTGGAAGAGGCGCAGAAAAACAAAGATCTCCGGGACAGATACAACCAGGATGTCCTTGATATCAAAGGGCAGCGCAACGATTTCAACGACAGGGCAAACGTCCTGTTTGAAGAGATCGAATCATTCAAGAAAGAACACGGGACCCTGAAAAACCGCGGGATCAAGGAACTCCAGAAGCAGATCGAGTATATGGAGTACCGGCAGCAGACCGAGGTCTTCACTACTGACAAAGAACGTGAGCTGATCGAAAAGATCAAACAGATGAAAGGCCAGGTGCGGGAACAGGAAGCCGAACTTGAACAGAACAAGGAGATGCGCACCAAGGTTTCCGAAGCCCGTGACTTACGTAAGCAGGCATCCGACCTTCATGCAAAAGTGACCGAGGTCGCAGAGCTCGCCCAGAAGCACCACGATCTCATGGTCGAGTCTTACCGCAAGGCTGACAAGTCCCGTGAAGCTGCCGATGCAGCCCACAAGAGCTTTGTCGAGGCACAGGAATCGGCCGACTCCGAGCACAAGTTCTTCATTTCCTGCCAGAAAGAACTCCGCGATTATGACAAGGTAATATCCGGGCTCCGCAAGAAGACGAAAAAGGTCAAAGTCACCAAAGAGCAGAAAGCGGTCAGGAAAGAAGCAGAGAGCCTGTTCAAAAATTTCCGGGCAGGAGAAAAACTTACCACCGACGATATACTGCTCCTCCAGCGCTCAAAACTCATCTGATCCTGTATTTTTCTTTTTTACGCAGTCAGCAATAATTTAATAGATTTACGGCGATTTATTGATATAATGACGCAGGGGCGGACGTTAGTCCTGAGTGTCGATCGCGACGATGATATCGGATGGAAGGCAAAAGTCGATAGTCCGTGCATCGGCCGCGCGGCGTGTCTGAAAGCGGCTAATACGCTGGCTCTGGCCGATCCCGAAGACTCGGATGTCAATGCGATCTTTTCTGCTATCAAGATTTATGACGACCTCACTGCGAAAGGCGAAGAGACGGCCATTGCAGTGGTTGCCGGGGATCACCTGCACATGATAGAAGGGGACCGACGGATTGCCACGTCGCTTGAAAAAGTGATCGCCGAGACGCACGCCACCAGCTGTGTCCTCGTAACCGATGGGGCCGAGGACGAGTACGTCATCCCGATCATCCAGTCGAAAATTCCGGTATCAAGTATCCGCAGGGTGATCGTCAACCAGATGCCCAACCTCGAAGGAACGTACTACATCCTGAAAAAATTTTTCGATGACCCCAAGATCTCCCGCATGGTCTTCATCCCGATCGGTCTTGCAATGCTTCTGTATGCCAGCGCATACCTCCTTGGTGCCCCGGGTGCCGCCACGATCATCGTAGTAGGGGTGATCGGGTGCTATCTGCTCTACAAAGGGTTCGGCTTTGATGAACTTTTTCACGGTGTGATGGATGCGCTCAGGCTGTCGCTCTCGCGCGGCCGTTTTTCGTTTGTAACCTATGCTGCAACCGTCATCCTCGTCATTATCGGATGTACCTTTGGGTTCAGTAATGTCCTGATATATTATTCATCTGACGCAAGCCTCGGGCTTGTCCTGTACCTGATGACATTTGTGTACGGTTCCGTGGAGTGGCTCATCTTTGCCGGGCTTATCACGTCGGTCGGCGTTATTTATGATGTGTATGTAAATGAGCGGGAAAATCTTGGCAAGGTCATGGTATTTCCGTTCTTTGTTACTGCCATCGGACTCATCCTCTATGCCGCAAGCGTCTATATCATCATATCCTACGGTGTTCAGGACTTCCCTCTGTCCGCCGACGCTGCCTCAAAAAATATTCTCTACACTACTATCGCAGGTATCATCTCTGCGATAGCCGGCGTTGCCATCCAGTTTCTTGTCAACAGGAAGATGGCAGAGCTCCACAACCAGGAGATCATCGAGGTCATGTAACCCTCCATTCCCGGTTTCTGGTTTTTCCCACGATTCGAATACCGGGATTTTATTCAGGGATCCATAGAACCCGACACCCAACCTACACAAAGACTCCGTTCTGCACGGCACAACAGCCACGGAATATATCCGACGCTCCCGGAAATTCCCCTGGTGACATGTCCTGTGCACCAGTGTCCGGTTAAGAAAAAGTTCCAGGATTGACAGGAAGGTGAGATTCTAAAAGATCGTCATTTCAATCCCGACCCACTCAGTGGTTTGCCTTAATGGGCAAAATATCCCATTCCACCGGGGAACTGATTTGTCAAGGTGAGATTTCGTGTCACCTGGGGCGATCTGACCGTAAGGGTAGGGATGACCACGTTGAAATCATGGGACGGATACCAGTAAATCCCGTTTCCGTACGAGAACGATGCATTGTTCACCGAAAATTCAGCACTGTTCAGGTCGATATGTATCATCTGGGCCTCATCATAATTGAGGATCTTGAGCAGTTTGTTCTTGAGATCCTGTTTGCCGAATAAAAAGAATATGAAACGGGTCCCTTCATCGACTGTATAGTTCACGTGAATCAGTGCAGTCCCGTTATTCAGCTGAATCTGGACATCTTCAACCGTGATATAACTGTACCGGTCTTCATTTGCCGCAAGAGCAGGAGCCACTATGCAGACAGATATCAGGATAAGAAGCGCGACGGCACGGGCTCGCATGGCATAATAAATTCGTGAATTCAATTTAAAATGTTTTGGGTATGTTCCCGGATCGAGGGAGATTATTACCTCAGCAATTTATTCCGGCATCCCTGAAGATATCAGATGCCCGTGAAAAAGATCATTTGTTATTGGCAAGGACTATCTCAATAGACGAGACATTGGTCTTTCCGGAGTCGGTATCGATGATCTCGGTCGACGTCACGATCTCCTTCTTCGTTACTCCATCAAGGAAGCGGTTCAGGGCGATCTCTGCCGTATCGACAGCACGGGATATTGCCTTGCCCCGTGCCTTGATTGCCACCTCGTCTGCACCATTGTTGAACTGAGTGACTACGGCAAGGACGTAGTTCATGACCGGTTTATTTCCGACGAATACTGTGTTCTCTTTCAGCTGCTGCATAGGTTCCCATCCCTTTTCAGAGATACTTCTTCTTTGTGATCAGTTCTGCGTTCAGTACACTGGCCCCGGCGGCGCCGCGGATGGTGTTATGCCCCATCGCAACAAACCGGACACCCTGGCGGAGTCGTCCCACGGAGACCGTCATTCCTTTCCCCCGCATCCGGTCGAGGCGTGGCTGGGGCCGGTCGGGTTCTTCATCGAAGAAATGGATGGATTCCAGCGGTTGTGTCGGGAGTCCCCTGATCGGGGGCTTGTAGTTCTGGAACGCTTTCTTGAGTTTTTCCACGGGTTCTCCGATATCCACCCAGACTGCCATGGTATGCCCGTCAATCACCGGGACCCGGTGGCAACTGGCGCTGACTTTGAATGGCGCATTGATCACTTTGTTTCCCTTGAGGGTCCCCATGATCTTGAGCGATTCGGTCTCCATCTTCTCTTCTTCCTTGCCGATATACGGGATGACGTTGTCGCAGATGGCCATCGCCGCAACTCCTTCAAATCCCGCCCCGGAAATAGCCTGCATGGTCGCGACCCGGAGATCGGTGAATCTGAATGTGCGGAGTGGAGCGAGGGCTGTCACCATCATGATGGTGGAACAGTTCGGGTTGGTGACGATGAAACCATCCCTGCCCGCATCACGCTGCACGTCGATAAGTCCAAGGTGTTCCGGGTTCACTTCCGGTACCACGAGCGGAACAGCCGGTTCCATGCGGTGGGAACTTGCGTTGCTGCAAACCCCGATGCCCGCGTCGGCAAACTCGGTTTCCACATCCGTTGCTATCTCTGCAGGAAGAGCGGAGAAGACAAGGTCGACGTTCTTCATTGCCTTGGCAGAAGTAGGTACGACCTTGAGCTTTCCGATATTCTCAGGAAACGGCGTATCGAGACGCCATTTGACGATCTTCCCGTAAGGTTTTCCCGCACTGCGTTCGGAGGCGGCAAGCGTTGTAAGTTTGAACCAGGGGTGATCCGCTAAAAGTTCAACAAATCGCTGACCAACCGCGCCCGTTGCACCGAGCACTCCAACATTGATCATAGGTGTCAGGTCCTGTCTAGTGTATTCTTCCCCGTTTGAAATGATGGCGGGTTGTAAAATCCCATTTCACTTATGATAATAAAAACGTTGTTTTTTATGATTATTGTCTTGAATACCCCCATTAAGGCCAATTGTAGCCACAGCAGGGGCAGGGATTAGTCTATTTGGGAATCGGCTGTGTCTGATACATCGTACAAAAAACGTTCATCTCTTGATGAGTCCGGATATAAATTCAGGCTTTGTAGATATCATCAGAAAATTCGGTTAAGGCTCTTGGGGGCTTCGGCACATGCTGCCGCCGCCCCCGCAGCTTGGGCATCCCCCCAGTCAGTGATAGCCACTCAGAAGGTCAACGAAAAATTCCCTGAAAACGGGATGGATAATTAAAAAGGGGTCAAGGGGTACGCCCCTTGGGATGATTGAGTAGTCAGCAGACTACGAAATCGAGAAGATGCATCCGCATCTTCGCTGCCTCCCCCTCTGGGGAGACTGCTGTTCCCGAAGGGAAGAGCAGGCTGGAGAAGAACGTGTCAGAGTTCTTCGATTTCCGGAGAGGTTCATCAGGACCTCGAGGATAAGAAGAACGCATCAGCGTTCTTCGACATGAGAGAGGGGGTTACTCTCCCAGTCTCACCAAGTAGTTTGGAAAAAATAAACAATGAAAGGATTTCTACAGAGCCTAAATTCGGACATTGTAGAAAACCAACGTTGTTTCAAAAGCAGGTTTTTCGACTCTATTGCACAGGAGTACCATATCCGGGTCACGAACCTTCCTGAAAAGGCTGCAAAACGGTTTCCTGGAACCGGGTCCAGACAATCATTGCGCTGCCTCAGACCAATAATTCCGGAAAAATGAATTTCTGTTGAAAAATTTCACAAAACAGGGCCGGGAATTATTCCGGCCTTATTCCATATGAATTGCTTCAGACGGGCAGGCGTCGACACAGGTCTGGCAGTCAACGCACATGTCCTTGTCCACTTTTGCCTTGTCGTTCTCCATGGAGATTGCCGACGCGGGACATTCGCTCACGCAGGTTTCACATCCGGTACACTTATCGTTGTCGACAACAGCTACCAATTCATTCACTCCACGGTTATAGCTTCAGAAGGGCAGACATCGACACAGGTCTGGCAGTCAACGCACATGTCCTTGTCCACTTTTGCTTTGTCATTATCGAGGGCGATTGCCGATGCAGGACATTCGCTCACGCAGGTTTCACATCCGGTACACTTATCGTTGTCAACAACAGCTACCAACTCGTTCACTCCATCTTATATGTTTCTCAAAAGACAAAAAATAGGTTTCGATGTGGCATAAGCAGACCCGGTCTTCGTTTTTGGATAAAAACGGATTATGCAATTTGCGCTCCGAAGAAATCTATCGTCACATGTGATTCGCCAATATTCTTTGACAATTATGAGCATGACCCCCTCTCTCATGTCGAAGAACCCTCCGGGTTCTTCTCCAGCCTGCTCTTCCCTTCGGGAACAGCAGTCCCCCAGAGGGGGGGGCAACGCAAGGGGAGCATCCCCTTGACCCCCACCTATTAATCCTTCGTTCTGTCGAGAATTTCTTGCTAACCTTATGAACAATTATCGCTACTGGGGGACACCCTTGGGGAGATCAATTCTATTCAAAATTGAAATAAATAACTCACTGCCCCGCCGTGCCCCGTGAGGGGCCCTGAGGCGGGGAGCCCTCATAAATTTGATGTTTAAACTACCGATATCTGAATGAATAAACCGGCTATCCAATACTCGACGCGTAAACTACACAGTCAGAAGGGCATGATTATTTAGAAGAAATGATTATCGCTTCAAAATATAACCTGAAAATATGTTTTGCCAAAACTGTGGGAAAGAAAATCCAGATGATAACAAATTTTGTAAAGAATGTGGTGCACCACTTGTTCAAATTGAATTACCTCCTAAACCCATTAAACCCGAATATCGACATTCCCTTGAACCCTTCAGTATTATAATGGGTTTTATAATTATTGCCACCATGTATCTTTTACCGATAATTCCTTCTTACGCCAATAATCACATTACTTTGGCAAAATACCAATCTCTATGCTCCGATTTTTTAGGATGTTCGGGACCGTATTCTTTGTGGTTTTATGCTGGGTGGCTAGCTGCTCTGTTTTTTATCATTATCGGTTTGTTGAATAAAACGAAAGCATGAAATTCCACATCCCATTTAATTTTTTATAATTTTCACAGTTAATAATCTATTATTTTGAAAAATACCTGAATTTTCTTCAGAAAAAATAAAAAATTATTTCCCGAGCCCGAGCACATCGCCCATGCCATAGATGCCGGGTTTCTTCCCCACGACCCAGCGGGCAGCCCGGAGTGCACCGCTGGCAAAGACGGAACGGTCATAGGCCCGGTGCGAGAGTTCGATGGTCTCGAAGTTCTTCGAGAACATGACCTTGTGGTCCCCGACAATATCCCCGCCGCGGATCACGTGGACGCCGATCTCGTCCTGCCGTTCGGTTATCCCTTCCCGGCCGTACATCTTCTTACGCTGGCCGGCTTCCTCATCGAGGATCTGCAGGATCGTCTTTGCGGTACCGCTCGGGGCATCCTTCTTGTTCCGGTGGTGGGCCTCGATCACTTCGATGTCATAGTCCCTGAGGAGCCTGGCCGATTCCCGGACGAGCTGCCAGAAGATATTCACGCCGACCGAGAAGTTACTTGAGACGACCGCCGGGACGTGCCCGTGAATTGCTTTCTCCATCTCCGCACGCTGGTCGGGAGTAAACCCCGTCGTCCCGACCACCAGCGCGACATTGTTGCGGGCCGCCATCTTCACGTTCTCGACGGCGGCACTGGCAACGGTGAAGTCGATCAGGACCTCAGCCTTTGAACTCTTCAGGAGGGCCTCGGCATTCTTCGTCTCGACAATCCCGACACCAAAGAACGAACCGGGCCTGAGGTTGACCCCCCCGACCAGTTCAAGATCGGGTGATTCGTTGACCATCCTCCCGATAGTCTGTCCCATCCGTCCTGATGCGCCGCATACGACTACTTTTACCATGCCCTGTCCACCACACCTACCGGTTATTCCGTGATATTTTCCTGACTGCCGCTTTCTTCACTGGTCGTGCAGCCGGTTTTTTTGGCTTTGGGCTTCCCTTTGCGGGAATGGTGGAGAGCACTTTTTTCAGCTGCTCGGTCTTTTTCTCATCGAGTTCATCGAGCGGGAGCCGGACCGGGCCACCTGCAAGGCCGATCAGTTCCACCGCCTTCTTCACCGGGATCGGGTTGGTATCGATGAACATGGAGCGGAACAGGGGGGATAGGGCATAATGGAGTACCAGCGCTCTCTGGTAGTCGCCGCACTTCACCGCCTCGTACATCGCGACCATCCGGGCAGGGTCGACATTGGCCGCAACCGAGATGACACCGGATCCGCCAAGCGCCATGATCGGCAGCGTGATATTATCGTCACCGGATATAACGGCAAAATCCTCGTCCTGCGTCTCTTCGATGATCCGCGAGATCTGCCCGATATTGCCGCTTGCCTCCTTTACGCCGACAATATTGGGGTGCTGCGCCAGTTCTGCAATAAGGTCCGGCTCGAGATTCTGGCCGGTCCTCCCCGGTACGTTGTACATGACCAGCGGTATGTCAAGGTCTGCAAGTTTCGTGTAGTGCTTGATGAGACCTGCCCGGTTCGGCTTGTTATAGTACGGACTGATGACGAGAACCCCGTCCGCACCGACGTTCTTGGCGGCCTTCGTCAGTCGCACTGCCTCGGCAGTGTTGTTGGAACCGGTACCGGCGAGCACCGGGATCTTTCCGTTGACCTTCCCGACCGTGAGCTCAATGACCTTTTCGTGCTCTTCAAAGGTAAGAGTCGCAGATTCGCCAGTCGAGCCGCAGGGGACAATTCCGTGGATGCCACGGGAGAGGAGAAACCCGATGTTGCGGTCAAGGCCCTGGATGTCAAGGCTCATGGAAGGGTTTCTTTTAAAAGGGGTTATGATTGCCGGAAGGACGCCTTCAAACATGAATAGGGTTATGAGCGTCTTTTGGTATTTATTTTTCTTGTAATGTATCCGGCGACGCGGTTCCGGACACGCTTGCTCCCGATGACTGCTGAAGTACCGAGCTGCTGCTTGTTCTCTTCGAAGTTGTTCGAGAACCTTTCGCGCTGCTTCGCTACAAGTTCGTTACCGAGTGTTTTGATATATGACGGCTTGATTCCCATGTACAATTCCTCAAGGATTCTATATTTTAAATGCGGTTTGAGCAGATAATGATATTGTTTGCAATGCCGACCGGATCCTCGCCGAAAAGAGAGATCAGGGCTAGGTCTCCTCCGGCACCCGGCCTGAATATCGCGTCCGGTACGCCTTCCCCGCAGCAGGACGCGATACCCCAGTCCATCGTGCTGATCCCCGCAGGTGACTGCCGGGGATCGCAGGTAATGCATTCGAGGAAGAGGTCGTCCTCCAGCACCGCCCGCGCCCGCCCGGTGAACTGGATTGACGCTGCACTCCGCATGAGCGGGTCGAACTTCATTGCGGTCAGGATAATTCGTGCTATCCCGTCGTCCATACCGAACCCGCAGGGGCCTGCGGCACGCGGTTTTGTCCCTCCGGCCATGATCCCCCCCTGTACGGCCGCAACACCATTGCTGTCCCGGGCTCCCCTGATGGCATATCCGATCGAGACGCCGTGTTCAGGGACGAGGCGGCGGTCCAGCGACCATTCAATCAGGGCAACAGCCTGTGCCAGCCGGTCCACGACGTCGTTTCGTTCCTGTGCCGGGTTGTTCATACCGTTCCAGAGGTTGCCGGGCGCACAATTAAACCTGCCGGTCGGATTACGTAAGGTCAAGTTCGGCACGGATCTCCCGAAGTCCCTGTATTGCCAGATCATAGAACACTACGGGATCCATTACCCCCCGGATGAGCCCGATCCGTTCCCGGTCGCATCCTGCCGCAAAACCTCTCTCTTTTGCCTTCTTTCCTACGGTCTTTGAGGTGACGTCGGAGATCTTCCCGCCTTTTACGAGTGCACACGCGATCACCAGCCCGGACACGCTGTCCGCTGCCTGCAGCACGATCTCAACAGGGCGTTCGTACGTCCCGCGATAGAGGAAGTGGTTGTGGCGTTTTATGATCTCCGCCAATTCCCCATCGATACCCTCACGGGTCAGGATCTCTGCTCCCGCAATACCATGGCGGCCCATATCGCCGCCGGTGAGCTCGAAGTCGATATCGTGGAGGATCCCGATCGTTTCCCAGGTCACGGTATCTTCCGACAGGAATTCCGCCACTTTCTTCATCACGGCACCGGTGGCAAGGCAGTGCCGGGTGAGATTTTTGTCATGGACATACCGTGCGAGAATTGCAACGGCTTCGGTCCGTTTCATAGGCAGATGGTTGGGAGCGGGATGTCATGAGGTTAACGGGATATCCGGTGCATATCGGATAAACCTATATTCTCCCATGTCGAAAATGCTATGAATGGACGCGCGACTTCTTGACGTGATCATCGGCGTGATCGCTTTTATTCTCCTGATCGTACTGCTTGCCGTTCTGCCCATGGCATTTGCCTTCGTTCTGGCGCTCCCCCTTGAAAATGTGGCAAGTTTTGCCTACCTTGCAGCGATCATCATCTTCATCTTCTTCCTGTCCGGCGCGGGTTACCTGGTCAACGAGAAGATCACGTAGGGGGTGAGGACGGCTTTTCTCCTTCCGGTCTTTCTTCGCCTTTTTTTGGATCTTTTGACGTTCTGGCCTTCTTTTTTACCGTGTAATAACTGAGGGGATGGGCCACACGTTCACAGAGGGCGTCCCGGTGGACACAGAGCCCGGTGGTCCGCATCGCGGCGCAGGCCGGTGCAGTATATTCGGTGCCGGAACCGCCCCGCCCGGTGATGTGCTCCACCTGGTACATGGTCTTCTCCGGGTCGAAGTCCGGTGAGCGGGCATAGAGCTGGGCGATGCCGCTGACGTCCATGCCGATCGTGTGCAGGAAGGTGGTAAGGGAGAACCTGCCGGCGTGGGTCAGGTTTGCCCCGGAAGTGAGGGCAGCGATGAGGGCCTGCATGCAGGGGGGGAACGCACTCTCCTCGATCGTGCCGAACTGCCGGAGCATCTGCTCCTGGTACTCTTTCTTTATGTGCTCGGCCGCCGGCCCGAGTTGTTCACAGATCTTCTTCGGGACATGGTACGGGAGGTCCCGTCGCAGGATGACACGGATCCGTTCGCGGAGGAGCTCGAGCAGCTCCTCCTTCCTGACCCCGACATACCCGTTCTCCACCCGCCGGTTTACCAGCTTGAACCGGGCCTCGTGGAGCGGCGAGACAATCTCGACGTAATCTGCCAGGGGCATCCGGTCCCTGGTGAGATCGATCCGGAATTCCTGTGCAAGGTAGGTGAGTATCCGGCTGTTATTGTTCTCATCGATGACCGTGTTCTCGTTCCATCCCCGTTCATTCTCCGATCCGGTCTCGGAATTGAGAAAATAGTAGGCACGCTCTGCCTCGTACCGGGTGAGGCGGTCGTAGAGCTGCTTGTCGTTGATGCAGGAAACGATGATCCGGGAAAGGACATACCCCGCGATCTCATCGTCGTCGCGGTTCTGGAAATGCGCGACGATGGTCTTTTTTGAGGAGAGGGCTTGGTTGATCCGTTTCACGGCAAGTTCGGTCAGGAATGCCCCTTTCTTCCCGGCCAATAAGACATCGACCGGAGGGAAAGAGTTCTTGACATGGTCCTGGGCTTTTTTTAAAAAGGGAAAATGGGAAAGTTCCTTGGCCGATGGGCTGTAGTCCATCAGTCAGCCTCTATCCGGGGTGCGAGGAGGTACTCGACATGCCCGTTGCCACCCGCAATATCGAACGAGAACCTGACCGGGTGGTCAACGCCCAGGTAAATCTCGACTTCTGCCGCCCTGCTCATGACCTTCCCCATGTCCTTGAGGTAATCGAGGGAGAAGAGCGAGCGCGCTTCAACCGGGGTGAGCGATACGAGCTCGTCCTTGGAGAACTCGCGCCGGATGTGATCCGTATCGCCTTCGGCCACAAGGTAGAAGGTCTGGTCCTTTGGGTTGATCCCGAGCGCGATCTTGTCCGAGATCACAGCCGCGGCCTTCATCGCGTTGTTCAGGTCTTCGCCTTTGATCACGATCTTGCCCGGCAGGTTGATGGTGGGCGGGTTTGGGTCTTTCCGGATGGTGTTGGTGTCGAGGAGCGTGATCGAATAGTGGTACCCGTGCACCGAGACCGACATCTTCTGGGCGTTGTCAGCCATCTCGATGCTGATGAGGTCGCCCTTTCCGGACATGCCGAAGATGTTCTTCATCTTCATCAGGTCAATGCCGAGCTGGCTCTTCGTTGCCTTGTACGAATCGAACGCTTCCTTCTTGAGAGTCAGTCCGATCATCGCCACATTGGCGGTATCGACCGCCCGCGTGGAGATGCCGGTCTCATCCGTATGGAGCCGGCACTCAGGGATGAGGGCCGAGATCGCTTCGATAAATTCCCTGAATATGTCTGCGTCAATCGTTGCTTTTAACATCGCTTACCCCTTAACACAATCTCTTATACAGTATATCGTCATACTTTAATTATAGCGTTTTGGGTTTTACCCGGAATTTGAGGGGAACGATCAGGATAATGGGTTCACAATGGGGTTATGACAAGACCTACCTTCGGGCGAAACACGAGGGGTACCGTTCCCGGGCCGCATACAAGCTGACGGAGATCCAGCAGAAATTTTCCGTGATCCGGGCGGATGACAATATCGTGGACCTCGGGGCTGCCCCGGGGTCCTGGCTCCAGGTGGAGCGTACGCTGACGCAGGCCCGGGTGGTTGGCATCGATCTCAACCCGATTGCCGCTCTTGAAGGGGTCGAGACGATCGAGGGTGACCTGAATGACCCGGAAGTGCTGGAAAAAGTGCGGTCCATGCCTGGCATGGTCAGTGTCGTCCTCTGCGATGCAGCACCCAGACTCTCCGGGCATAAGAGCTACGACCAGGCACGGATCATCGAACTCGACGAACAGGCCCTCCGGTTCGCCTGCAGGGTCCTGAAACAGGGTGGAAATTTTGTTGTCAAGTCGTTCCAGGGAACGGACTTTCCCGAGCTCTACGCCATGACCAAGGAACACTTTTATTCCGTCAGGACCTGCATTACCCGGTCGACCCGGAAAGGAAGCACTGAACTTTACATCATCGCAAAAAATTTCACAGGATAAACAGGACGACATGGTTCTCAAGGACTCCTACGACCGCCCGGTGACCAATATCCGGATCAGCCTTACCAGGCAGTGCAACCTCTCCTGCATCTACTGTCACCGCGAGGGTGAAAAAGCATCGAAAGACCAGTTGTCTGCTCCGGAGATTGCCGAGATCCTGCAGCTCGCGGCAGAATTCGGGATCCGCAGTGTCAAGTTCACCGGCGGCGAACCACTCCTCCGCCCAGATCTGCTGGAGATACTACGGTCCGTGCCGCAGGGCATGGAATCTTCCCTGACCACGAACGGCACCCTTCTCGCGGGCCTGGCACAGGACCTCAAAGATGCAGGCCTCAGACGGGTGAATGTCAGTCTTGACAGCCTGAACCCGGAAACGTATAAGAGGATCACCGGGATTGACCGGTTGTCCGATGTCCTTGACGGGATAACTGCTGCCCTTGATGCGGGGCTGACCCCCGTGAAGATCAACATGGTCCTGCTTGAAGGCATCAACGACAACGAGATCGATGATTTCCTTGCCTATGTCCGCGGCAACCGGAACCTTATCCTCCAGCTGATCGAACTGATGAACTTCAACGAATGCGATCACCACGGGGACCTAAACGGGATCGAACACTCCCTTGCATCGCGTTCAAAACAGATCGTGACCCGGCGGATGCACCACCGGAAAAAGTACTGTCTCGACGGGGCCGAAGTCGAGGTCGTGCGCCCGGTCCACAATACCGAGTTCTGCGCCTACTGCACCCGGCTCAGGGTCACCTCTGACGGCAAACTCAAGCCGTGCCTCATGCGTACGGACAACCATATCGACATCCGGGGAAAACACGGCGCAGAACTCGAAGCGCTGTTCCGGAAGGCCGTTGCAGAACGCGAACCGTTTTACCGGTAATCTCCTGCACGATTGCCGGGGTGATCTCTTTTCTCTGCGATATCGGTTTTTATTATTTGAGGCTCTTGGGGGAGACTGCTGTCCCCAGAGGGAAGAGCAGGCTTGAGAAGAACTCGGAGGGTTCTTCGAACGATGTGGCCGCGCAGTTGAAGAATTTTGATGAAAATACACAATCCCTATGAAATAAGAAAAATTTTCCTTTCAAGATTTTTTATTAAACTGCGTGATTGATCTATTTAATCTTCAAGATTTTTATCATGATTTACGGTTGCATACCATCCCGTCGGTTCATTATGCTTTATCGCGTCTTTCATAAGTTCATAGGATTTTTTAATTACGGGTATATATGTATCTATTTTAGATTCATCCTTTATGTGAAAGTAACCCCATTTCTCCGCAGAGTCAATGTAATTAAATGGTTTTACATTCTCAATGTGCTCTCCTCTGGTAAATACTGTTAATTTTAACCCTTGTTTCTGAAATTCAACATAAAAAAATACTTTTTCAGGAGAATAGTAATTGACACCGCCACTTTCAAGGTCTTTTCTCCAAATGTCGGGAGAGAGATTTTTAACGTTTTGATCTAATATTTCAAAAATTCTTTTTATGGTTTCAGAATGAGCTTTAAACTTTTCTTCAAAGACTTTTACATTTTTCGCAGACTTTGCATTAGGTTTTTCTATCGGTTTATTATCAAATTTTTTGATTTCATCCTTTAAGGCAATAACTTCAATTGGGCAGTCTTGCCAATCATTCTCCCAACATACGATGATATCGCAACTAAGAATATTGTGTTTATGGGTCAAGAAATTTTTACTGCGAAACTCAAATTCAATTGCAATCTTTTCCCATCCCCGTCCAGTAAATCTACGTGCAATACAGTCAGGACAACCCGGTTTAATTTCTTCAATTAACATATTGAGGTCATCTAAAACCCTTCCAAATAAAAAAATAACCCCATTTTCATTCATAGGACTGTAGGAAAGACCACGAAAATTAATTGGATCGCCGACTATACTTTTTTCTGTCATACCTTCACCAGGTGAATCTATTGTCAGTACTAGTTAGAAGGAATATTTAATTTGTGGACAATTTGAAAGAAATTGTATTTTTAATTCAAACAGTTTTACCTGCTGATATCCTCGCTCGTTCCAATTTGCCCCGGATATTCGCATTATATAAGCTCATTTCGCGGCTGTCATACGGCAATATATTTACAATGCCATAACGAACCAGTGGATATGAAGGATGAGAACGAATACCTGACAGTCCTCGATTACCTGTATGAAAAGTCCCTGATCCTCCAGGACACGGCCGGGTTTGACAAGGTCCTCTATTTCTATCTCATCGATGCCCTCGCCCATATCGATTATACCGCAGGGATCTATTCCTATAACTTTGCTTCCCCGAAAAATATCATGGGCGGCGAGTACCTGCGCTGGAGGATTGACGAGGAGAAGAAAGGCGACCGGGCCAGATTCCCGGGCTTTGTCAACTGGCTCCGCGAAAACCACCCGGAGAAGTTCACAACGCTTCCCTCGCTCTGGCAGATGATCTATGATACCGAAGACCCGGCGTCCTACCGGAGCTTCCGGATCGTTCTCGACCCGGACAGCAGGAACCCGATCCCTGCGGACCTCTTTTACGCTATCATCGATGAATTTTTCGAACCTGAGTTCTTAAAAAGCCTGTACGAAGACGCCTCGCTTGCCTCACTCTTCAGGACCTATTGTTCCGGGTGATGAGACCGGAGCTACCGTCATGCACGTCAGCCGGATCTGTTCGGACCTCGTCGCGATCAGGAGCGAGAACCCGCCTGACTGTACATCGGACTGTATCGAGTACATCTGCTCGTTCCTTGACGGGCTCGGCATACAATCCCGGGTCATCGGAACACCGGACGGCCAGGATAACCTTGTCACCACCGGGCCGGTACACGATCTCCTCCTCTGCGGGCATGTTGACGTGGTACCGGCCCTTGGCACCGGGTGGAAGAACGACCCCTTCTCCGGGTTAATCGATGACCAGTACGTGTATGGCCGGGGATCGACCGACATGAAGGGCGGCTGTGCTGCCATCCTTTCCGCATGCGAGATGTTCGTCAATGCCGGCACGGAACTTCCTGCAACCCTTGCGTTTGTCTGCGACGAGGAGACTGGTGGCGAGAACGGCATCCGCCGCCTGCTTGCCGACAACACCCTGTCGCGGCCCTGCGACTGTATCATTGCCGAACCGACACCGGCCCGCCACCCGAACATCGGGCAGAAAGGACTCTGCCGGATGGATATACAGTTCCAGGGGACGCCGGCCCACGGTTCGCTCTATCCCGCGGTCGGCGTGAGCGCAATCATGGAAGCCGTCGCTCTTCTCGACTACGTGAAAGCGTTGCATGAACGGGAGTACCCGGTCAGTGACGAACTCAAAGAGATCATTCAACAGTCATCGGCCGTGCTTGGGGAGGAGTTCAGGATCGCGGGTGTGAGCGATATCCTGAAAAAACTGACCTTCAACCCGGGGACCATCAATGGCGGTGAAAAATCCAACGTGGTCGCGCAGCACTGCAGCCTTGAACTCGAGTTGAGGATCCCGTGGGGATGTTCCATCCCGGATATCATCGCAGGGATTGCCGCGCATGCCCCGAACGGGAAAATTTCATCGCTGGAAACCCATGAGCCGTCGATAACCGAACCCCGGAGTCAGATCGTCACCATAACCTGCAAAGAAGTAGAACGGGCATTTGGCGGCCCGGTCTTTCCGATCCTTCAGTGGGCAGCAAGCGATGCCCGGCACCTCCGGCGTGCCGGTTTCCGGGTGATCGAACACGGGCCCGGCGAGATCTCCACGCTCCACGCGGTGAACGAGCGGGTCACGGTCGAATCGCTTGAGAAGGCATCGGCCGTCTACCAGGGCGTAATGCGCGCGTATGCCGGAAAGGAGAGCTGAGCTTCACAACCCGAGAGTTTCAGCCCCATTGGGGAAGCCCGGTAATTCTGCAAGAGTCGTCAATATCCATGAGCCTCCGCCGCGGGGGCGCCCCGCCGGGGACAGCCGCAGGCTGTGGAGAAGATATCAATCTTCGACTGCGGCGGCGTTTATCATTCAGGAGAGATGATAGTATCAATCCCATCATCATGTTCTGAATGATCCCATTTTCATAACACAACCTAAATTTTCATCGTCGATATTCCTGGGGGGACTGCAGTTCCCGAAGGAAGAACCGGCTGAAGAATGCCGCATCTCATCAGAAATGTGGCAGAGGGAGTTTGGAAAAACTCCCTCTTGTTGAAAGTTATCAGACTTGAGACAGGAAAAGACCGAAGGTCTTCGGTAGAACTCGTCGAATTCTTCGACATGAGAAAAGGGGGCACCTTCACAACGGCTGGAGATTATTCGTGAATTACGGGAGAAAATAGGATTTTTTCAAGAAGAATTAAAAAAATTATTTTCTCTTCAGCGCAAGCACAATCCCGCCAGCTGCCACCACTGCGCCCAGTGCTGCATATGACGGGAGCGGCGAATAGGTTGTTTTCGTCGGGACGGGTGTCTGTGTTGCCGGCACTCCGGTGGGCGCTGCAACGGGAGAGGCAGTTGTTGTGACCTGCGATGGTGTTGGTGGTGCAGTTGTATACAATGTACCAATACGGCTGATGGTGACTACCGGGGTGATGGTGCCGGAGATGTTGAAATTCTGCAGCAGGCCCGTCACGGACTGCGCGTTGTTCTGCGCATAGGTAAAGTTCGGGTCGATCCCCAGTGCCGTCTGGAAACAGGTCAGCGCGTCCGCCGGCCTGCCGAGGGCTTTGTAAGCCAGGCCCTTGTTGTTCCAGACCGTGGCATTCTTTATCGTCATGGCGGTCGCCTGGTTAAATTCTGAGAGGGCCTGATCGTACTCGCCGAGATTCATATAGGCAAGGCCCACCTGATTCACTATCCAGAAATTCGTCTGATCGAAGACCAGACACTGGTTGAACGATGAGATCGCATTTTCAGTCTGGTTCATAAATGTATAGGCATATCCCTCGTTGCAATAGGCGTCCTTGTTGGTGTTCTGGACGGCAAGCAGCGCATTGTACGCGGTGACGGAGTCATTATACTGCCCGAGTTCGTAGAGGGCAAATGCCCGCGCATTCAGCGCAGTCGGGTCAGACGCCCGGTAGGTCAACGCCGCTTCTGCCCATGGGATTGCGTCGGTATAATTCCCCAGTCCGTTCAGGGAAGCTGCCTTGCCTGCCATCGCGGATGCGGAGTTATTGTCAATTGCCAGAGCGTTATTGAAATCCGTGAGAGCGCCGGCATAGTTCCCGACAACGAGGGCATTCTGTCCGTACGTGTTCCAGTCGTCAGCGTTCTCGGCGTGGACGACGGGAATGAACAGGAGGGCGAGGATGAGAACCAGTATGAGTGCCTTGGTCTGCATATCATGACGAAATTTCCCTTGATCGCAGATGAATGTATTGATTTCTGTTAATTATCCACTATCCGGATCTGTCTGCGGGATGCTCGGTCCGTGCCGGGACCTTGGCAATTGATGATGAAATTTTTTTATTATTCGCAAAAAAGTTCCATCCGGAAATTTTTCTCTCAAAACTTTTCCGGAAAATTTCTCTTGAATTTTTTTTTCTGCAATGAAAAATTTTTCCGGATGATCCGCTTGGGAAATTTTTTCGGAAGTTAAATTTTTCCGGATAATTTTCTTAAAAGAAAATTCCCGGAACGTCTTCTCAAAATTTTTTCAGAATTTTTTTTCTCATGCCGGAATTTTTACAAACAAAAAAATTTCCGAAAAATTTTACGGCTCGGATAAAAAAATTCCTGCACCCAAAACCCCACTTCTCCGACCTGAAAACCACCTCTCGAAACCACCTTTTTCCAGGGTTTACAACCTTCCGAATCCGGGCCTGTAATGGGCTCCGTTCAACCATTTCCGGAAAACAGGGCCCGTATCGTGCCCCGATTGGGATCCGACACCCCCCTGTCTGGTGCGATCCTCCTGGAAGATTTGGGTGAAGATGAGGTCCGGGAGATCGCCTCCGACAGGACACGTCAGATTATTACAGTTTCTCCGACGTCCGACTGGTTATCAAACCAGGAGGAGGAGAAGAGTCCGTAGGACTCTTCGACCTGAACGCGAACTCGAAGAATTCGCCTTCCACAAAACAGGGGTTCTTTTCATTTCAGCCTGCCAGAGTCTGATCCGGCATGAGATCGGCCGCTGGAACGCTGCTAAATATGTCCTCCATTTCTTCGACGTAAAAATGAGCAAAATCAGGGGAATTAATGCCTCATTTTCGGGAATTATTGCCTCCCGGGAGCCTCTACCCAGGGTTCCGGAAGAAGGTCTCCGACGGAGAAATATGGGGCGGGGAGTGTATGTCACCTTGGGTTCCTAAGTTGGAGGAGTGATCCGGGAAAACGGAGTTTATCGTCGGTAACTACCCCCTCACCACCACCGCCACCGTCACCGCCGCGATCGCCGTCATACAAAACGCCACAAAAAAACCGGTAGTATCAGCAATAATCCCGGCAATAAAAGGCAGCACCACCATCCCGAGGTAACTGGCGGTGGTGGAGAGGCCCATTGCGGTCCCCTGGTGCTCGTGGACGCGTGCGAGAAATGCCATCTGGGCGATCATGACGATACGGCTACGGCCCCGGGCACGAGGAGCCCGGCCGGGGAGACGCCCCAACCCGGCCCCTTGACCGTCCTAGTATACTTCTTCGTCCGACCCGATATCGATCAGTACGACTTTCGTCCGGCCCTCGTCAACAAAATCAAAGACGAGCCGGTGTTCGTACGTGATCCGGAACGACCAGAGATCTTTGAGGACTCCGCTCAGGGTATGGGTCTTCAATGCCGGATGAAAAGGGTCGGTCTCGAACTGAACAATTCTTTTCACGAACTGGGCCTTCAGCTCGGGATGCTGGCGGACCCATTTTTTGTAAGTCTTTTTGAACCGCTCGTCCCAGATCAGTTCAACCATTCAGATCCGCCAAGAGATCTTTTGCCGTTCCGCTCCGGCTCATCTGTTTTTTTACACTTCCCTTCGCCTGCCTTGCCCGACCGAGAAGCGCGGAACGTTTTGCATCGATGAGCCGGCGGTGAATGAGCTCCTGGAGGTACTGCTGGTCTTCGATGTCGAGCTTTTCGACATATTCAAGGACGGTATTGAGCGATACGGTTTCGCTTCCCATAGGATGCCCCGGTATAGTAATTGTCCTGACCCTACAAAGGTATTATGCTGCCGGATCGTTCACGGCAATCGTAGTCCGGGTTGTCGAGAAAAAGTTCAGGATTCGTCCGGGATTCTTCAGCTCGCCCGCGAACCATGTACGGGTGTTTCCCTCCCTGGAAAGGACCGTCAAAACCAAAAAACTTCAGCCTGCGGACAAGTTCGGTCCACGATACCGGAACAAGCTTACGCCCGGGCACTCTGATCAAGCCTTACGACTTCCTCGATCGTGCAATTGTCTATCGGGGGAATGGGAAGTCCCCGCCGCAGCCGGACGATGATCCAGCCATCGACCACTTCCACCAGATTAGCCCGGCATTCTTCAAGGGTCTTCCCGGTCGCATAGACGCCGGCGAGTTCCCGGATCTCCCCGTAATAGGGTTCATCATCCTTGATGATCTCGTACCGCGCATGGGTAAGGGCTTTTTCAATATATTGCAGGATCATGGTTCTCTTCCTACCGGGCATTTTTTTCTTACGGTTCAGATGAGATCTTTGTACGGTCGGATATTAAATTCTCTTCATGAACATACGAGCATGGCGCTCCCGGCATCGCACGGTGACTCATGCACAAGATTCGGACGTCCCGGTGAGGTTCGGGTACTCCGGGTACCTGGCATGAATTTCAGAACAGGCTATCCCCTCACCACTACCGCCACCGTCACCGCCGCGACCGCCGTCACACAAAAAGCGATAAAGAATCCGGCAGTATCAGCAACAATCCCGGCAAGAAACGGCAGCAGAGCCATGCCAATGTAGCTCATGGTGGTGAAGAGCCCCATCGCGGTGCCCTGGTGCTCGTGGACGCGTGCGAGGAAGGCCATCTGGGCGATCATGACGATACCGGCCACAGCCCCGAGCACGAGGAACCCGGCCGGGGAGAAGAACGAGACCGCGACACCACCCATCATCAGGATGGCGGAGATCCGTATCGCGAGGATTTCATTGAACCGGAACCGGGAGATGGCGAGGACCGCGAGGATCGTCGCGATGCTCATGCCCGCGATCCAGAGGCCGAGGAGATCGGGCGGTGCCCCGGTGAACTTCGGGTACAGGGACGTGACAACCCCGGTGATCCCGATCAGGACGATGGACGAGTACCAGATCCAGCGGTACTCCCTCACGAGGGCGATGAAGGCCGGGAGATCCCCGTGGGTCACCGGGGATGCCGGCGGTTCCCGGAGGAAGAGGCTGGCACCGCCCGGCACGAGCGCGAGCAGGGTGAAGAGGACGATCCCGGCGGCCGGCTGGCCGGTCGCGGTGGCGAGGAGCCCGGGGCCGACGAGGCCGGTGACGAGGCCGGCGTTGAGCAGCGCCATGAAGTAGCCGCTCATCATCTTGTGGTCCTCCCCGGCATTGATCACGGACAGCGCCGGGACAACGAAGAGCCCGGCCCCGATCCCCTCTATGAGCCGGGCAGCGAGGGCCGGCACTTCGGCAGTAGTGACCGAGAGGAGGAAGCCGCTCGCGGTCGTGAGTAAGAACCCGGCCCGCATCAGCCGGATGCGGCCGAAACGGTCCGAGAGGATCCCGGACGGCAGCGTGCTGAGGACGGCGCCGAGGAAGTACGCGGAGTAGATCGCCCCTTCCCAGGAGGAACCGGCAGCGAACGCAGGGAGAACGGGGACGATGGCATTGGACAATGCCATCACGGTAAAGACCCCGAAAAAGAGCGTGACCTTATTTCTCATCGGTCTAAACCATACGGTAGGTCTCAAGGTTCATGGGAGAGTGGGTCTCGATATGGTAGCGCTTGTAGATCGAACTGGCGAGGTCGATGGTATTGTTCTCGTCGCCGTGGATACAGAATATCTTCTCCGGGCGCGGCTGGATCTGCCCGACATAGTTCATCAGCTGGCGGCGGTCGGAATGGCCGGAGAACCCGTCGACCGTGACGATCTCGAGGTTGATGGTGATGGTCCCCTTGCGCCCGAGAGGCACCTCGCGCCAGCCTTTCTGGATCCGGCGCCCCAGGGTGCCGTCGGCCTGGTACCCGACAAAGACGAGCGCATTCTTCTCGTCCTGAGCCAGGGTGAGCAGGTACTCCATGACCGGGCCGCCGTTGAGCATACCGCTGGTCGAGATGATGACACAGGGTTCGCCCCCCATCACCTTCTCGCGGAGCTCCTGGCTGTCGACCTGCTGGAAGCACTCTGCAAGGAACGGGTTCATGCCTTCGCGGAAGATCAGGTTGCGGAGCTCGGTGTTCAGGTACTCCGGGTAGGTCGTGTGGATGGCGGTCGCCTCGCGGATCATGCCGTCGAGGTAGATCTTCACCTTCGGGATCTTGTCGAGGCGCATTCCTTCCTCGAGGGCCAGCATCACTTCCTGGGAACGCCCGACGGAGAACGCGGGGATGATCACCTTGCCGCCCCGCTGGAGGACCGTGTTGATGGTCTCGTAGAGCCGGGCCTCGGCATCCGATCGCGCCTGCTGGAAGTCGTTGGACCCGCCGTAGGTGGACTCCATGAAGAGCGCCTCGAGGCGGGGGAACTGGTTGATGGCCGGGTTGAAGAGGCGGCTCTTGCTGTAGTTGAAGTCGCCGGTGAACGCGATGTTGTACAGGCCGTCGCCGAGATGGAAATGGGCGATCGCCGAGCCGAGGATATGCCCCGCGTTGTGGAACGTGAGCTTGATGTCCGGCGCAATGTCGGTCACGCTGCCGTAATTGAGCGTGATGGAGTGGCGGATATAGGTCTTGACCTCGTTGGAAGAGTAGGGAACTTTCCGGTCTTCCTTGTGGATGACGTCGAGGTAATCGAGCTGGAGCATCGCCGAGAGGTCGCGCGTCGGGGGGGTCGAGTAGACCGGGCCCTCGTAGCCATATTTGTACAGGAGGGGGATGAGCGCACAGTGGTCGAGGTGGGCGTGCGTGAGGACGACCGCATCCAGCTGGGCGAGCGGGTGAATTTCGGGGACATACAGGTAGGGGGTCCCGTTGGAATTGTCCGGTTTCTCCCCGCAGTCGATCAGCACCTTGCTGTCCGGGGTAGAGAGGAGGAACGCAGCGCGGCCGACCTCCCGGCAGCAGCCCAGCATGGTGACCCGCGCCCACTGGTCTTTCTTGGTGCCGGTCTCCTCCTTCCCGGGGATATCGCGGTGGATCCTTCTGCCGATGGTGCGCAGGAACTGTTTGCGCTCTTCGTTGACAGAACGGAGGTACTGCCTCACCTGCTTGACCGTGGTGCTCTCTATCGGGGGGGTACGGACCACCTTGGGGGTCCACCCGATATGCTTGGTTATCTCCCGGAGCGTGCTCCCGTTCTTGCCGATGACCACGCCGGGTTTCTCCGCCTCGATGAGGACTTCCCCGGTATCTGCATCGAAAAAAATATCGGTGATACCGGCTGTCTCGGGCACGACAGATTTGATATCGTTGTACGCCTTTTCCGGATCTTCGAGGATAGTGGGCCGTACCACGATCCGCTTGCGCAGGTCGCGGGCCAGGATCTTGATTAAGTCCGCCTCATCGGCAAACCGTTTCGGGTCGTCGGTATAGATCACGAGCTCCGGTCCTTCAAACTCGACCTGGGTTACCGTGATGCCCCGGGGCACTTTATCGTTGATCTTGTCTTTGAGCTCTTTGAGTCGTTCTTCAATTTGCATAAAAAAGTCGTCCTAAAAAAAGTCAGGCAGGAGTTTTGGCAAGATACTTCTTGAGGTCATCCTCGCTGAGCTCCTGATACTTGTCTTTCATAATTACTGTGACGTGGATCCCTTCCCCTGACCCCGCATCGCGTTTCATGGCGGATTTCAGCCCGCGAATCGCAAGATCGATCGCTTCGTCTTCGGTCATATTGGGGCGGAACCTGTCCTCGAGCACGCCGTATGCCATGGGGGAGCCGGAACCGGTGGAGACGATCTCTTCTTCCTTGGTGGCCCCACCCATCGCGTCGACCGAGTATACGCTCGGCCCGTTCTCGTCGATGCCACCGACGAGGAGCTGGACGTAATACGGGAAGTAGCGGTTCTGGTTGAGGTAATTCGAGAGCAGCGTGGCCGTCGCGCCGACCGTGATCGGGCGGGACCTGCGGATCTGGTAGAGGCTGCACTCCACGGTCAGGATGCGTGCGAGCTGCTGGGCATCGCCGACACCGCCGGCGGTTGTCATGCCGATCCGGTCTGCGACCCGGTACACCTTTTTCGCCTTCTTGCTGGCGATCATGTAGCCCATGGTCGCCCTCTTCTCGGTTGCGAGGATCACTCCTCCGGCAAAGACGATACCTATGGTTGTTGTCCCCTTCATGGACTCCTGTAACTGTTCAGGCATATTAACACCTTAAAAACAAATGAACGCCAAAAATTATTAAAAGCGCTTAAAGTATTAGATGATATTGGGAAATTTAAAGGTTGTTATTCAGGATCCTCTCTGCAGAATGCCCGGATGAGCTCACGATCATACAGCATGCCGACAAGCTTCTTGTCGCCGTTCACGACCGGCAGCTGGTCGACCCTCGATCTGCGCATCTTGAGGGCGCATTCGCTCACTTCCGCATTCAGCGGCACGGACACGACGTTCCTGACCATCGCGAGTTTGACCGGGCGGTTGGGGAGCTGCACCTTTGAGATGCCGAAACTGATGGTATGGTTGTCCCGTATGCTCTCCCATGTCCACTCGTCGTCGTCAGTACCATTCGAGAAATCGGAGACGCCGACCGAGTCCTCGATGGACGAGTTCCTGATGAGATCGCGCTCGGATATCATGCCCTGCAGCTTGTTCTCCGCGTCAAGGATCGGGATGGCATCCACACCGGAGATCTCCATGACACGTCCCACCACCGGGAGGGGGGTCTCTTCCCAGAGCGCAAAGGTCCTGCTGGTATAGTGCTCCTTGATCTCCTCCTTGACCTTGAGCTGGGCGAGGGCATGGATGATATCGGCAACCGAGAGGAGGCCGATGAGGATCCCGTCTTCCACAACGGGGAGGCGCCGGATGTGGCGGGTGATCAGGAGGCGTGCTGCTTCCCGGATCTCCATGTCGGGTTCGATGACGACCGGCTTTGCCGTCATCAGCAGGCCGAGCTGGGTCTCCTCGGGTTTGCGGAGCAGATCTTTCCTTGTGATGATCCCGACGATCTTCTTGTTCTTGATGACCGGGACACCGGAGATCCCCGTCCGCTTGAGTATCTTCAGGACATCGTCGCGGTTCCCCGGGATCTCGACGTGGACCACGTCGGATGTCATAAAGTTCCTTACAATCATGTCTGTTATGATCTCACCACCAGGGTCGAAACCTTGCTATGGGTGACAATAAAGGTGCTGGCACTCCCGATCAGCAACCGGTCGGTCTGGCTCTTGCCGTGGGAGCCGACCACGATGAGGTCAGCCTTTATCTTTTCTGCAAGGGTCACAACCTCGTTGCCGGCATGACCGAATTTCAGGTGCGGTGTGAGTGCCAGGCCGTTATCCTTTGCTTCGGCTTTTGCTTTTGCCAGGACGGATTCGCCCTCTTTCTGGAGGACATTGTACATCAGTTCCACGGTATTGTCCGTAGGGAGGGAGGAAAAAAGACCTGTCTCCACAACATATGCGGCATGGATCTGCGCATTCCCGGCCCTTGCAAGCTCTGCGGCACGGGAAAAAGCGCGCTGGCCTGCCTCCGAGCCATCCAGCGCGACAAGGATATTAGTGAACACCGGTATCACCCAAAACAAACATGCCTCTTTTATTGGATTTACGAATTAAAAACGTTGTTGCCGAAAACGGCAAAATCCACCCGTTTCACAAGCGAAGCGAGCGGATCGCGCGAGAAGCGCAGGGAAGAGCGCCCCGGATCGATGACCACCAGATTTGCCCTCGCACCCTCCCGGATAAAAAAAGGCAAGCCGGTCATTTCAGAGCCGCCGATTGCAGCCTGCAGGATGCGCGAGGGTTCCAAACCGTATACTGTTGAGGCAAACGACATTTCGGAGGGCATATCCGGGTCGACGAACATCACGTTGTCGGTACCGAGCCAGACCGTGCAGCCGAGTTCCTCCATCAGGGCAAGCGGCGGGTTCCGGGGTGATGATGCAACCCGGAGTGTCCAGTTGGAGCGGGGACAGACAACGACAGGGATCTCCTTTTCAGCGCACTGCCTTATCTGGCCTTTTGTCGCGCGGGTCGCATGGATGATGAGGTCCGGGTCGAACGAGAGCGCCAGGTCCACATCGTCCTTGTCCCGTTCGCCGGCATGGAACGCCACCATCTTCCCGGCCCGCCGTGCTTCTGCCACGAGATGCTCCGTGTCCGGCACATCCCTTGCGCTGCTGATCCCCAGCCCCCCGGCAACCGCCTCCCCGCCATCGCGCCCGAAGATGCAGGTCCGGAACGGCAGCCCCCGGGCTGATTCACGCAGGGCCGCGACTCCCCCCGGCCCGCCTTCCCGGAAATCGGCACACCCGGCAGTCCCCCCGGCAATCATCCCGCGGATACTTGACCGCATCCCGGCAACGAGATCGTCCCGCGTGGCGGCAGCCAGCAACCGGTGCTTCAGCCCGTCCGGCGGGGTGACCAGCGCAGCAAGATCCCCGGTGGCGGCGCAGTCCATGGCGATGGTATCGCCAAGGTGCGTATGGGCATTGAAAAACGCCGGGCAGATCCAGACTTCCGGGACGTTCGGGTTCTCTTCGACAGCCGCGATGGTCCCGTCCTCGATAAAAATATCCACCCGGGAAGGTAAGAGATCCTCCCCGACCAGTGCCAGTCCGGACACCTGCTGCTGCGTCTTTTTCATACGGCGTAACTCTCCTTTATATATCGAGAAATGAAATATATTTGCATGGCAAAGAAGCAAGGCGGGAGATTACTCTCCTCAGCAGGTCTCGTCAACTACTATGAGAGCGAGGACCGGCGGGCGATCCATATCAGCCCCATTACCGTCATGGCCGTCGCCGCGGCGTTCGGCATCTTCATCCTCATCCTGAATATCGTCTACTGACCCCACTCTTTTTTCAGAACGCGTTTTGTGATATCCTCGTTGTTGGTAAAATAGAGGTTGTCGTGACCGGCCCAGCGAGGGCAGTTGCGGAAGACGACCGCCGGGACGCCATTGTTGCTCTCCCCCATCACGAAGTTGGCAAACCCGGCGATCTCGTCAACGACCGCCTCCTCGGTGATCTTGAGCACATGCCCGAACAGGTCCAGGTCGCCCCGGAAGTCCCGTATCGCAGGAAAACCGCTCCACCCGATGGCATTGCCAGTCTGGCCGCGGCGGAACGACCTCCCGCAGGTGTCGGTGATGATCACGCCGGTATCCACCCCGGCGATCGAACGGATCTCGGCCCGCACTTCTTCGGCGGCTTTCATGGGATCCGGGGGGAGGAAGATGACCATGCCGTCCTCGATATTGGACTGGTCCACCCCGGCCCTCACGCCGATATGCCCGAACGCGAGTTCGGAGAGAATGAACGGGTGCTCCATGATGATGTCCGTGGACGCGTCCAGCACGGCCTGGACGAAACGCGGGTCCTCGCCGTTCAGGTTCCCCAGCCGCACGGCCCGCTCTGAAGGAGTGATGGCGGAGAGCGTTTTTGTATACCCTTTGGCCTTGGAATAGATGGTCGATGCGATGCAGAGGATGTCGTTCTCCCGCAGCGGTACCTGTTTGCAGATCATTGCTGCAATGTTGTCGCCCGCATGGATGAGCGGCAGTCCCCGCACACCCATGACCTGTATGTCTTCCATAGTCAGATCTCTATGAGATGAGCGCACGATATAGGGGTTTCGGATCGCGTCCGCGGATGGTTCGTAAAAGCACGTTTGCAACAGGCATTTCCCTTCTCTCACAGGGTCATCCCGGATAATCGAATCGGTTACTGGCCGGATACTGTCAGCATTCATCTTCTTTCCACTCAGCGTTTCCGGGCCTGCGCGGGGCCGGGCGCGAAGTGAATTCATCAGGGTGGCATGCAGCAGATCTGATGCCCTGAATATTTTTGGAGTCATGGCAAACATTTTCTGGTCCACCCGTGAATATTGTACCCATGAGCAGGGATGCCGGGCTCGAACTCTCGCCAAGGAAGGTTGAGTATATCAAATTCATGAACGGGAAGAACAGTCCCGTGAAGACGAATGACCTGGCCGCCGGTTTTGGCGTGGACCCTTCCACCATCACAAAGACCATTGCTGAACTTGCCGGCGAGGGACTCCTGGTTTATACACCGTATTACGGGGTTTCCCTCTCGGAGAACGGAAAGATCACGGCAGAGTTCCTGGTGAAAAGACACCGTATTCTCGCGTTGGCGCTGACGCACTTCGGTCTTTCGCACGAGCAGGCCTGCCGCGAGGTCTCGAGGTTCGAGAGTTTTGTCTCGAAGGATGCCATAGACCGGATGTGCAGGGCCATGGGACATCCGAACCGGGGTGTCTGCGGGGATATCACGCATGATGACGGCTGCCTCGGGTAGGGCAGGAACCATATGCCTCTGAATCCGTGTGGACCGGATATATTTTGAATTAAAATTTGGGTGATACCCAAAATTCTCACAACTTTTATATGGACACCGAGCAAAGCAGATTGCAGAATATACGCATGGTGCCATGAGTGGAATTGTGACCCGGATGTCGGACAATACCGGACGAATCATCTGAGGCATCGGATCGTATTCGTGACGGGAGAAAATTATGAAGTCGGAAAAGTACATCGCCACCATTGGTATCGTTGTGGTCCTCATCGCTGTTATTGCCATCATCGCATCCGGGGGTCCGCACTCAGATTCTGTAGTCACCACTCCCCATTCAATTGCCAACAGTACCACGCAAAAGATACAGGTGGTGGCCGCTGAGAATTTCTGGGGCAGCCTGGTATCTCAGATTGGCGGAACGCACGTCCAGGTGCTGAGCATAGTTTCAGATCCCAATGCCGATCCCCATGAATATGAGAGCAATACCGGGAACGCACGCGCATTTGCAACGGCAGACTATATCGTTGTCAATGGAGCCGGATATGATGAATGGGCGGACAAACTTATCGGAGCCGGGATCAAACAAAATACCAAAGTTCTGGATGTGGCAGCGCTGCTCGGAAAACAAAACGGCGATAATCCTCATTTCTGGTACAGTCCTGATTACGTGAACCAGACCGTGAAACAGATGGAATCTGACCTTATTTCTATCGATCCGTCAAATGCCAAGGACTATGAGCAGAATTATGCTGACCTGCAGGTGTCGCTTTCCCCCTATCGGGATCGGATTGCCGAGATCCGACAGCAGTTCGGGGGCACGAAAGTTGCGGCCACAGAATCCATCTTTGAATACCTGGCAAACGCCACCGGCCTTGATCTCGTCTCTCCACCGGCATTCACTCATGCTGTTGCCGAAGGGAACGATCCGCCGGCAGACAGTGTTGTGCAATTTGAGCAGCAGCTCCAGAGCGGAAACGTGAGTGTGCTGGTCTACAACCAGCAAACCGTTACGCCGCTCACGGACAATATCAAAAAACTGGCCTCGGAACAAGGTATACCCGTCATCGGTATAACAGAAACTATCCAGCCACCCGACGTATCGTTCCAAGACTGGATGAATTCGGAATTGATCACTCTTCAGAACGCGCTCAATGCAAAAGCTCTTGGAAGTTAATACATGAAAGGACCCCTCCCGCCTATTATTACTGCAAAAAACCTGACGGTAGGATACCAGGACAACACGGTCTGGCAGGACGCCAGTTTTGCCATCGACCACGGCGAGTTTGTGGCGGTTATCGGTCCCAATGGCTCGGGCAAGACAACCCTGTTTCATCTGCTTCTCGGGTTGCAGCAACCCGTACGGGGCGATATTAGGGTTTTTGACGCCCGACCCAGACGCGGCAATCCGCATATCGGTTACGTGCCTCAGCGGCACGTGATAGATGCCGATACGACCCTTGAATCCCTTGAACTGGTGCGGCTTGGGTTTTCCGGTAACCGGTGGGGTCTGAACCCTTTTTCCCGGAACGATCGCACAGCCGCTTTTGACGCACTAAAATCCGTTGGTGCAGAAGAGTTCGCGCATCGTTCCCTCGGGCGATTGTCGGGCGGGGAATTACAGAGGGTATTTCTCGCAGAGGCTCTGGTAAGTGATCCCCACCTGTTATTGCTCGATGAACCGTTGTCGAATCTCGATATCAGGCGTGAGCAGGAACTGGTCCAGGTTATCCATAATGTGGTCCGGTCGCGCGATGTGACGGCACTGCTCATAGCCCACAATATCAATCCACTCCTGCCGGTTCTTGATAAGGTGATCTATATCGCCAACGGCAGGGTCGCGATCGGCAGGCCGGATGACGTCCTGACATCGGAGGCCCTGTCTGCGTTATACGGGGTCCAGGTCGAGGTCCTGCGTGGTTCCCGGGGCCAGGTCGCGGTTATAGGCACGGAAGAAAATCAGCACCATTATGATTGACATTTCCTTTAGCGTTAATTTGTTAGCCGATCTGCAGACAATGTGGCAGTACGACTTCATGCAGCATGCTTTTGAAGCCGGAACAATAGTCGCAATCATCGCAGGCATCGTCGGCTATTTTGTGGTGCTTCGCCGCTCCTCCTTCGCAGCACACGCCCTTTCCCACGTGGGTTTCGCAGGAGCCGCCGGTGCCGTGCTTTTCGGGGTCGACCCTATCATCGGCCTTCTGCTGTTTACGAGCGGAGGTGGTATAACGATAGCGATGCTTGGCCGCCGCGCCGCTTCCCGCGACGTTCAGATCGGGACTGTCCTCGCATTCATGCTTGGGTTAGGTGTGCTGTTCATCAGCCTCTACAGCGGTTATGCTACCGAAGCGTACTCCATCCTGTTCGGAGAAATACTGGGCATCAGCTACACCGATGTCCTCGCGACACTTGGTGCCAGCCTGGTAATTCTTTTTTTAACCGCGTGCGTATACCGGCCGCTTTTGTTTGCATCGCTTGATGAAGATGTGGCAGAAGCAAAAGGCCTGCCCACGCTTCTGCTCGGCATAATTTTCATGCTTCTGGTCGCAGTTGCAACATCGATCTCCGTTCAGGTAGTGGGGGTCCTTCTTATTTTCGCACTCATGGTGACGCCGGCTGCGATCGCCCAGCGATTTGCAAAACGACCCCACCAAGGTATCATGATCTCCGTATTTATTGCTCTCATAGCCACGTGGATCGGGCTCTTTGTTTCGTTTTATGAGCCGTACCCGGTGAGCTTTTTTATCACGAGCATTGTATTCGCTATTTACCTGCTTACCCTGCTTTTTCAGAAGATCTATGAGTCGCTCCTTCCCGGGAGGTCATTCAACAGTAATAATGAGGGGTAACCGGATCCTGTGGAATCTCTCAACGTTCATCTCGTTTTTCCAGGGCAACGTTTTACCATTAATATGATGGAATCCCGTGAAATGTTTTAACCACCCGCCGATATATTTTTATGAGGATAGCACACATCACCTGATTACCATGTACCTCATCATCCGCTGCCCGGGATGCAGGACCTTCTCCTACGTGGATCGTTTCCAGCGCTGGAAACTCTGTCCGCTCTGCGGGCATGCCCATGAGGTCGTCAAGGCGCCTGCGTATCTCGAGGTCGAGGATTACCACGAGGCAGAGCATATCGTAAAACAGATGGAAAAGCACCTCCACGCAACGAAGAAGAAGGATTTCACGCCGGAGGAGACCGCGGAGCTCCGACACCACTATGCCGAGGCCCTGCGCAAGAGGGCAAAGAGCCACCACGCGTAAACTGGTTTTTTGGATTTGACGAAATCACGATAAACGCTCTTGGGGGCGACGAACCTCACGGAGCGTGAGGTGAGGTGGGAGAAGAACGCGAAGCGTTCTTCGACTATTCTCGAATCCACAGTCGAAGAATCCTTAAGGATTCTTCTCCAGTCAGTCCTCGCTGATGCGACGACTGCCTCCCCGCCGCTGTGGCATCCCCCACAGCGTGATAATCACTCAGAATGTTCGTGAGAAATTTTCAGAGAACGGGAGGAATAATAGGAGGGGTCGAAGGTCGGCTCTTGCCTCCCTTCTCCTCTTCGAGGTCTGAAGACCTCTCAGAGATTCAAGGGGGCGCTCCCCTTGGGATGATTGAGTAGTCAGCAGACTACGAAATCGAGAAGATGCATCCGCATCTTCGCAGCCTCCCCCTCTGGGGAGACTGCTGTTCCCGAAGGGATGAGCTGGCTGGAGAAGAACCCCGGAGGGTTCTTCAACATGAGAGAGGGGGTCACCCTCATGAATCCTGCCGGATAGTGAGGCGATTCCCCGGCGCCGGGCCCAAAGACGATCTATCTAAACCCGTGCAACCTACTGTACCCGGGGGCGATCGCGATCGAACAGTCCGATGTCGTGGTGATCGGGGGCGGGCCGGCCGGGCTCTTCTGTGCAATTCAAACCGCTGGAGCGGGCCGCCGGGTCGTGCTCCTGGAAAAAAATGCGATGCCGGGCGCCAAGCTCCTGCTCACCGGGACGGGACAGTGCAATATCACCCACACTGGCGCAATCCGCTCATTTGAAGCGCACTATGGGAAAAACGGCCGGTTCCTGAGGACAGCGCTGCACGGGTTTTCCAATGATGACCTCATCCGGTTTTTCTCCGGACGCGGGCTGGCTATGGCTGCTGAAGAGAACGGGAAAGTGTTCCCGGGGACCCGCGCCTCGGCCGACGTGCTCTCGCTCCTCATCCGCGAATGCCGGGAGAGGGAGGTGGAACTGCGGTGTGGGGAGCAGGTCGAGGGGATTGTGCAGGACCGGCAGGGGTTTATCGTACGGACCGGTAAAACGGTGTACCATGCCCGTGCAGTCGTCATTACCACCGGCGGCATGTCCTACCCGAAGACCGGCTCGACCGGTGACGGGTACCGCTTCGCTGCAGCACTCGGCCAGCCGCTGACGGAGACCGCACCGGCACTCACCCCGCTTAAGATCAGAAGCTTCCCGTTTGCCGCACTCTCCGGTATCTCGTTTGCGTGCCTGCCGTTCTCGGTCTGGCGGGACGGAAAGAAAGTTGCGGATTATTCCGGGGATCTCCTCTTCACGCACCTGGGCCTTTCCGGCCCGGGCGTTCTGGATGCGTCCCGGGATATCCGGCCCGGGGACAGTATCCGGCTCTCGTTTGTGGGCGCGATGAGACGCGAGGAGTTTGCACAGGATCTCGCACGGCGCGTGCAGGAGAACACCAGCTGGCAGGTCCGCACCATCCTTGCCGCGTACCCGGTCCCGGAGCGGCTCAACCGGAAGCTGCTGGCCTTGTCCGGGATTCCGGATGACCTCACCTGCGCCCACTTCTCCGCAGCGCAGCGGTCGAAGCTGGTCACGAACTGTACCGAGTTCCCGCTGGAAGTGGCAGCACTGGGGGAATACCAGGTCGCGATGGCCACCCGCGGCGGCGTTGCGCTGGAGGGCGTAAATCCGAAGACGATGGAATCGAAGATCGTGCCCGGGCTGTTCTTTGCAGGCGAGGTGCTGGACATCGACGGGGACACCGGGGGCTACAACCTTCAGGCCGCGTTCTCGACCGGGTACCTGGCGGCACAGGGAGTCCGGAAGCGGTGGGAGACCGCAGGCACTTCCCCGATATGAGAAGATCCGGGGGTGAGATCACTTTTCCCGATCCCCGGAAATCTCTGTTGACTGATCATCTGGTAAGAAAAATAATAAAATTCCAGAAGGCAGAGGCTAGTACCCGCGATCGTTCCGGATATCCTGCCGGTCGTTCCGGATCTCCGCCCTGTTCTGGTTGACCTGCTGCCAGGAGGCGTTGTTCCGCTGCCATACCTGCCGGTTATCCTGCCGGTTTTCGCGGAAGTCCGCACGCTCCTGCTGTACCGCGATCTGATCGTCCCGTATATTCTGGTTGTTGAGAGTGATATTCTCACGGTTCAACTGCAACTCGGCCCTGTCCGCGCTGATATCCGCCTGGTAGGAACTCGCATTACCGGGGTTCAGGTGCATATCCACGCGGTCTTCCTGAACCTGCTGCTGGAGTTGGTTGTCTTCCGTCCGGTTCGAACGATCGAGTCCCAGATCGGTCTTGATCTGAGAGATATCACTGCCGATACTCTGGACGATGTTAAGGTTGTTCCACCAGTTCTGCTGGATCTCCTGCCGGTTGTCCTGGATACCTGCAGTGAGGTTTGCATCTGCGGCCCTGTCAGTATGGATGTCCTGACGGAGACCAAAGAGCCCGAAGATCGAGCCCAGCGGGTCGAACCCCTGGGCGGGCGGGGCGGTAAAATTGTATGCCGGCGTTCCATTGACCTGTGCATTATCTGCTGCAACGGATCCGATGGTGCAGAGTAATCCAAGCGCCACCAGTCCCGTCAGCACGAAAAATCTGGCATTCATGGTTGATTCCTCCCTAATCCGGCATGTGCTTTTTTGGCACGTGTCGTTAGCCGTACGTTCCATTTTCAGTGTCATAAGGGTCGTTACCGTTCAGGCCGATTCCAACCGTCCATGCATTTTTTATGCATCCTGCATTCGTCCCGGACGGTTCGGTCAGCGAATCGGAGCGATTTGCTGCGGGAAAAAATTCCGGCAGTTCCAAGCAGAAATGCACTCTGAACCGGTCCCGGATCGGCAGGGCGCGCAGGAACAGGGCGGGTCAACACGGGTGACGGGCTGCCCCTGCGCCTCCGACTTGACCTCTTCGATCACCCATAATTGAGCGTTATGAAATTTGCGCCGTCAGGCTCAGGACCCGGGTCTGTCACCGTGGCACCCGCACCCCTTACCCCTCTTCGCGGCGGCTTCCCGCCAGTGGCGATCGGGGAACCCCAGCGGAGGGGAAGACACAGGAGACCGAAGCCTCCAAAAGCGTTGCAACGAATACCAATGATTTCTCCAAAGCGCCAGGTTTTCAGAATTTTACTACTACACGATAAAAAATCAAAAAAATAACCGTTCCCTCATCCCTGCTCTTTCTGCTGCAGCCCGCCCTTCCCGATTGTAAACCCGGCTTTCCTGATCAGGTAATAGGCTCCCGCGAGCCCGAGGATCACGATGCCGATCCCGATCATCTCGATGCCGGTCGTGGTCGCCGGGTCAAGGAGGATGACCTTCCGGGCGATCGCGATGATCGCAAGGAGAACGACGATCTCGACGTGGATGGCATTCTCCCGGAAATATTCCATCATGGTGTCCATCAGTTCGATGCCGATCAGCACCAGCAGGAAGGCTCCCAGGACATTCACCAGTTCGTAGTTCTCCAGCAACCCGGGAGAGGAAGGGTTGGTCAGCGAGGTGAACAGGGTCCACGCGAGCTGCACGGTGGCAAAGACAAGGACGACCATGAGCATGATAATAAGCACGCCATACAGGATCTTCTCAAATTTCGCAACGATATCCAGCATATCTTTCACCTCAGCCCTCGTACGGGATCAGGTCCGGCAGGCCCGGGTCATACAGGTTCACGACGTCGCCGATGACGATCACGGCCGGTGGCCTGACACCGGCTTTTTTTGCCGCATCCGCGATGCCCGCAAGGGTTCCCGTTGTAACCCTCCGGTCCTTTCTCAGGCCCCGCTCGATAATGGCGACCGGGGTCTCCGCAGGCTTGTTGTTCTTCAGCAGCGCGTCAGCAATCTTTGGAAGGTTTGCAACGCCCATGAGGATGACGATGGTCCCCCGGCTCTCCGCCAGCAGTCTCCAGTCAAGGGTCGGCCCGGGCTTGGCCGGGTCCTCGTTGCCGGTCAGGATGGTCACCTGCGAGGCATATCTCCGGTGGGTGAGCGGGATGCCGACCGATGCCGGGACGGCGAGGGCGCTCGATATGCCCGGCACCATCTCGACCGGGATCCCGGCAGCGCGGACCGTCTCCAGCTCCTCCCCGCCCCGGCCGAAGAGGAACGGGTCGCCGCCCTTGAGCCTGACCACCACCTTTCCTCTCTTTGCCCGGTCCACCAGCAGGGCCTCGATCTCGTCCTGCTCGAGCGTGTGGCTGCCGCCGTACTTGCCGCAGTCGATCTTCTCTGCCCGGGCCGGGAGCGAGGCGAGGATCTCTTCCCCGGGTAGCTGGTCGAAGAGCACGACATCGGCCGTGTCGATCACCTCCCGCCCGCGCCGGGTGAGGAGCCCTTCGCCGCCCGGGCCGGACCCTACCAAGTACACTTTGCCGCTCATTGATGGACCCCCAGTTTTTTGTATGCCTCGTCGATCAGGTCCTGCGCCTTTGCCCGCAGCTGCCGCCCCTGCCCGCGGGCCTCTTCAATGGTTTTGATATCGGTCTCGATCCGTTCCGTCCGTTTTCCGTCCAGCGAGAGGACCTCTGCGATGAGGTGCCCCGCCCGGCAGTAGATGCCGAGAGGCGTGAAGCACCCCCCGCCCAGCTGCTCCATGACCGCCCGTTCAACAGCGACATCTGTCCGGGTCTGCGGGTGGTCGAGCGCCGATAGGACTTCCATTAAGGAGGGGTCGGCCCGGCTCACGACCGCGATGGTCCCCTGGTTGGGGGACGGGACGAATTTCTCCGGGGGGAACCGCTCGCCCTGGATCCGGATCCCGAGCCGGGTCAGCCCGGCCTCGGCAAGGACGATGGCGTCGTACTCGCCGGCGCTCATCTTCCGGATCCGGGTGTCCACGTTCCCGCGGAGGTCCCTGGTGATGATATCCGGGTCGTGACGGAGGAGCTGGGCGCGCCTGCGGGTGCTCGAGGTGCCGACAATCTTCACGGCTGATATCTGGCCCCGGTGGGCGAGAAAATCGGCCGCTGAGTCGCGTTTGAGCACGGCAGCCGTGACCAGCCCGCTCGGGCGGTAGGCGGGGATGTCCTTCATGCTGTGGACGGCACAGTCGATCTCCCCGGCGAGGATCGCGTCGTCGAGGGCCCGGACAAAGACCCCCTGCCCGCCGATCTCGTGGAGTGGCACCTGGGTGGAGGTGTCCCCCTGCGTGCTGATGATCACCTGTTCCGACCCGATACCCAGTGCGGTCAGTTTCCTGATGACTGTCTCTGTCTGGACGAGGGCCAGCTTGCTGCCCCGGGTCCCGATCTTTACCGGCATTGTGTGTACGCCCGTGTGAGGGTTGCAAGGTCCTGATCGCTGTGCGCTGCCGAGAGGAAATTGGTCTCGAACTGGGAAGGCGGCAGGAAGATGCCGTCATCCAGCATCCGTTTCCAGAAGGTCCCGAATGCCGCGGTGTCGCATTCTTTCACTTCCCGGTAGTTTTTCGGGGGGTCGGCCCGGAAGAAATACTTGAACATCGAGCCGAGCCGGACAAAGGATCCGCTCCCGCTCTCGCCGAGCGATTCCCCGAGAGCCCGGGTCTTCCGGTCGAGGCTGTCATACAGGGTGGGGTGGCTGTGGAGGTAGCGCAGGGTTGCGATGCCCGCGGTCAGCGAGAGCGGGTTGCCCGAGAACGTCCCTGCCTGGTAGACCGGGCCCTGGGGTGCCACCAGTTCCATGATCTCCCGCCGCCCGCCGAAGGCACCGATCGGCAGCCCCCCGCCGATGATCTTGCCGAGGGTGGTGAGGTCCGGCCTGACCCCGTACTTCACTTGGGCGCCGCCGATCCCGACCCGGTAACCGGTGATGACTTCGTCGAAGATGAGGAGCACGCCGTGGGCCTTCGTGATCTCCCGGACCTCCCGGAGGTACTGGTCCGCCGGCAGGACGGGGCCGATGTTGCCGAGGACGGGCTCGAGAATGAAGGCGGCCACATCCTTATGTGCGGAAAGGACGGATTCCAGCGCCTCCGGATCATTGTACGGCACCTGGAGGGTATGGGCGACCAGGTCGGCAAGGACACCGGCCGAGTCGGGGACCCCCATGGTCGTGGCACCGGAACCAGCCTTCACCAGCACGCCATCGTGGGCCCCGTGGAACCCCCCTTCTATCTTGACGATATCCTTCTTTCCGGTAAAACCGCGTGCGAGCCGGATTGCCGCCATGGTCGCCTCCGAGCCGCTCGAGACGAAACGTATCATGTCCATGCCCGGGTGATCCGCGGTGATCATCCCGGCAAATTCAGGTTCGAGCGGCGATGGCGTGCCGTAGAGCCAGCCGTCCCCGAGCCGGGCCGCGATGGCATCCTTCACGAGCGGGTGCGCGTGGCCGAGGATGAGCGGGCCGTAGGCCATACAGCAGTCGATGAGCTGATACCCGTCGACGACCGTAAGTCGGGAGCCTTCAGCCCTCGCCGTGTAGAACGGATAGGGCCTGATCGCCCTCACCGGGCTGCTGACGCCGCCCGGCATCAGGGTCTTTGCCAGCCCGAAGAGCTCGCTGCTGCTCTTCTTATTCATCGAGCCACCCGGCGGCCTCGCCAGCAAAGTACGTGATGATCAGGTCGGCACCCGCCCGTTTGATGCAGGTCAGGCTCTCGAGCACCGTCTCCTTCTCCTTCAGCCACCCGTTCGCCGCAGCGCTCTTTATCATCGAGTATTCGCCGCTCACCTGGTACGCGGCTACCGGCAGGCCGAGGGTCGCGACCTCCGCGAGCACGTCGAGGTAGAACCCCGCGGGTTTCACCATCAGGATGTCGGCGCCCTCCTCGGCGTCCATCTGCGACTCGAGGAACGCCTCGCGGCCGTTCGCCGGGCTGATCTGGTAGCTGGTGCGGTCGCCGAACGCAAACCCGGAGTCGGCCGCCTCCCGGAACGGGCCGTACAGGGCCGAAGCGAACTTTGTCGAATAGGACATTATCAGGACTTCCCCGAACCCTGCGGCGTCCAGCGCCGTGCGGATCGACCTGACCATGCCGTCGAGCATGCAGGAAGGGGCAACGATGTCCGCACCTGCCTCCGCGTGGCTGAGGGCGATCCGGTTCATGAGCTCGAGGGACGGGTCGTTGAGCAGGTCCGGGCCGCAGCGGGTCTCACCGACGATCCCGCAGTGGCCGTGATCGGTGTACTCGCAGGCGCAGACGTCCGTGATGACGACCATGCCCGGTACCCCGGCCTTCACCCGCCGGACCGCCTGCTGGACCACCCCTTCCGCTTCGTACGCGGACCGCCCTTCCGGGTCCTTCTTCTCCGGGACCCCGAAGAGCAGTACCGCCCGGATGCCTCTCTTCCACAACTCCTGCGCCGCACTCCCGATGCCGCTGACCGGGTACCGGGACTGTCCCGGCATCGAATCAATAGGTCGTGGGGCCGTGATCATCTCATCGACAAAAAGCGGTGCTACGAGATCGTCTTTTGTCAGGGTGATCTCACGCAGGAGCGGCTGGATATTCCGTGACCTTACCCTCCTCATCCGTCTCTGGGGAAACATGCTCTGATGCCACCTCCTGCTGCCTTTCTGGTAAGTACAGTTTGAAGATCCATCGTATTTATGATTACAGTATCGCTGTTCCCTGTGGACGGTGAGTGCCAGGGCCGGAAGAATATCCCTGCTCACGGATGCCCCGGTCTGTCGCCGGTCCGGTCGGTTTTCTGCCGTCAGGCAGGCGGTATACAGGCAGCCTGTCACGGGCCAGGTACTACACGGCCGTCTCTTCCGCCACGTGGCGCCTGAGGGCGCAGGCAAGGCGGATGGAACTCGCCACCATGTTCTGCAGGTCTTCCCGGGTGTACCGGTTGTTCTCGATCAGGGCCCAGTCCTTGGTCGTGTCCTCGTCGTTCTCCCCCACCCACGAGGCGATCGCGATCTCCGGGATATGGAACCCGAGCCACGAGAAGAAGTTGAGGAGGTTTCCCGCCACGTGCTGGATCCCGTCCACGTGCCCGATGATGATGAGACCGGCCACCTTGTCCCGGATCATCCGGTTCCCGAACCAGGAGTACTGGTTCTCGATTGAGTTCATCCGCTCCACGAACTTCTGGACGAGCGCCGAGTGGTTGTTCCAGCGGATCGGGGTCGCGAGGAAGAGGATGTCGCAGGAGAGGACGGCATCGTACACGGCCTGCATCTGGTCGTCTTCATACTTGAGCGAGCTCTGGCAGGGATAGGTGCAGTACGAAGGGTTTTCTGAATAATTCCCCTCGCAGTCATAAATTCTGAGGTCTTTCAAACGCAGGAACGTGGTCTGGCACCCGTAGCTGCTGCACGTCTCGAGGGCTGCCCTGAGGAGGCGTTCGGACTTGCTCATCGCCGGCTGCTGGCGGCTCGAGCCCGAGATCCCGAGCACCCGGATCTCCCGGCAGGCGGCCCGGTCCGGGACCGGGACGATATTGACGCCGAACTTTCTTCCGACAAGTGGCGCAGGCATGGAGTATAATTTTAAGACCGCCCTCTTATTCTTTTTGCCGTATCTTTCCGGGGCCCCGGGACGCGGCACTAGTATTATCTGGGAGCGTCCGATAATCTACGTACGGATCCTGTCCGGCTCCGGCAGGACGGGCATGGGGGTATGGGATGATCGGGGACCTGAAAAAAATGAGCGGAGATAACAGGGGGAAGTGCCTGTGCGGGCCGTGCCCCACCTACAACGAGTGCATGCGGGCCGGCGACGAGCTCCTCTTCTGCCTGACCGGCAGATCCCCTGAGTGCACCTTTGAGAAGAAGGGCTGCGCCTGCCCGGCCTGCCCGGTCTTTTCGGCGCTCGGCCTCAGGAAGGGCTACTACTGCATCAGGGGTCCTGAAGGCGGGCAGCAATAATCCGCGTGCGGACAGGCGCTGAATGCCCGGTCCGGCACAAACAAACATCTTTTTGTGCCGGTCACATCGATATTGTACCATGGTTGTTTCGCGCTCCCTGATCCTCGTATCTCTTCTCTGTTCTCTTCTCCTGGCCGCCGGTTGTACCCACAGTACACCGTCCCCGGTCCCCCCCGCAGCAGGACCGGTCCTGGCAGACCTTGCCCTGACCCCGGCGGATCTTCCCCCGGGCTTCACCCTCGCCGAGAGCAGGGCAAAAAACAGTTCTGATGTCGGGACACTGGCACGGCAACTCGGCTGGCAGGGGGGGTATGTCGTGCGCTACTCCGGCACCTCCCCTGACGGAGGCAGGCAGACCGCGATCGTCCAGTCCATCGCTGTGTATCCCGCGGGGACCGTACCTGATATTGTGACAATAGTCGATAAGCAGGACCAGTCCGACACGGACCTGAATTATACGGAGATCAGGAGCGGCGTCCCGGGAGATCATGGGACGGGATTTTACGGCAGAGCGAGTGCCCCGGTCCTGGTGAAGGCCACCAATGTGAACCCGCTTGTCCCCGGTCCGGAGAACCAGGATGTCGAGACGCTCGCGAAAGACAATATTGCGGAGGTCATCTTCTCCCGCGGGACCACCTTTGAGGTGATCAGCATTACCGGTCCCGGGGCGGACGTGGCAACCGTGACAGCACTTGCACAGAAAGCCTACGCGAAGATCCCGTAGGACCGCCACCATTTTCTATCTCGTAACCCTAACAGGTCCGGTAGGGCCGGAGAGATCGCAGGAGAAAGGGCATGGAATTCAAGGATATCGTCACGCAGCGGTACGCCACGAAGGAGTTCGACGGCAGGATGGTGGAGGAGCAGAAACTGTTTGCGCTCCTTGACCTCATCCGCTTCTCGCCCTCAGCGTTCAACCTGCAGCCCTGGAAGGTCAAGGTCGTCACCGCGGCCAGGATCAAGGCACAGCTGCGCCCGTTCGCGCATGACCAGCCTCAGATCACCACCTGCTCGCACCTGCTGGTCTTCTGCGCCAATACCGAACTGGAACGGCTTGCCGACAAGGTGCTCGAGGTCATGGACCTGACCGGGATGCCGGAGGATGATATCCGGCGGCATGGAGCCATGATACGGGAGTATATCGCGTCCATGAGCCCGGAAGAGCGCCTCGGTTTTGCCCGCGAGCAGGTCCATATAGCCCTCGCAAACGCGGTGAACGGCGCAAAATCGCTCGGGCTCGACTCCTGCCCGATGGGGGGGTTCGAGCCGGCAGCGTTCGCAGAAGTCCTCTTCCTGCCGGAAGAGTACGTGCCGGTAGTCCTGTGCGCTGTCGGGTACGCAGCCGATACCCCGCTCCCGAAATGGCGGCTCCCGCGGGAGGAGATCTTCTTCTGACAGGATGAGGTTGGCAGGGATCTTCAGGATCATCCGGTAAATTATTTGTGAGGGCTCCCCGCCTCAGGGCCTCTCCGAGGCACGGCGGGGCGAGACGGTTCATCAGAACTTTGGGTGGTAATGCCTCATATTCCCTCTTCGTAGCTTTGATGAACCACTCAGGGGGTCAAGGGGATGCACCCCTTGGGCTGCCTCCCCCTCTGGGGGAGAGAGGGGGTCACCCTCCTAAATTTATTATTCGTGACCGATTCTACAGTTTTACAAAAAAATTATTCCCAACGGAATGTAAGAATTTTTTTTATCTGACGGGGCTTAATAGGATAATTCCCCGCTCATTCCATCTTCCCGGCCCCTTCGATCCGGTCTCCCTGCGTTATGGCCTTCACCAGCGCCTCGGCAGCTGCAAGGTCGCCCTCCTCGGCACTCGAACGGATGGCAAAGGTCGCGTCCGTGAGGAGTTTCTTGGTGAGCACCCGGGTGAGGTCGTCGACAATCCCGGCGGTCTTCGCGTCGACCGTGCCCATCCGGGTGATCGCCCGTTCACGCTCCCGCACCCTGACGGTCTCCGCCCACGTGTGGAGCGTGGCGAGGAGGTCGTCGGCGGTCTTCCGGTTGAGGTGGCGCAGGAAGATTGCGAGCTCCGCTTCAACGAACCCGTGCGCCCGCTCCGCCTCGGCCCTGCGGGTGCCCATGGTCTGCTCATTGACCGTGCGGAGGTCGTCGATGGTGAAGAGGCGCACCCCGTCGACCGTCCCTGCCCCGTCCTCGACGTCCCGGGGCTGGGCGATGTCGATGAGGATCAGGGGGCGCGGGTGGCCCTCAGTGGGCCAGCAGCGATCCTTCATGGCGCAGGCGAGTTCCTTCCGGTGGATGACCGGGTGGGGGGCGGAGGTGCAGGAGATCACCACGTCCGAGAGGGTGATGTAATGGTAGAGTTCGGCAAACCGCACGGCCTTCCCGCCGATCTTGCCTGCAAGGATGACCGCCCGCCCGTACGTGCGGTTGGCGACATACATGGCGGTCAGGTGCTTGGCCGCAAGCGCCTGCGCCACAAGGAGGCCCATCTCCCCGCTGCCGACAACGAGGATGTGCCGGCCGGCGAGCGTGCCGATCTCGGCCTCGGCGAGCTGGACGGCAGCGGACCCGACCGAGACCGCCCCCCGGTTGATGAGCGTCCGCCTCCGCACCTCGATGCCGACATGGATCGCCTTGTTGAGACAGGTCTCGAGGAGGCTGCTTGCAGTGCCGGCTTCCTGCGCATTCGTGAGCGCGGTCCTGAGCTGCCCGATGATCTGGTCCTCGCCTACGATCATCGAGTCGATGCCGGACGCGAGGGCGAACAGGTGGCGGAGGGCCCCGCTGCCGTCGTGGATGAAGAAGTCCTTCCGCCCGAGGCCGAGAAGGAACTCACTGAGCGCTTCCCGGTTTCCTTCCACGATCACCTCCACCCGGTTGCAGGTCTGGAGCAGGATGACGCCGGCAAAGCGTTCACGTGCAGCGGCAAGGAACTCCGCTTCGCCGGCAAACCGGAACCCTTCGAGGGTCATCACGTTGGCGGTGTGGTGGCTGACACCGGCGATCGCGAGCGAGACTGCCGGGTCATTCATGGAGGTACCTCCCGCGGACTGTCTCCCACGCCCGGGCGGGATCGGCCCTAAGAGATTCCCAGACTGAGGGGTTGTCCAGCACTTCCCGGAGGATGGCGTTCCGCTTCGCCTGGTCGGGCTCGGCTGCCTTCAGTTCCTGCCTGAGCCGCTCCTGCAGCCGGACCATGGCGTCGAGGGCCGGGAACCCCCGGTCGATCTGCTCCCGGAGGAAGCGGGCCACCGCCGGGCTCTTCCTGCCCGTGCTGATCGCTATGGTATATTCGCTGCCGCCGGTGACTGCCGGCAGGATCACGTCGCCGGGTTCCCCGTCCGCATTGTTGAACAGGACCCCCCCCGGCCTGCACAGGCCGCCGACCCGGTTGTTCTGCACGCGATCGGATAACGCCGCGATGACCAGGAACGCACCGTGGATAAAATTCGCAAGCCATTCGTCCGGGACCGTGCTGATGTCAAGGGTGTGTCGTGTCACCTGCATCCCGTTGAACTTCTCCGAGAAGGAGCGGCTCACCACCATCACGTCGGCTTTGCCGGCAAAGTAGGCGGCCTTCCGTGCGGCCACCTCCCCCCCTCCGAAGATCACGATGCGCCTGCCGGAACAGTCCACGAAGAGCGGGATCATCTGTATTAGATAGAGTGATCATACTCAAAAATCCTATCATATTCGATCCGGGCCCGCATCGCGATCGGAATTCGAATTCAGTGGTCACCGGATACGTGGATCGTCCATTCCGGAGACCGGGAGCATTCAGGGAGAAAGTGTCGCTGGATCCAGTTCGCGCACCAGCCGTGAGGATATCTTCCTCTTTTCGCAGACCTGATGCATTCCCAGATCATCGGTGAAAAGCGGGAGGGATTCCTGTTCAGCCAGGGCAATAAAATAGGTGTCGAATCCCGGACATCCTTCAGACAACGCGATGGTTTTCGCCGTTTTAATTATTTGTTCCTCTGGGACTATCGTATACCTGGATTCGATCTCATTACAAATCTCTTCTGCACCATGGGGATCTGCAAGCCTGCCCGATACAGCGGCAATTTCGATGATGCCACAAAGGGGGAGGAAGAACTCCGTTCCCGATTCATCGAGGACGGAAAGCAGGTTGATACAGGTTTTGTGCGTTTTCATCTCGCGGGAATATGTAGTTCCTGCATGCCGCCAGGATGGTGAAAAGAGTGCCTTGATAATTACCGAAGTGTCCACAACACAGGAAGAGATATCAGCCATTCCTGGTTCTTCTCCGGTTTTTTGCCAGGAGGCGATCGGCGTCAGCCTTTGCCTCCGGTTCCCCGAATTTCCTGACGAATGCAGAAAATTTCTTCCGGATCACGACTTCCACACGGGTTTGATCCGGCAGGTTCACCGGAGCATCCAGTACCAGTGTGCCATCCTTGTAAACAGCATTTGTCTTGATTGCGGACATAGGAAATACCGGTTCGGTTATCATGTATTAGTGGGGTGGAAAAGATAATTCTTGTGGCCTTTGTCCGTGAGGCCGGAAGGAGGAGGCCTATCCTGCACCGTCCTTCCCTTCGATATACTTAAATCATTTGAATTCCCACACTGTAGAGCACACTGCGCCGATAGTGTAGTGGTTATCACTAGGCGTTGCCAACGCCTAAACCCGGGTTCGAGTCCCGGTCGGCGCACTTTTCTGTTTTGAGGGGGGAAAGGTGCTTACTTCTTTTTGAGAAAGTTCATTTCTTGGTGGTACGTAGCACAAAAAGCATTGATGATTTAGAAATAATCATTTTAATTTTATGGCGAATAGGTAGGAAAAGTCGGAAATGGAGTTAAAGTAGGAAATGAATTTAAAGAGCTTCCATGAGCAAGTGTGGTGGCGAGCAAAGAGGAAATGACTAGCGCAATGAGCACAACGAATGCAACAATAACAAGCACTGCTAAAATAAGGAATATTATTAAATGAGCCGTTTTTGTTGGTTTGAGCGGAAGTTCTTTATTATTCATTTTTTTTGCAGTAGTATAAGCATCATACAGGCCAAAAATCCAAACAAGCACTCCCGGAATCAAGAAAAAAACAGCACCGATCAAAGTTCCTGCAAGAATTGCAACACCTTTTGCAGTTTCACCATTGTATGTTTGGCCCAAACCAGGGATAAAAAATGAACATAATGTTGCTAAAAAGGGATTTTTTTCTTCAGTTGGTACAAGTCTTACTTCTCTTTGATCACCGGGATTTGTAACATCAATTTTTGCACCGCAATTATCACAAAATTTGGCCGATTCATTACTAAGAGGTTTCCCACATTCTGAACAAAATTTTGCCATGAAATACCACATCACGACTACATTATTTAACAATATAATGATTCTGAATAGAAAATATTACAATTGTTCCTATCTTCACAACTTGATTGTGCCGAATTATTATTTATTCGTAATTTTTGTTTATAACTCATCGATTTTTGATAATTTTGTTGATAGATCTCGCTTGTATTGTGTTAAAGAATATTCATCAATCTCATCCTTTTTCAGGAGTAATCCACTCCGTGTTTTTTTCGACTCAACGCACTAGGCAAGAATGTTCTCGATCAAGGTAAGTGCGTAGCGCAAAACACGAAGTCGTTTTGCGCGTCAGGCATCATTCTAATGGGACATTTGCCTATCATCGCTTGTACATTTCTCATTCATTAGAATCAATTTGTACCCGCACGACCCCCTCCAGCCCCTGAGCCCATGATATTCTCAGTACAACGACGTAAAATCCACTCAATCCTGCCCCAAAAACCAGATGCAGCGGAGGGGGGTCGGATGGGGTAATTTGTACAATCACGGCCCATGGCGTACAAGAAAATGTGGAAAATTACGATGGTATCTTTCTGGTTATCCCTGTTTCGTGCAGAACGAAAGTACCCCATCCGACCCCCCCGACCATGGTGACCTCTGCGACCTGCATGACCCCGGCGGACTTAAAGGGTACGATATGTTTTGACCGGTCCGGGCCAGCAGTTTTGCTAATAAAAAGGATTTGTGTCTGTCCCTCAACAGGCACGGCACGAGACCGGCCATCGGGATGACAGCACCGGCAGTTACGGGATGAACCGGATGCCGGAATAAACGTTACCCCGGAATCCGTCGTCCGCGATCTCTACGCCGAACTTGTCCGTGATGACACTGCGGAACTCGTTCTCCCGGATCAGGTTCGGGAATCCGGGCGCCCGGCGCCGGAAAGCCCGGACCCACTCACTCCAGAGCAGCATGCACTGGACATCGCAGATCCCGTTCGGCTGCACATGGCGCGCCAGGAACTCGTCGAAGATATTGATTTCGTTGTACTCCTCAAGGCTGATGTCGATCCCGGTCAACTGGAACCTGTCCCCAAACCGGTTCAGCACCCCGGGGCCTGCCTTGTCCATGAAGGGGGGGGAGAGGCTGTTTCCCGTGCGCCCGGATCTGCCCGCAGTCCGGTGGAACTGTTCTGCCCGGGGGGTCCTGAATGCGATACAGGTTCCTGAACTTTTCGTGGTGGACATGATGGATCTCCACCACAGCATGTGAAGGTGGGGTTTATAGGCAGTTACCTGAAAACCAAAATTTGAAACATCTTTTGAAACGAGAGCGGGAGCATTTTACCTGGGCCGGGAACCTGGGTTCGGGCCCGGGTCCTGAACCGTGCACGGGGGATTGCCCCCGGTCCGTCCATGGTAGTAAAATGCCAGCCGCGGGTTATTCAGCATAAAATACCTCCGCCGGCAATACCGGTAACTGCTGCAGATGGAATATCATACCTTTTCGTACGGTGATTGTGAATCACCTCACCCCGGTTCCGGAGGGAGATACGTTTCACAAAATATATCCATCTGTATCTCTACCGGATTTCTGTGAAGCCGGTCAGCGCGTTTTTTCTGGTTGTTATCCTTCTCCTGATCCCGGCATGTCATGCCCTGAATAATCTGGTCATCACCCAGCCGAGCGTGAACGAGACGAGCTTTGCCGAGATGCGGGACTTCTATGTCTATGGTGTCTTCCCGAGCTCCCCGCTTGCGACCCCCGGCGACGTGAAGATCGAACTGTTCCCCAGATCTTCCTGCACCTTCTCCTCGCCGGTGAACTGCATCGGACCCTCCCTGCGCCAGATCCAGAGCCATGTCGATCCGGTAAGCGGTACCACAAACCAGAGTTGCCTCGACTTCTCCTTTGTCAACGGCGTCACGGTCAAAGGAGGGTATGTCCCTGATATCGTGATCAACCCGGACGGGAGCGGCCTTACCGATCCCAACAACAAGGTCGTGGTGACGGACCGGTATTATGCAGGGCTCGTGCTCGGCGGAGTCACAAAGACCTACAACACGACCTACAAAGACAGTTCCGGGACAACCCTCCAGGACCTGACCGCCGGCGATTATACGATTCTCGTGACCGGCCTCTCCGATACCCTCACGGGCCAGGTTGTCGCAGAGAATATCACGTTCGGGATCACCAATACCGCGCTCGGCACGAACCGCCCGCCCGACAACAAGAATGCCCGCATCAATTATGCCATCCAGCACAACCTCCGGACGTACTTCGATGCATTCCCCGGCTATTTCTCGGATGGCGGGTCAAACTGGTCCAATTTCGTTTTCCGGGCGTACCCCAACAACGGGATCGAGGTGGTGAACGATCTCAGCGGTACGGTTCTCGATACGGTTGCTGTCGCCAATAACACGATGTTTCTGTACAACATCAATTCCGCCAGTACCACGTACTCGGTCGAACTGGCCCCGATCCTGCGGTATAACCTTCAGGAATCGCCGAATACGACATTCCTCTATTACAGCAACGGGGAACCATTCCTGAAATACGTTGACACGACCGGAACCTCCCGGAACATAGCGTCCACGATCACACCCTTCACCGGCACAGACCGGCTCGCCCTCACCCGGGTCGAGGTCCGTGCCCCGCCCCCCTCGAGCTATGAGAACCTCTACGACCCGAACGATACTGCGCAACAGACGGTCTATACCGACCTGTCAGGCGGCGTCACCATCACCCAGGGGCAGGAGTTCATCGTCTTCGGGGTCACGAAGCCGATCGCATCGGCCGTGACGACAACCTCGTATCCTTACTGGTACTCGATCAGCAACCGGACTTCCCAGATTGCCTACACCATCACGAATTCGAGTGGCGGAACGGTCCTCACTGCGTCCCATGACGTCAACCTCTCCCGGTACTTCACGCCCGGCAGCACGACGCGGTTTAATTCGCTCTTTGAGTTCGGGTCCGAGTTTGCCACCCTGACGACCACTGGTACCTACCAAGTCAGCCTCACCGGCATGGATACGCTGGGAAACACCGTCCCGGGAACCAGTGCTTCGTTCAGCGTTACGGTGATCCCTCCACCACCGCCCGCGCCCGATGCGGGCAGTTCCCCCTCCGGGGGGGTGCAGGCTGTATATGGCAAGGCGGCTCCGGCAGGAAGCCCGGTCACCTTCGGGTTTGCTCCCCCGGTGCCCGGGAACGCCGTGAGCGTGCAGTCAGTCACCTTGTACCCCTCCAAAAACGTCGGCGAGTCGGAGCTCGTGGTCCAGCAGACGAATCCCGGCCCGGCCCTGCAGATCAGCGGGCGTGAGGTTGCCGGCTACCAGCGCATCGACCTCAACTGGGTCAGCCCCGAGTCCTCGGTCGACCACGCGGATATCCTGTTCACGGTCAGCAGCGCATGGCTCTCCGGGCACGGGCTCGCTCCGGGTGCGGTCGTCATGCTCCGGAATCATGACAACGGGTGGCAGGAGCTCCCGACCCGGCTGGACCACACCGCAGGAGACCTTAACTACTATGTCGCAACCACCCCCGGCTTCTGTTACTTTGCGATCGCCGGCAGGCTGAACACGACAGGAAACACACCGAACGCTACCGTAACGGGTGGAATGGTATCCCCGGCGGTAACCCCGGTTCCTGTTCCTGCAACACCACCGGTCATGACACAGGCGAGAATCATCCACCCTGCAGCCACACCACCGCTCCCTGCCCCGGCCCCGTTGCCGGAAGAGAGTTTTCCGCTGATGACCCTGGTGGCTGCCCTCGCGGTCATCGTCCTCATCGCGGTTGCCATCCTCCTGATCCGGCGCTGGTGGATCCGCAGGCAGAACCCGTCGCTGTTCCGGAAGTACGACTGATTGCCGGTGGCCTGCCTCTCCCCGGCATGCCCCCTGCACCTTCCGGTCCTGGCAGATCCTTTCATTTTTTGTAAAATAGGGATGGGACTATGTCCGACCATGGACATAACGGGATCCGTCAACAGGGTCAGAATCCTGGTACAGGTCGCGGTACCTATGGCTGAAGGGCAGACAGAAAATTTACGTATCAGTACCGGTTTCGATACCCGGACATTCCCGTTCCGGGACAAGAAGGAGCGACCATGAGCCTGTTCTCTCAGTATGCTCTTGGTGATCTCAGGCTCAAAAACCGCATGGCCATGGCACCCATGACCCGCTGCCGTGCACTCGAAGGCAATGTCCCCGGCCCGTTATCGGTCACCTATTACCGGCAGAGGGCATCGGCAGGGCTCATCATAACCGAGGGGTCGCAGGTGAGCCCCATGGGTGTCGGTTTCCAGCGGACTCCCGGGATCTACTCGCAGGAGCAGGTCGCCGGCTGGAAGGGAGTGACCGCAGCCGTACACGAAGCCGGGGGGAAGATCTTCCTCCAGCTCTGGCACGTGGGGCGGATGTCGCACCCGGATTACCTTGGCGGCGCACTCCCGCTCGCTCCTTCGGCGCTCCCCGTAGGAGAAGAGATCCACACGCCGTCCGGTGCCAGGAAGATGATCCCTGTCCCCCGTGCCCTCGGGATCGACGAGATCCCCGGCATCATCGGCCAGTTCCGGGACGGGGCGGCGAATGCGAAGGCTGCGGGTTTTGACGGCGTTGAGGTCCACGGGGCCAACGGCTACCTGCTGGACCAGTTCCTGCGGGACGGTTCGAACCGGAGGACCGATACCTATGGCGGCAGCAGAAAGAACCGGGCGCGCCTCCCGCTGGAGGTCTCCGAAGCCGTTGCCCGGGTCTGGGGCGGGAAACGGGTCGGGTACCGTATCTCGCCGCACTTCCTGATGCATGGTATGGCGGACTCAGATCCCCGGGAGACCTTCTCCTTCCTCGTTGAGGGGCTTGGCAGGATTGGTATCGGGTATGTCCACCTGGTCGAGTCTCTCGGGGGCAGGACGCCGGTCCCGGCAGCCGGTAACCGGCTGGCTTCCGTCATCCGGGCGAAGTTTGACGGGGCGCTCATGCTCAACGGGGGATACGATGAGCAGCGCGGGACGGCAGCAGTTGAAGACGGGGTCGCCGACCTCATCTCATTCGGGGCCCTGTTCCTCGCGAACCCGGATCTCCCCGAGCGGTTCCGGAGGCACGCATCCCTGAACCCGGAGGATGCTGCAACGTTCTATACCGGTGAAGAAAAAGGATATACCGATTATCCGGTGCTGGGTGTATAACCAACGGTTTTTTTATTGCCGGTCATTCCCGGATTGCCGGAAAATTCATGGTGGCTTGACCGGTCCAGGGCGGTTTAACCCGGTAGCGTGCCGTTCCTTGTCGCCCCGCGCCGGTTGCTGAAAAAACTGCGTATCTGCCGGGTTTCAAAAGTCCATTCCGGGGATCCGGTATCCGGAGAAGATCGCTGCGAAAAAATGTGTAAAATAACTGCAAAGATTATTTCTTCTTTGCTGCCGCCTTCTTTGCGGGCTTCTTTGCTTCCGGCTTCTTTGCCGCCTTCTTTGCTGCTGCCATGTGGTTTCCACCTCCTACCGGAAAGGGTTATATTTTCTCTTAATCTATCAATTAATAAATATTTTGGTCGCAATGGCATTTTGAGGCATAGAATTGCACCAAACCACCACTTTTGCCAGAGAAAATTGGCGCGATATTAGGAAAAAACTGTTTATCAAAGTAATACACAGGAAATGCGCAATTGTTAAAATTTTGCCCGGTTTTCGAAAAACTCAATAAATTGCAGGAATTGTGAGCCCGAAAAGGGCCGTCCGCATCGAAAAAAACGCGCATTTTAACGGTGTTCCGGGCATACCACTCGTTTGCGGGCAGTGAGCGGGCCGCATTTTTCCGGAGGTAACCTTTATCCTCACGCACACCTTTTTAAAAATATGAAAAAACAGTTCATACTTGGGATCATCGGGAGTGTCCTTGGTATCCTGATGGCACTCTTTGTCATACTGTCTGCATCATCGCATGACGTCACCCTCTCCGGTGTCCAGACCGCACTCTTCTCCTGTCTCGGGCTTATGGGGGCGGCAATCGCGAACAGGGAGACGCGGTTTGCCGGGTGGATGCTCCTCATCTCGGCGGTTTTCATTACCCTGTCCGTCCCGCTCGCAGGGACGCTCAACCTGCTCTTCCTCTATATGCCGGCGGTCATCATCCTGGGGATATCCGGGGTGCTCTGTTTCATGGAGCCGGAAGAGGCACGGCCTGCTGAAGAGTGATTCTGAACAGGCAGGACCTCACGGGCGCTGTTTTTTCACCTGGATACGGTCCCCCGGAAATTCCCCGGGAGAGACAATATCAGGATCTTTTCAGGATCTATCCACTTCATCCGTTTCTGCAGGAGCGGTTTCCGGGGATGCCGTACAGAATTCCGGGGAACGGGTCTTTTCAAGAATTATCCCGGAGATGACCAGACTGGCAGTTACGATGATACAGAAGAGGAGCAGGGTATGGAGGATGAGCGTAAGGTACTGGTAACCGCCGCCCCCGAGCAGGGCATTCAGGCCGAAAATAATGACAGCGAGTGCAGACGCTCCGGCACTGATGATGGTTGCCCTTACCGCGGTATACATCCGGCTGCGGATATCGGGGAATATCAGAAGGGCGGTAAACCCGAGGGCTGCAAAACCCACCCCTGCGAACAGGAGAACCCATATGAGGATGTCGGCTGCCGGATTCATTCCCGATCACGTCCCGGGAATTTTGCGAGCGCAATGAGGATGATGTAGGCCGTCAGCGCTGCGATGATGGTCACGTCAAGGACAAGGAGGTTTCCCAGCGTGATGCTCAGGAAGAGTCCTGCCCCTGCTGCGAGCGTGATGGCAACGACTGCCGCTACAAGCCGGTCGTACCATGTCCTGGAGCGGTTCACCCGGAAGAGCGCTCCGGATACCAGGAGGGCAAGGCAGAGTACGGCAGCAAGCCATGTGTCAATCATTCGTCCCAGTAAAGTGGGAAAGAATGGTATATATCAATACTCCCGCACCAGCAACGTGCCTGACCTGCCGTAAGGATCCGGCAGCCCGCAGCGTCCCCCTTCCATTTTTAACCCCGCAGGACGTATGATTAGAGAGATGCCCCCATCGTATCCCGGCAGGATCGTGCTGCGCTGGTGCGATACCTGCCATTCTCCGGTACCGGCCCGCAGGTGCTCCTGCGGCACCGAGACCCGCGAGGTGCCGGTGACCCCCCGGGGGATGCACGCCCCGCATCTCTTGCCGGAGTGCCGCATATCAACCGGATCTGTGGAGAGCATCTCGGGGCCCCCTTCCCCTTTATTCCGGAGGGGCATCGGGAACATCCTGTACGGGGTCGACACCGGCCGGATCGGTTGTTTCATCTGCCGGTCAAGCGATATGGCATTGATCCATATGATCGGCAAGGAATACCCGGGCCTCCGGCAGGACGGGATCCACCGGTTCCCGGGAATGGGAGCGGGCACGGGGACTCCCGCCGGAACGGGTCCCGGAGGGGCGGAGGCGGACCCGGGAGGGAAGTGAGGATGACGAAGATAGCCATTATTGATTACGGTCTCGGGAACCTACGCAGCGTTATCCGGGGACTTGAAAAAGCCGGGGCGGATGCGGTCATAACCGGCAGTGCGGACGAGATCGCTGCTGCGGAAGGCCTCGTACTCCCCGGGGTCGGGGCATTCCATGAAGGGATGGAACAGCTCGGGGACCTGAAGACGACCGTGGTGGACGCCGCACGCGATGTGCCGCTCCTGGGCATCTGCCTTGGCATGCAGATGCTCATGGAGACGAGCGAGGAACACGGGCTCCACGAGGGGCTCGGGCTCATCCCCGGGGGCGTCAGGAGGTTCCCCCGCGTGCCGGGGTTCAAGGTACCTCACATGGGCTGGAACTCGCTCACCCTCGCGAAGGACGACTGCCCGCTCTTTGCCGGTCTCGGGAAAGAAGAGTACGTGTACTTCGTTCATTCTTACTATGCAGACACCCTGCCGGAGTATACGCTCACGTCCACGGACTATATCTGCCGGTTCGCGTCGTCGGTCGGGAACGGCAATGCATTCGGTGTCCAGTTTCACCCGGAAAAAAGCGGGGCTGCGGGTCTCCGGATACTGAAAAATTTCATCGGCATGATCTGAGGCGCGGCCGAACCTTTCCCAGCTATACCGTTCTTTTCCGTTGATTCCTTTTGATTATGCAGAAATCCTATTTTCCGCTAAATGAGCTTATAACTTCAGGTTGTTATGAGGATGACCCCTTCCATCAGGTCGAAGAACCTGCCGTTTCTTCTCCATCCTGCTCTTCCCTTCGGGAACAGCGGGCTTCCCGGAGGGGGGCAACGCAAGGGGAGCATCCCCTTGACCTCCTATTTTTCGGTGGGATTTTCACTAACCTTCTGAGATACTATCTTGATATGGGGGATGCAGCCCTCGCCAAAGGCATGGCAGGCTCGAGAAAATGTTTCGACATTTTCGAGCTGCCACAGCGGCGGGGAATTAATCTTCGCATCAGCGAAGAGAGCCTGATGGCTCTCTTCTCGTGTTCCTTTCGTCTCACAGCGAGGATTAATTGGAGAAGAATTCATCAGAATTCTTCGACTGCGGAACGATAGCGTTCGAAGAACCCTCCGGGTTCTTCTCCAGCCTGCTCTTCCCTTCGGGAATCTGAAAGGTTCATCAGAACCTTGAGGATGAGAAGGGAGGCAAAAAAGGCGACCTTCGAACAGCAGTCTCCTGCGGTTCGAAGAACGCTGATGCATTCTTCTCTTGTCTTCATGACCCTGTCATGTCGACATCCCCAAGAGCGTCTAAAATGAAAGTCAAATATTTCTCCAGATCCGGTTTTTCAGGTTTTATAATAAGGTACCGGAAGCCCATGTAACTTTTCCACAAACTGCAGGTAGGTCCTCATATATCCTCACGCTGAGTCCAAAGGATATCATTTTAATTTCAGCCATTCGAACCTGTAGGTATGAAACGGTTCATATTCATCGCACTGTTCCTGATGTGCATTGTCGGAACAGTCTCAGCCTACGGGGTATACCTCACCTGCCCCGCGACGGTCCAGACCGGTCTCCCGCTCCAGTGTACTCTTGGCGGAGACTTCCCGCCGGGTACCGCATTCAATGTTGTCCTGTACCAGTCCCAGTATACGGCAACCGAGATCAGCAGTCAGACCGTGACCATGCAGGGTAACGGGATAAACCAGTCTGCGATCTTCGATACCACCGGCCTTCCCGGTGGAAATTACAAGGTCGAAGCGCAGGTCCCCGGGTCACTCACCCCCCGGTCCGATTCAGTGACCCTCCAGCTTGTCCAGGTGATCGACCGCTCTCCAGATCTCACGGTGACATCGTCCCTGACCCAGAACCTTGATGACGCACTCATGATCGGGGGCTCGGTAGCAAAAGAAGGCTCTGCAGGTGTTGAAATTGAGGTCACCGGTCCGAACGGGCGGATGTTCGGGCCACAGTGGATCGGGACCACCAGTGACACGAGGACGGGTGCGGGGACATTCAGCCAGAAAGTGATCGTCACATCGGCAGGAAACTATACCGTGGATTTCTCGGATGCAAACGGGTATATCAGCAGCGTCACCTTCACGGTCGCAGCTCCTGAAACGGCGGTGATAACCGCTGTGCCGACAACCGTTGCACCGGTGCAGAAAACCATGACCACCATTACCGTCCCGACCCCGTGGCCTACGGAAACCAAGTCACCGCTCTCACCCTTGCCGGTCATCGGGGCTGTTGCCGTTGCAGGCCTCCTTCTGGGAAGAATGAACAGGCAGCGAAGGTAGCACCTTTTTTATACCGGTGTCAGAGGTACATTTCCCGTATCTCCGGGCAGGAAACGTGACAACTTTTTTCTCATACAAGCCCGAAAGGCTTTGCCGTTCATCCCCGTCTCTTCCAGAGCCACGCCTCGTAGCAGAGCAGTACAAGGACAACAAGAACCCCGCCGAGGAAGAAGGCGAGTGCCGGATCGATGGTGGCGGCAGCCGGGGCGGCCATCCCCTCAACGTTCGCTTTCAATGCCACCGAAGGGGCCTCCCGCACCACGCCGAAAGCAGCGGGCGCAACAACTGCGGGAGCGTTCGCGTTCTCAGCGAGCAGGGGCCCGATGACCGCGACCGCGAGCGAGGCGACCGCGACGATACCGAACAGCGATCCGTATTTCAGCAGCAGCGAGCGGACGTCCGACTGGCGCGGGGCGACGATGAGGAGCTGGTCGGTGAGGGAATAGATCTTGACTTCCCGCCCTTTGACGCTGTACCTGGTATCTGCTACCGATATCAGCCCGGCATCGAGCAGGTTCTCCACATGGTATTTGACCGAGTTCATCGGGAGGGCCAGCCGGTCGGCGAGATCGGTCAGGCTCTTCTGGTTCTCCCCGAGCAGCCGGAGGATCTCCCCGGCGGTCTGGCCGGACATCGCTTTTGCGATCTTCTGTGCCCGTTCGTCGCCGGGTTCGAGGACGAGGACCGGTTCAGCCATGAAGTGCCGCGATGATGCGTTCGCGTCCGACTTTCAGTGCGAGGTCCAGCTGGCCTGCATCCGGCCCGCCACCCTGAGCCATCGCGGCCTTCCCCCCGCCTTTTCCCCCGAGCAGGCTGCAGACCTGGCTGATGATCTCCCCGGCATTCACCCGGGGGTCCCCCGACGCGAGGACCACCCGGACCGTCTCACCGGCACCCCCCAGGAGCGCGACACCACCTTTTTCCGCAACGGACGCGGCGATGGCCGAGAGCTCTTTCTGCGGGAGTTCGATCCGTCTGACCACGACCGATACGCCGCCGACCGGTTCGGCAACCAGCGACTGCATCTCCAGCTCGACCAGTTTTGCGCTCATCCGCTCGATCTCCTTCCTCTGGTCTTTCCATTCCGAGAAGAAACGGGATACCGTCGGGGGGAGGTTCTCGAACTGCACGGAGAGGGTGTCGGCGGCAGATGCAACGATCTGCTCGAGGTGCTGCATATAATAGATGGCAGCAACGCCGGCCGCAAACTCGATCCGTTCGATGCCGTCCTGGATGTGCTCGACCCGGATGATCTTGATGACGCCGACCTCACCGGTGTTCCGGCAGTGGGTGCCTGCGCAGGCCTCTACGTCCCCGGCAACTTTCACGATACGGATGGTCCTGCCCGGAGGCACTCCCCCCTGGTAGAGGGAGAACCCGTATTTCTGTTCGGCTTTCGTCCGGTCCTCCACCGTGATCTCCACCGGCTGGCCTGCCATGATCATCCGGTTTGCCGCGATCTCGATCCTGCGGAGTTCGTCGGCCGTGACGTGCTTGAAGTGGCGGAGGTCCACGCGGGAGGACTCGCTGCCCTTCTGGGCCCCGGCCTGGTGGATATGGGCGCCGAGCACTTCCTTTGCAGCATGGAGGAGGATATGGGTGGCCGTGTGGTGCCGCATCAGCGACCAGCGCCGTTCCTCGTCCACCATGCCCTTCACCCGGTCACCGCGCTGGAGGACGCCCCCGCCCACGTGGTGGAGGATGACCTCGCCGACCTTGACGACCCCGTCCGCCCGGACCATGCTCTCCGCGGAAACGAGCGTCCCGGTGTCTGCGGGCTGGCCTCCTCCTTCAGGGTAGAAGAGGGTCTGGTCGAGCACGGCATAGCCGTCGAAAAAGTCGAGCACGACGGCCTCGAACTCGATCTCCGAAGGCTGCTCGTAATAGAGTTTCTTCGTCGGCGGGAGGGCCTGCACCCGCTCGGCATACTTCCCGGTCCGGTCCTCTTCGGCTTCCTTCTTGGACCCGGAGTGCATGTCCGCCACCATGGAATAGAAGTTGTCCGGGAGGTCGACCACGGCCCCCTCCTTGGCGGCGATATCCTTGATCATTTCCGGCTGGATCCCGTGGGAGTCGTAGAGCGTGATGATCTCGCTTAAGGGGACCCGCTGGCTCTTTGCCTTGTAGGTCTTTGCGATTTTCTGGACGATCCTCGTGCCGCGCTCGAGCGTGGAGGCGTACTTCCCGGCCTCGCGGTCTACGATCTCGCGGACTACGCCGAGGTCCTGCTCGAACTTCCGGGTGCCGATGATCTTGGTCTGCTGCTCGATGAGATCGGCTAAGGGCTCTTCAATTTTGAGCTCGGCCATCATGCGCAGGGTCCGGCGGATGACGAGACGGGCGAGGTAGCCTTCCCGGACGTTCGAGGGCACGATGCAGTCCCCGAGCATGTAGGCAAGGCAGCGGGTATGGTCGACAACGGCGTACACCTTCTCGATGGGGGTGATCATCTTGTCGAGTTTCTCCGGAGAGACCTCGATTGCAGCCGCTACTTTCTTGCGGAGGTTGAAGAGGTTGGTGCCGGAGATGTCCATGAGCCCGGCAAACTTCGCGTTGAGGGCGAGGATCTTGGTATAGTCCTTGTTGTCGAGCATGTGGCTGAGCCCGGCCGAGCTCATCACCCTGCTGACCATCTCGGGGAATACGGCGTCGTAGATCGTGGGGGAGCCTTTGGACGCCCAGACGAACCGCTCGAGGCCGTAGCCGGTGTCCACGATCCGGAGTTTCATCGGGTAGTACATCTCGCCGTTCAGCTCGTAGCCCGGGTCCCTGGTCTTCTGCCGCCCGAGACTCATGAAGACGAGGGTCGCCACCTCGAGCCCGCCGATCAGCACCTCCACGCTCGGCCCGGCGTTCCCGCCGCCGATCCACGGGTGCTCCTTGTAGGTCACCCGGTTGATATCCCCGCCGACGGACGCGATGAACTGGTCGCAGAGTTCGACGGTGCGGTCCTTCCAGTAGATCTCCTCAGTGGGGGTGTTGAAGGCGTGGTGCGCCATCATCTCGAACGTGGTCAGGTGCCTGCCGGACCTGCCGACCGAGTCGAGGTCGTTGAGCCGGATACAGGGCTGGGAGATGGTCAGCGGGTTGGCCGGCGGGGGCACGATGCCTCCGGTCACGAACGGCTGGAAGTCCGCGATGGACGCGATCGTGAGGTAGATATCGTCCCTCCACCGTGCCACCACGGGGTACCGTTCCACCCGGGTATGCCCCTGCTTCTCAAAAAAAGAGAGGTATGCCTCGCGCATACTGTCGAGGGTGTGGGGCGCAAAGACCGGGTTGCCGATGAAGTTATAGGGCTCGCAGGGGGCGTCCCCGCAGATATCACGCGAGCTGTCGCGGGTCCAGAACGCCGAACCACAGCTTTTGCAGATCTTGCGGACCATCCCCTTGGTTTTGAAATATTCGAGCTGGTATTCCTCTTCGAGCATAAGTAACACGTATCGTCAGTACTGTTGACCGCAGACGCTAATCTAGGTTTTGCTCGCGGTATTTTTCAGCGGGTCCCGGTACCAGCCTTTCTGCAAGCATAAAAAAAGGTTGAACCCCACCGTTCTGGATCCCCTGCTGCATTGCCTTCCCTGACGGGAACGGTTGGGCCATTTTACCGCTCAAAAAACCGGTGGGGCCGACCATGTATTCATCAGCCCGGGGTCTTACTGTACCCTGGCGATCCGGTACATCTCCTCCGGGATCTTCATCTCGAACCGTGCCCCTTTGCCCGGTTCACCGGTCTCACGGATCGTGATGCCGGTGATCTCGAGAATCTCATGGACGAGGAAGAGCCCGAGCCCGGTGTTCCTGCCAAAACCCCGCTCGAAGATCCGTTCCTTCTCATCTGCAGGTACACCAACGCCATCATCTTCACACACCACGACGTGAACGCCATCGCGTTCCTCAGCGGAGAACCGGATCGTTGTGATCTTCCCGCCGTACCGGACCGCGTTGTCCATCAGGTTGTAGCAGACCTTGACGATCAGCGGGTCGGCGAACAGTTCCCTGCCGGGAGGGAGATCGTTCTTCACCCTGACCTGTCCGAGCGGGACCAGTTTTGCCGCAGTTTCAACGAGGGTGCGGCAGTCCTGCCAGACGGGGACATTGGCCCCAATCTTCTCATATTCTCTGGTGAACTGGATTATTGACGAGATGCGCTGTACCGTGGTATTGATCTTTGTAAAATACTCGCCAAATGAGGCTTCGGGGTGCTCATCTTCGAGAAGGGCAAGGTACCCCTCCAGGACCGTGAGCTGGTTCCTGATGTCGTGGCGGGTGATGCTGGAGAGGAGGTTGAGCTTCTGGTTGATCACCCTAGTCACATCCTCAGCCCGTTTCTGCGCCGTGATGTCATGAATAACCCCGAACACGATCTTTTGTGCAGGATCGTACTCTGCGAAAGAACGGATGTCAAGGACGGTACCGTCAGAGAGCCTCCGGATCCTGAACTCCACATTATAGGGAGATCTTCCCTCGATGAGGTCCCCCAGGGCAGTATCAAGAAGCGGGCGGTACTCGGGAAGGGGGATCTCCCGGATCTCTTCCAGGGTCCATCGCGTCCCTTCGAAACCATAGAGAATCCGTGCACCCTCTGAACCGATGAACACATCTTCATTCAGCCGGAACTCCCAGCTGCCGGACCTGCCGACCTCTTCAGCCCGTTTTAACTGGGCCACACGTTTCCGGAGAGTCTCCCCGGCGAGTTTGCGCCCGGTGATATCCTGGTGATGCCATATGCGGCCCCGCCTCTGTCCATCCGCATCGATGATGGGGATATAATCCACCATGACAATCTTCCCGCTCCGCAGGGCGATCTCGTATCCGGTGACGGGCTTTCCGTCCGCGGTGAGTTTCCGGATGCGGGCGGGCACCTCGGCGGGAGAGGCATAGGCACTCAGGATCTTCTCTGTCATCTCATGCGACGTCAGCCCGCAGAGACTTTCAGGTGAATCGGGCAGGTCGTAAAGATCGCATAACGCCTGGTTGACATGTTCGACCTTGCCGTCATCAGAGACCATTATCACTCCCGCGTTCAGTCGGGAGATAAGGGTGTCGAGCCGCTGCAGCGTTGTCCGCGTGAGATCCTCCCCCCGCCTGCGCCCGGTAACGTCGCGGACTATGAAGACCATGCCGGCAGGTTGCCCGCCGGAATTCCGGATGAACTCGCCATTCACTTCGATATCGAACCTGCTTCCGTCGGCACGTATCGCGCGATAGTCCCCGGGTCCTGTGAAAACCCCCTGGTGCATCAGCGCAATACCGGCCACTGCACGATCGCGGTCTTCCGGTACGATGAAATTGATAATCGACCGGCCCAGTATCTCATCCTCCTGCCTGAAACCAAAAATTCTCAGGACCGAAGGAGAGATCATGCTGGCAAGGCCATCCAGATCGGTGATAACGATGGCATCCGGAGATGCGCTGAGGATGGATCGGTACCGTGCCTCGCTCTCTCGCAGCGCCTCCTCAACCCGTTTTCTCTCGGTGATGTCATGAATAACCCCGAACACGACGTTCCGGACGGGATCATACTCTGCGAGAGAATGGATGTCGAGGACGGTCCCGTCAGACGGCCTCCGGATCTTAAATTCCACATTATAGGGAGACTTCCCCGCGATGAGATCCCTCAGGGCAGTATCAAGAAGCGGGCGGTACCCGGGAAGGGGAATTTTCTGGATCTCTTCATCCGTCCATTGAGTTCCTTCGAGACCGTAGAGGATCCGGGCACCCATCGATCCGATGAATGCCTTATCATCCAGCCGGAACTCCCAGCTGCCGGACCTGCCGACCTCTTCAGCCCGTTTTAACTGTGCCTCACTTCTCCGGAGGACCTCCTCGATACGCTTGCGCCCGCTGATGTCGCGGAACACGACCATCACTGCCGGCCGTCCCTCGTGCTGCGTAACGGTTGCTATGACCTCCACATCAATGGCAGTCCCGTCATTGCGGACAAACTTCTCCTCGATCAGGGGCGCCGTCATTTCAAAGGTCTGGAGCATCTGATGAACCCGCTCTGCCACCCTTACCTGGAATTCAGGACTGACAAAGTCCAGTACTGGTCTGCCGACCAGCTCGGCAGTCGATGCGGATCCGATGATCCGGGCTGCCGCATCATTGGCGAGTACGATCCGGCCGTCCTGATGCACGATGATCGCATCAAAGGATTTGGAGATGAGCCTGCGGTACTTCTCTTCGCTCTCCTGCCGCGCCTCTTCTGCCATCTTGCGCCCGGTGATGTCCTCCATGTGGACCATGATCAGGTCCGGGGGGACGAAGGTAGCGGCGGTATGGATGAGTCTGCCCGGGAGGAAATGCTCTGACACGAGCTCCCTTGAGATCACCGTTCGTTCGGAAAAACATTGCCTGATTCCGGATATTATTTCCGGCCGGGTTGCATAGAGATCGGACGCGGTCCTTCCGATGAAGCCATTCGATCGCCCGCTGGTGAGAGCTTCCGCCGCCTTGTTGCACCCGACAAGGACAAAATCGTCCTCCCGTTTCTGCCAGGTGAAGATGGCGAGCGGATTGTTCCGGTACTGCTCACGGAACCGGATCTCGCTCTCCTGGAGTGCCGCTTCTGTCGCCTTCTCCTCCGAAATATCACGGCCTACCGACTGGTACTCGGCCAGTGTTCCGGAAGGATCGAAGATCGCACGGTCGCTCCACCGCTGCCACCGTATGCTGCCGTCCGCCATGATGATCCTGTGCTCGATGTATGCAACGGGGTGGTCCGGGGTCAGGGATGCAAAGAACCGTTTCACGCGTTCCCGGTCCCCGGCAGGGATCTCCGGCCGGAACCGGTGCCCGAGGATCTCGTCGCGTTTCAGGCCGAAATACCGGCAGTAGGCGTCGTTCACGAAGATATGGGTGCCATCCGGCGTGAACCGGCATATGAACTCGGTCTGGTCCTCGACAACGTTCCGGTACCGCTGCTCGCTCTCCCTGAGTGTCTCTTCGGCACGTTTCTGCTCCGTGATATCTTCATAGGTCCCCAATACTCCGATGATCGTCCCGTCTTTGTCGCGGAGGGGTACCTTGCTCGTCCGGAGCCACGCTTTGCTGCCGTCAGCCCGGACCTGAGGTTCTTCGTAATTGATCTTCGGGTGACCGGTCTCCATGACCTCCCGGTCATCGGCGCGGAAGCGTTCCGCCATCGCATATGAAGCATGGTCATAGTCGGTTTTGCCTATGATGTCGGCCGGTTCTGAGAACCCGGCATCAAGGGCGAGGGGTTTGTTACCTCCAAGGAAGACCAAGTCCCGGTCTTTCCAGAATACTCTCTGGGGGATGGTGTCAAGGACTGCCTGGAGCATCTGCCGGGAACTGAACAGCTCCTCCTCCGACTTCTTGCGCTCGGTGATGTCGCGGATGATCCCCTCCACCCCTGCAATGCGCCCGGCATCGTCATAATAGAAATGGCTGCTTATCGAGACAGGAATTCCGGTGCCATCCCGCTTCCGGATGATAACTTCATAGTCTTTCACATAACCCGTCTCTTTCATCCTGGCAATCAGGTCATCCCGCTTTTCAGGGTATGCCCAGAATGAGGTGATCGGATGACCAAGTATCCCGTCAAGAGTGTCGTAACCGATCAAAGGAAGGATGGAAGGAGTCACGAAGATCAGCGTACCGTCGCTGTCTGCCCGATAAACGATGTCAACTACGTTTTCCACGAGAGTGCGATACTTTTCCTCGCTCTCTTTCAATGCATCCTCAGCCCGTTTCCGCTCGGTAATGTCCCGGATCGATTCAATAGCACCGATGACCTTGCCCTGCCGGTTATAGAGCGGGCTCGCGTTGCCCATGAGCGTGACCGGCTTCCCCCCGAGGAGGGGGTGGGTTGTATCGGCGATCAGGATATCCTTCTTGTGGATGATATGGGCATATCTTTTGGCAATGACCTCGTCAGGTTCGAAGATCAGGTCGATGAGGATCGGCTGCCGCTGCCCGTAGAACGGGATTGCGTACTCATGATCCCCTTTTCCCAGCATCTCCCCTGCCGGAACACCCGTCATCTCTTCAATGGCACGGTTCCAGGCTATCACCACTCCATGGGTATCGATGGCAAACGTTGCATCGGGAAGGAAGTTGAGGATGTCGGCTTCTCTCCGCTCAAGATCCCGGATGCTTGCCTCGGCCCGCCTCTGGTGGACGGCCTGCCGGATCTTGTGGGCAAGCTCGGCAAACTGGCTCTTCGGCTCGCCGCCTTTCTGGAGATAAAAGTCCGCCCCTTCGTTTATTGCCTGGATGACAACCTCCTCGCGGCCTTTGCCGGTGAAGAGGATGAACGGGATGGTATTCCCCGAGGTCCTTACCCTCTTCAAAAATCCGATGCCATCCATTTCAGGCATCTGGTAATCGGAGATGATGGCATCGTAGTTCTTTGAATTCAGCAGGGTAAGTGCGGCCGGGGCAGAGGTGATGATGTCCACGCTGAACTGCCCGCTCCGCTCAAGGAAGAGTTTGCCGATCTCAAGCAGGCTTTGTTCATCATCGACGTACAAAATGGAGATCATATCGGTTCATGACCTGATATCTTCTCATCACATTTTTTCATTCGACCATGAATAACCTTGGTTCGGACCATGCAGACCGTACACGACGATACCGTCACGGAGGAGATGCCGGTGCCGGACGCTAATCCGGGTTATGCCCGTGTGCGGTCCTGAGCTGGTCCTGGTACCAGCTGTCAACGGTTTCGAAGGTGCCGGTGATCTGCGCGATCCTGACAGCGAGCAGGTGCCAGCAGGTCCTGCGCCGGTAGATGAAGTCCCCGCACGTGCAGAAGTCCTCGTCCACGATGTAGCGGGCGGTCTTTCCTTCGACAACAAAAAAATCGAGATACTTTCTGATCTTCGCCCCGTCGATCGCGGCCAGCGCTTTTTTCCCCCGGCTGCCAAACACCGCTTCGATTTCCTCCCGCATGGCAGTATCAAGCACCTTCTTTTCGGAAAGGTGCTGCCAGACCCCGCTCATGGGACGGTCTGGAGGAGCGGGGGATCGTCGATATAATCCCAGCCCTGCCGGAGCGCAAGCTGGAGCATGGCCGGGGCTTCGAGCGCGTAATGGGTGGCTTCGATGCAGGGAAGCGGGGCCGACCGCGCCACCGAGTGCTTCAACTCCGCAGAGAGAAATGCATCGGCACCGAGATCCGCTGCCTCTTCCAGCAGCGCCAGGTCAAACCCGCTGCCTGCGACGATGGCAAGTTTTCTGATCTCCGGGATCTTTCCCCAGATCCGGAGGTTCCCCCCGAGCCTGCGGGAGATCTCCGGGAGGGGGATGGTGCAGCTGCCGACTTTTCCCAGTGACATGGGGACACAATCACCAAGGGAGAGGAGTCCGGCAAGTGCGTCGTTGACGCCTCCGTCAGCCCGGTCAAAGTTGGTGTGCATGACATAGAGGTTCATGCCGGACGAGAGGAGGTCACGCATCAGCAGCGCGGTCCGCCCGGTCATGGCCGTGAGCGGTGTCCAGAGAGGGGTATGGTGGACGACCAGCATGTCGGCTTCACCGGCAGCCGCCTGTTTCACCACGAACGGTGTCGCGTCCAGTGCGCAGAAGACATTCGCGATCTCCGTCCTTCCCTCAACAACCAGCCCGATCTTCCCGGCATCGAACTCTTCCGCAAGTCCCGGGGGGGCAAGCCGTTCCATCCCCTCGATGAAGGTACGAACATGCATACAGGATCATGGACGCCGGGGATTAAATAGCATTTATTACTTCAGGTAATAGCAATTACTTTTAATATTCATAAAAACGTATCCCAATGCATGCAGAAGTCCATCAGCCAGATCAATGAACGCATCCGGGAGGGGAGCGCACGCGTGGTCACCGCAGAGGAGATGCCCGCGATCGTGGCCGAACTCGGGGAAGAGGGGGCACTCAAAGAAGTCGACGTTGTCACGACCGGTACGTTCGGGGCCATGTGCTCCTCGGGCGCGTTCATCAACTTCGGGCATGCCGAACCCCCGATACGGATGGAGCGGATCTGGCTCAACAACGTCGAGGCCTACGGCGGGCTGGCGGCGGTGGATACCTATATCGGCGCAACCCAGCAGTCCGATACCTTAGAGGAAGAATACGGCGGGGCCCATGTATTAGAGGACCTTGTTGCCGGGAAATCGGTGGAACTGCGCGCGAGTTCACGGGGGACGGACTGCTACCCGAGGCGGACGATCACAACGGAGCTCGTACTGGAGAACCTCAACCAGGCGATCATGTGCAACCCGCGCAATGCCTACCAGCGCTACAATGCGGCAACGAACACGACGGATCGGACGCTCAGCACCTACATGGGAACCCTGCTCCCCGGGTGCACCAATATCACCTACTCGGGTGCCGGCCTCTTAAACCCGCTCTCGAACGACCCCAAACTCAGGCTGATCGGCAGCGGCGTCCCGATCTTTCTGTGCGGGGCCCCGGGAATGGTCGTGGGGGAGGGTACCCAGCACTCCCCGGCCGGGGGGTTCGGCACCCTGATGGTCACCGGCGACCTCAAGCGGATGTCCCAGGACTTCCTGAGGGCCGCGACCATGACCGGCTACGGTGTGACCTTGTATGTTGGCCTCGGCGTGCCGCTGCCGGTGCTTGACATAGATGTCGTGCGTGCCACCGCGGTCCGCGATGAGGATATCAGTGTCGATATCCTCGATTACGGGGTCCCGAGCCGGAGCCGCCCGGTCATGCGGAAGGTCACCTACGCGGAGCTCCGCAGCGGGACCGTGGAACTCAACGGCGAGGAGGTCCGGACGTCCTCGCTCTCGAGTTTCCGCAGGGCCCGCCAGGTTGCGCTCGAACTCAAACGATGGGTGGAGCAGGGCACCATGGAGCTCTCGCTGCCGACGAGGATGATCGACCCGGACAAGGTTGCAAGGCCGATGCACCAGTCCGCCAAGGGACCGCGGGTGCTGGACATCATGGACAAGACCGTGATCACGATCGGTGAGACCGAGGAGATCCGGACCGCGGCAAAGAAACTCCTCAGGGGAGAGACCAACCACCTGCCCGTGGTGAACGGCGACCAGGTCCTGGTCGGCATCGTCACGACGTTCGATGTCTCCAAGGCCGTGGCAAATCCCGGCAAGGCACATCTCGTGAAGGACATCATGAAGACCAAGGTGATCACGACGACCCCGGATGAGTCCGTGGATATTGCCATCAGGAAACTGGAACAGAACAATATCAGCGCGTTACCTGTTGTTGACCCGCAGCACCGGGTGATGGCCCTCCTGACGGCAATGGACCTCGGGAAGCTCCTCGGGGGGAGGTGGCTGAAATGAAACTCCTGGTCAACTTCTCGCGGGGAAAGGGGAGGAAGCCGATCATCGCGCAGGTGGTCCGCGATACCGGTGTCCTGATCAATGTCGAGCGTGCGGTGATCGATTCGTCCGAGGGGGAGGCATTAATCGACGTGCCCGACGACCAGTGCAGGCTGGTCCGGGACTCGATGACCAGTCTCGGCGCGCAGGTCCGTATCCTCGAGCACGGAATAAACAAGAACGAGAGCGAGTGCGTGGATTGTGGTGCGTGCCTCAGTGTCTGCCCCCGCGAAGTCTTCTCGTTCGACCCCGACTGGAAGATGGTCCTTGCCGAGGAGCGGTGTATCCTCTGCGGCAAGTGCGTGGACGCGTGCCCGCACCGGGCGCTCTCCCTGCCGCTATGATCCGGGAGCCGTTCCGGTTCCGGGAGACCATAGCCACGATCCTTGCCGATGACCCGGCCCACGTTGCCGCAGCAAAGGACGGCATCCTCGCGGCGCGGCAGGCGCTCGAACGGCATATCGCGAGCGACCCTTTTTTTGCAACCACCTTCGATCCCTACATACCGGATTCGGACGAGCGCATCATAGTACGCATGGCAGGTGCGGCCTGCAAAGCCGGAGTCGGGCCGATGGCTGCCGTTGCCGGGGCGATCGCATGGGCGGGCGTCGAGGCCATGCAGGAAGCAGGGGCGTCATTCGGGGTTATTGATAATGGCGGGGATATCGCCCTCGTGAGCGACCGCCCGGTGAGAGTCGGGATCCATGCGGGCGAGGCAGCCCTTTCCAACCGGGTCGCGTTCGTCGTCCCGCCGCAGGACCGGGTCCTCGGCATCTGTACCTCTTCGGCAACCGTGGGCCCTTCCATATCGTTCGGGATTGCTGACGCCGTCACCATCTTCTCAGATGATGTTGCCCTTGCTGACGCATGGGCTACCGCGGTCTGCAACCGGATCCGGCCCGATGACCGCACGGTCCTCGACCTGCTCGATCCGGGTGAGGTCCACGGCGTCCTTGCCATCATTGGCGGGACAACGGTCCGCTGGGGAGACCTCCCGCCCCTGGTTCCTGCGGTGGTGGACGAGCAGCTGATCAGTGCCGGGGACCGGCAATAACGATATCCGAAAAAAATTATTCGAGTACTATACACGAAGGGTATGACGTAACCCCTACGCCCATGCCGACAGTGCCATGGCCATTTCAATCCATACGCCCACGGGGGGCGTGACAACTGGTGCTGGGTCGAATGGCTATGCCATCAACATTTCAATCCACACGCCCGCGGGGGGCGTGACAGACTACTCCAAGAGATCTACACAACAGTCTCAATTTCAATCCACACGCCCGCGGGGGGCGTGACTTAATGTCTGGACGGCCCTCCGGACCGCATATGCATTTCAATCCACACGCCCGCGGGGGGCGTGACATCGAAGTCTGATTATATACCGTACTCCCTACAATTTCAATCCACACGCCCGCGGGGGGCGTGACGGCCTCATGGGATCCTCCCGCACTCATCGACCCGGTATTTCAATCCACACGCCCGCGGGGGGCGTGACGGAGGACGACCTTACCTCTTTGGGAGGAGATATCGAATTTCAATCCACACGCCCGCGGGGGGCGTGACATTGGTGTTGGGTCGAATGGCTAGTCCATCAACATTTCAATCCACACGCCCGCGGGGGGCGTGACCTGGCGGGACGAACTGGTTGTAGGGAGGTGACAA